>Ga0209229_10000586_pt1 | contig 14943 bp, 42 predicted proteins | sample SanBayMetagenome_FD_187466 | JGI IMG/M metagenome (GOLD analysis project Ga0209229, IMG submission 187466) | Freshwater and sediment microbial communities from dead zone in Sandusky Bay, Ohio, USA (SPAdes) (version 2) | ecosystem: Environmental > Aquatic > Freshwater > Lentic > Sediment... | reverse complement strand
CGTGGAAGAATTCTGGACGCCTTGGTACCAACCAAAGTGGTTATGGTGCACTACGGTGGTCAAATGCCGATACCATACTTGGTGTGGATGTAGTAAAACGGCAATTACGCCTAGGTTGTTCAATGAACCTATGCGATTGATTTACCAATAGTTGACCGGTTTGGTCGACTATTATACAGGGTATTGACATTTATACCAGTTTCCTGTATAATGGTCTTTTAATTGGAGAATATATGAAATTTTATGTATGTGATGGTTTACTTTTTGATTCATATCAAATGGCGGTGAATTATGCCAATGAGCAATTTCGTAAGTTTGATATTGTATTAAATGTTGAGCAGGTAGTTAAGGTATGATGTTAGCAATCAATATTTGTATTTTGTTGTATATGGTAGCATCAGCGTTGTTAATTTATTATGTGATTAAGGAGTATTAAGATATGCCAAATTGGTGTAATAACACGTTTGAGCTGGCTCATGAAGATCCAGCAATGATTGAGCGTGCCGCAAAAGCATTTACTGACGGCAAATTGTTAAACGAGTTTATTCCAATACCTGCGGAGTTGCAAGATACCACATCACCAGTGCGTGAAACAACGGCAACCACCGAGCAGTTGATTCATTTTCACGGTGCAGCAGATTGGTACTCATGGTGCATTAATAATTGGGGCACCAAGTGGGATATTTCGCCGTATGAAGGTGGTATTCAGGAAGATGGTCGGTTCTCTGGTTCATTTGATACCGCATGGGGTCCTGCTACTGTGGCATACGAAAAGCTCGAAGAATTAGGTTTTTCTGTTCGTGCCTATTATTATGAACCTGGCATGGGTTTCTGTGGTATCTATGAAGATGGTCTTGATGATTACTATGAAATTAACGGAGAATCTGCTGATGAGGTAGCAGAAATGTTGCCAGAAGTATTGGATGAGATGTTTGGTATCTCCGAGAATATCAGAGAATGGGAAGAAGAAAACGAGGAAGATGAAGATGAGTAGACGGCATGAAATGATTGAAATGTTGGTCGATAATGATATTGATACCATTATGGCGGATGCAAGTCAAAATGATATGTCATTATTAGCATCTACATTGCATTGTATAGCGGCTTCAAAGGGTATGAGAATTATACCGATGAAGAATTGGTGAATGAAATGAATGAGCGAGAGCTCTGGACTGAATGGTTTAAGGAGACCGTATGAGTATCTCAAATGTTGACCGTATGCGTGAAGCCTTGGTTCGTGATGAAATGAATTATTTTCAAACATTGAACCGTGGTGAATTGTTCGAAGCTCTTAAAGAGTTGATTATTGAAAAATATAATAATATGCCAGAACGGCACATTATTGAAGATTACGAAAGTTTGGCATAATTATGAGTAAATGGGAATTTACAATCAAAGAATTAAAGGCATTACAACAGGAAACGCCAGATACACCGGCAATCGTTGAAGCATATGTTGAATGGGTTTTATTAAAAGGTTATTCTATTAAAAAGACCAAATAGTGTTGTATATTTACGACAGGGGGCTTGTGTTCCCCTGTGGTAAGTGTATAATGGTAGTATTAATTGAGTGAAAGGTACATTATGTTGAAATTTGAAGGTATTGCAAAAGTTGGTGATGTGATTCGTGCATATGATTTTAAACCATGTGCTGGTCGTGATGATGCGTTTATTGAAGGTGTGGTAGAGCAGGCAAATTGTAATGAATCTGGTTTTAATTCTTACAAGGTTACGGTGACAGTTGATAAGTTTAAGAAATACGAAACTAAACCTAATCCTCGTAATCGTGTAGGCCAAATTGTATTTGTTCCACATCAAACCAGTTTTATGGAATTTGATTTTCGTGTGATTAATTTGAGTAGAGGTTAATTATGGATTTATACGAAGGCATTGATGCATACATTAAACACTTGGCAGATGATTACGGCACCAACGGTTACAACAATAAGAAGTTTTATGCTGCTGTTGGTCGTAAGTATGTTCATATCATCATGGAAGATAACCAACGCAGTTCACATTCGTGGGTGATGTTGTCAGATGATAAGAAGTTTAAGCAAGGTGATATTCTCAAATCAGCATCATGGAATGCACCAGCAAGAAACTTTGCTCGTGGTAATGTATTGTGTGGTGGTTTTAAACATATTAGATGGTGTGGAGCGTAATTATGAAATTAGGTTATAAAGAAAAAGAAGATATTATGCAGGCAATGTTTCATCTGCATAAATCACCAATCGGTTTTCGGTCAGTTTACAAAGGTGTACCAATTTACAATTACGAGCAAATCAAGCAGTTTATTGATTTCACCAAGTATTTTGTAATGTTCCGTGGTCCACGACCAAGATTTAATCAGAGCTCTACTCGCAAGCGTGATGCAAAAGCTTTTGATGTGTATGAGCGTGATACACGGACTGTCCGTGAGATTCGTATTGAGCGTGAGGCATTTGAGCGTGGTGTTAGATGGGCTAATAATCGTAGCCATTAATTGGAAATCGCATAAGGTGTAACTAGTTTAAGCCGATATGCGTGGTGATGTGTGGGAAAATCACATTGCTTGGTCTTACTGGAGGAATATCCGTGGCAGACCTTAAAAAGCCAAAACAGCGGCTGATAGTTTTTTGGTTTCAACTGAGATAATGTAAACCAAACCCTATTTTGTTATTTTATTGATTGGAGTTTATATGGGTACCAGATGTTTAACATTCGTTTATAGCGAATCCAAAAGCGGTGAAGCCGCAGAGCGTATTGTCAATATGTATCGCCAATACGATGGTTATCCAACAGGACATGGCGCTGAGTTGGCCGAGTTTCTATCAAGTGGTACAATGACCAATGGCCTACGCCTTGGTACCAATGAGAGATTCTTTAATGGCATGGGTTGTTTGGCTGCACAGATGATTGCAAATTTCAAACAATCAGCTGGTGGATTTTATATTCATCCTGTTGTTCAGCAATCGTGTGGTCAGGATTACGAATATCATATTTTGAATGTTGATGGTCAATTCAAAATTGAAGTGTATTATTGTGGTTGCAATATGTTTGGTATGAGTAGTGATTATGAGAGTGAAGTTATTTTCTCTGGTTCATTACCCGAATTTGTGGAATTCTGTAAAGAAAAGGAAACAGCATGAGTAAGGCAAAGAAAGCAATTCAAGATTTATTTCCTGGTATTATGGTGGTTGATAAAGAACCAGTTGAGGTACAAAATCCATTTAGTGGTGATAGCACAGTTCTCACACCAGATGAGGTCGCAGTATATGATTACCTCAAAGGTTGTGAATTGATTGGTGATTATAAAGGTCTACGCAAAGGCCTCGATTGGTTCAGAAACAACAATGCTCAGGCATACATGATTCTGTTGGATTAATACAACACTTAGATTATAACCACTTGCCTTGGTAGGTGGTTATGGTATAATGGTTGATTAAATAGGAAAAATATGAGTAAACAAATTAATCGTTTGATTGGTGAATTGGTCAATGATAGTATGAAAGATATCAAAAAGCTCAAGAAGTCTGAGTTGCAGGCTCTTACTAAAGAGTTGCTAACCGATAACATGCGTGAGCTGACTGATGATACAATTATTAAAATTTATGAAGAACAATACAATACTAATATTGCGAGGTTATAATGAGTTATGATTCAGATGTTGAAAATGTTTACATGGTTGAATTTGAGTCCGGCCGAATCATTCATTTGAGCTTTTATGAAGTTCAAGATGTGAAAGAATTTTGTGCTGATGAATTTCCAAATGAAACCATCAAAGTAATTTACCAAGAAGTTTATGTTGGTGAAAATGATGATGAATAAAGGCAATTATCAAATCGATTGGAATAAATTGGCCAAGTATAATATTGTGGTCAATACACAACCAAAAGATCCGTTGCAAGATGTAGTGAAGAATGATGAGTTGGTTTCATGGATGCAAGAATATCCTGATGCCATGGATGCTATCAATAAAATAAAGGCAAAAAAATGAATTATTACTTGGTTGAATTTGTAGATGATTCAATTCATCCTATGAGTAAGGTTAATAACTTACACTATGAAGAAGTGTCTGCCATTTCAGCACAAGAGGCGGTGAATAGTATTAAACTCGGTTGGCCAGAAGCCAAGATTTGGAATGTTTGGCAAGAAACTGGTGAGAACGACCAATGGAAAGATGAATGATGGGTATATCAGCATACAAAGAAATTACCGAATGGAATGAACCAGAGTTTGTGGTACCAAATCATACATACTTGTTTGATGGTAAGTCCAATATCCTGGCCTATGCTCGTGAGAGTGATGGTCAGGTGACCGTATTCAACAAACCTATGCCAATGGATACTCGTAGGCGTAAGTTTATCAAGGTCAAACACAAAGAATTGGACGCCATAGGCGCAACGGTGGTGGTTCAACAACCAGAAGCTTTGAATGTGCCTAATTGGCAGGTCAAAAGCGATTCAGGCAAGACCTATACAGTCACCTTAGAATCTGGTAAGTATCAATGTAATTGTGTGGGTTATTCGTATCGTGGTAAATGTAAACACAGCGAGCAAATAAAAAATGAAAATAGTAATTAATTGTGATTATGGTGGTTTTTCTTTATCTGATTGGGCAATCGAAACATATGCTGACCGCAAAGGTATCAAATTGAAAAAAGAAAAAACCAAATTTGGTATAACATTATATACCAATGCCGTTACCAATGAAGATTTTGAAAGTAGGGACATTGAACGAAATGATCCTGTGTTGGTTAAAATTGTAGAAGAATTGGGTGGCAAATCATTTGGTTTTGCTGCTAATCTAAAAATTGTGGAAATACCCGATGATGTGAATTGGGAAGTGGTAGATTATGATGGTATGGAACATATTGCAGAAAAACATAGAACATGGTATTAAAAGTGTTGTATGGACACAACAGTAGGTTGACTTTTGGTGTGGAATCTGTATAATGGTAGTTTAAATTGGGTAAGCGGTAAAGTTGGAGAGTTACAGCAGACTGTAAATCTGTTGCCTATGGCTGAGTTGGTTCGAATCCATCCTTACCCACCAGTATTTGTTATGATTAATTGGAGAATATATGAATAAAAATGCAAAGCAATTCGTTGTAGCGTGTGAAGAACGATTTGGTTCTGAGGCCGTTATCAATCGTGATAACATTACACAAGTTTGTAATGAATCTGGCGCACCATATCCTTATTGGTTGGTGACCAAATCACAATATCGTTATGACCGTGGCCAATACAAAGTGCCACCATCAGGTGAAAAGATTGTAAAGAATTCTGAAAAGATTGTAAAGAATCCTGAACCTGAATTAGAAGTTGCTTATGCACAACCTGCACAAGTGTTAGAGTTCCGCCAACCAAAACTGTTGGATGATTCTGAACCATCGGTGCCACAGAAATGGCCTGATTATGTGCCGTTTGGTTTCTATAAAGATATGAAGAATATCATTAGTAACAAAGCATTCTATCCAATTTTCATCACTGGTTTATCCGGCAACGGCAAGACCTTGATGGTTGAGCAAGTGTGTGCTGAATTAGGCCGTGAGTGTATTCGTGTGAATATCTCCGTTGAAACTGATGAAACTGATTTGCTTGGTGGTCCCACATTGGTCAATGGTAATGTGGTCAATCGTGATGGTCCTGTTCTTATTGCTATGAAGCGTGGCGCAGTATTGTTGATTGACGAAGTTGACCGTGGTTCTAATAAGTTGATGTGTTTGCAAGGCATTATGGAAGGCAAACCACATTACAATAAGAAATCAGGTGAGATGGTGTATCCAAAATCTGGTTTCACAATCGTTGCAACTGCCAACACCAAAGGTCGTGGTAGTGATGAAGGCAAGTATCTATCACAAATTCTTGATGATGCTTTCTTAGAACGATTCCCAATTACGGTAGAACAGGAATATCCTGATGCCAAAACTGAGAAGAAAATTCTGTCACCATTAATTGCTGATGCAGAATTTGTAGAGCATTTATGCCAATGGGCTGATGTGGTTCGTAAATCGTATGATGAAGGTGCAACTGATGAAATTATCAGCACTCGCCGTTTGGTACATATTGCCAAAGCATTTTCGATTTTCAAGGATCGTATGAAAGCCATCACCTTGTGTGTGAATCGTTTTGATGAAGAAACGAAAATGGCATTCTTAGATTTGTATAGCAAGGTTGATAGTTCGGTAGAATCACCTGCCAATACAAGTACCATTTCTACCACATCTGAGGTTGCCAACCAACCACAGGTATGATAGAATGGTGTCTATTGTATCATAAATGTTACCCTAACCTAGGTTAATGTATGAAATATGATACATTATGTTGTTTTTATATTATGTTTAATTTGAAGGAGTATTACAATGGCATTAACAGTTCGCAAAGGTAAGGTAAACCGTCATGAGAAAATTACCCAAGTATTATTGTCAGGCAAACCTGTGAGTCCTGCTGAAATCGAAACAGTATTCAAAGGCACAGACCAAGAATCAGTATTGTATCGCCTCAGTACCAACATCTATAACATTCGTAAAGATGGCGGTATCGTTAAAGTAATCAAAGATGGCCGTAAAGTAAAGGCATATCAATTGGTTAACTTTGACCAGTTCGATTCTAATGGTCGATTCAAAGGCGCAGTTGCTAAGGCACAACCTAAAGCAGCCGTAACTCAATCACAAGCGGTATCAGTTTAATCTCTCCGCCATCATATAGTTGTTTAGACTCGTTGTGAAACGCTCGAGCTATATGATGGCACCTTTTTATATTATGGAAATCTATGACAATCGATAAAGAAGAAATGTTTGAGTATTTGGATACACTGCGTGAAACTGGTGTAACCAATATGTTTGGTGCCTCTCCATATTTACAACAGGCATTTGGCATTGACCGTAGAGAAGCAAAACATATTTTAATGGAATGGATGAAAACATATGGCCAGCGATAGATTTGATTTTGAACAACAGATTCAAAAGTGTTGGTTAATTACCGATGATATAGCAGATATTGCCGAAGGTGTATTAGAACGTGATTTAGATAAAGACCAGATTGTTAATGCCTTGAACGGCATTCAACAGTTATATGAATTAAAGTTTAATAAATTGTGGGATTTATTTGAATCGGTACATATGAATTTGGTTCGGGATAATAAATTCCTTAATGAAGAATGTGCCGCAATGCGTGAGCAATTGGCAGAAAAAGAAAAAGGTAAAAAGAAATGAGTAAATTGGAACGATTTAATAATTGGTGTGGTGAGATAATGAACAAAGTGGTTCGTTATGATGACCTTATTACATTTTGCTCAATATCATCATTGTTATTTTTTGCAATTGGTATGATTGTGGTTGGAACTTTGGGAATGTTAGGATTCATTAAATGAGATATATTGCTAAACCAAACTTGTTTAATAATGTAGGTCTTAAAGAGTTCAATGAACCAGTTGAGGCCTTGACCTATTTAAACGAGATCCTAGGCGCCAAGGCAGGTGACCATCAGGACTATGTGTTCATACCACCATCGACCTCCAAGCGCAACCTAAAGAAGTCCATTGAAGAATATGTTGGTATTGGTAAGTTGACATTGGTAGCAGAGTAAAGGATCATTATGATTAATTTTGTGATAGGTTTTGTTTTAGGTTTTATTGTCGCCACTACAGGTTTTACTGGCTTTGCACAGATGGTGGATGGTGGAATTGATAAGATTAAGAACACTTCAATTAGCGTGGATTCAAAATGATGATTTACACAGTAAGAATGAATGGTAAACCCATTAGAAATTTTTATGATAAATCAGAAGCAAATTTGTTTATGCAGTGGTTGATGAATCGCTCTCAAGAAGAAGTTCTTTGTGAATCGTTGATTGAGGCCGCTTTGGCCAAATCTGATATGAGTGAAGCAAATGTAGTTATTAAACACATTATGGAGTTAAAAAGTGAAAACAAAAATAGTAGTAAGTAGTTTGTTATTGATGCTGGCAGGTTGTACCTCGGTACCCAAACTTTCAGGTTATGAAGGTCCTCAGGCATTGGCTACGGCTGATGTAATCAAATACAATAAAGATTGTACCAGTGCAGGCATGCGACCAAATGTTGAGTATGTTGTTAAACGAACCGATTCAGGCAAAGTATTGGTGCCTATCAATGTTCATTGTGAACCTTATTATGAAAAAGGTTTCTTGGGATTTCCTGAGAAAAGATAATCATGCAATTATTTGATAATTTAGCCGCAGTAGGTTTAACTACCAATGTATTACAAGTCGTTATCATTTCTGCAATTGTAATTTTCATTGTTGGAATGTATTGGCGTTATATTGTGGTTGGTGTGGGTGTAGTATTCTGTATTGCTGTGTTTGCCATGCCATCTAAAAAGGATGATAAACCTATTGAGGTTGCTGTGGTAACTCCACCACCATCAAACATCAAAGAAGAACCTAAGTGGGAAGAAATTAAACCACAACCTCCTGTTGCTGAGGTGAAACCTGAACCAAAAGTAAAATCTGACCAAGAGTTGTTTATGGAAGATTGTAAAGTGTATGGTGGTCTAACACAATCACAATGTAGTGCATTGTGGCGTGACCGTGAAAGTGATATGGAACCTGTTAAATGGCGTAACAAGTGGAAAAAAGGCCATATGATGAAAGTTAAACATGGATCAATTTGATGAAAGTGAATTACATTTAGTTTCAGAAGAAATCGATTTGTTTATATCTGAATCATGTGTTAAATATAAAATATCACCATTAAAATTTAGTGCAGTAACATTGGCCAGATTAATTCATTTGAACAATTCAGTAAACAGTTCAGATGATTTGGCCAAATTGTTATTGAGTGTGGGTGAAAGTATCTTAAATAAAGAATTAGAAGTACCGGACATATTACATTAATGAAAATAGCGTTAGCATCTGATATTCACTTAGAATTTGGTGACCTCCTTTTAAAGAATGAGGAGAATGCTGACGTCCTCATCCTGAGTGGTGATATCTGTACCGCCAGTCAATTTAAGAATAAGCCAAAAGAAAGAATGAAGGTTAAAGATTTCTTTAAGCGTTGTTCGTTTCAATTTCCTCATGTTGTGTATATCATGGGCAACCACGAGCATTATGATTTCGATATTGCTAACACATATGATAGATTAAAAGCTGAGTTGGCCGATTTGCCAAATATTCATGTCTTAGAAAAAGAAACATGGGAACATAAAGATGTGACCTTTGTTGCTGGTACATTATGGACTGATATGAACAAAGGTGATTCATTGACTTTGTGGCATTGTGGTAGAGCGATGAATGATTTTCGTTTAACTAAAAACAGCAATCGTATGGTTCAGCATAAGAAGAATGTTTACCATGATAACACTTTGGTTGTTAAATCTGTGGATCATTATCAGACACCTTCAAAGTGGTCAGCAGAAGATTCTGTGGAAGACCATAAGAAAATGTTAGACTACATAAAGATTGCTACAGAGGACAAAACAAAACAGTATGTGGTCGTAACACACCATGCACCATCACCAATTAGTATTGCTGAGTGTTATAGATTTGATACATTAATGAATGGAGCTTTTCATTCTGATTTGACCGAGTTTATACTGGATCGGCCACAAATCAAATTGTGGACTCATGGTCATATGCACAATGTGTCTGATTATATGATTGGTGATACGAGAGTAGTTTGTAATCCTCGTGGCTATATTGGCCATGAGCAAAGAGCAAAAGAATTTAAATTGAGATATTTGGAGATTTAAATGGGAATGTTTGACTACATCAATTACGAAGGACATGAGTATCAGACGAAAGATACTCCTTCCCAAATGTTGGACAAATATAAGATTGATTACAACCAAGATTCTGGTCATTTATTCCTATGGCATGAAGATTACGATGCTGAATGGGTAGATGGTGAAGGATTTCTTGGCGGACATCTCAGGCAGTTTAATGAACGCTGGGTGTGCTGCCATGATTTTGATGGTTTAATTCGATTCTATCGTGCTGCATTGAAAGATAAACATGAATCATGGAAACAAGATGCGTGGATAGAGTACAAGGCTTTATTCATGGATGGTCAAATGATTAAGATTGAGAAAATAAATGAGTGATTATACACCTGATAAATGGACAATAATTAAAATTGTTACAGAGAAGCAAACAATATACAAAGTGTTTGCCTGCTGGTACGGAGGCTATACTGGTTCAGATTCATGGAAAATAAATTCAGGTATTACCAAAGTGACCGAAGTAGGCAACAATTATGATTTCGAAGGCCATAGTGGTTCGATTTACACCTGTCACAAAGATTGTTATGGCACTAACGGTTATGGTCGTAATGTATTGAATAGATTTATTGAAGCAGCAGCAAAGACTGGTGAATCCACGATTGAGATAATGCCAGAGAGCACTAATTTTATGGAGTTAAAATATGACTGTTAGATATGGCATCAATTGGATGGGTGTTGCTAATCTACAATGGTACATCGACCGTGGATTAACCAAACGAGTTACGAGAACACTCACCGAAGATTCCAAACTGACTGGCAGAAAAGCTGGTGAATCGTTTGAGTATGATGAAGTAACCCAAGGTTATTCATGTGGTCGTATTGACTGCCGTGGTGATGGACTTGGTCCTTATGGTGATGAAATTGGCGTTGATCCTATGAAAAATGAATCATGGGCTCGATTTGGTAATTGGTTAGATACTGTTGAAACTGATTATATGTGGACATTGGATCAATTGGTCGAAATGTATGAAAGAAATAATCCTAAGATTGAATGGTGGGTAGAGAATGAACGCAAATGAACTTGCTGATGCAATGGAAGAATTCTATGGTGATCCCGATGGATTGCCTTATTTAATAGGTGAATCCGCTGCTATGTTACGCCAATTTGAACTTGCTGAAAGCATTATTAAACAACAACAAATTGAAATTCAAACTTTGAAAGAAGAAAAAGATGAATTACAAATTGAATGTAACAGATTATATCGTATTATTGAATTGAATGGAGATAAAAAGTGAAAGTTTATATAAGCAATTACAGAAATCATTGGATCTCACCTTGGACCATTATTGAATACATTTTTTTCTGGACAACTTGGAGTAAATGTGGTCGTAATAAGGGTGTGATTGCAGATGAAGATTATGTGGATCACCCCGCATGGGTTAACAAATGGGCTGGTCGAATTGAACCCATCAGCACCGCCATTCGTGTTGTGCTTGATTTCATTCATCCACCAATCAACCATGTAAAGATTGATAGATGGGATACATGGTCAATGGATCATACACTATCACAAATTATTTTACCAATGCTCAAGCAATTGAATAAAGAAAAGCATGGCGCACCATTTGTTGATGATGAGGATGTTCCTGATGAATTAAAATCTATCAATGCGGAACCAAAAGAGAATGAGTGGGACACCGATTCAAACCATTTCAAGCGTTGGGATTATGTGCTGAATGAAATGATTTGGGCATTTGAACATCTCGTTGATGATACATGGGAAGAAGAATTTTGGTCTGGTGATAAAAACGATCAAAACGAAGATATTGCCAATATGTTTAAACCAGGTTGGAAATCAAAGAGAGTATGGGACCGTGAAGGCCATGAAAAAATGGACGATAGAATCAAAAAAGGTTTAATACTATTTGGTAAATACTACCGTAATTTGTGGGACTAATCATGTTATCTTATTATCGTTATTGGCAGGCGGTGAAACGATTGGAACAATCTACCGAAACTCTTAAACTCATGGCACCTGATGTACCAGATATGGTTCAGGCGCAACATGAGATGATTGGTTTAGAAGTGGATTATTACCGTGAACAATCAACAAAGTGTACCGTTTTATTGTTGACAACCATTGCATTTGCTGTTACAATGGTGATATTATTTACTAAGGAAATTATTAATGTTTAAGATTCTGAAAGAATGGGTTCAAAGCAATCGTACAATATTTTTTGTTGCCATTATTGTATTTGGTCTAACATTTCACTACACACCATATTTTATAAATGTGCCTGTCAATGGTAACTTTGATGGTGGTATTCAAAACAAATTGGTTTGGTCAGTTAAAGGTGAATGTTTTTTTGTACGACCACTAAATCAAACTGATACATTATTAGTTCGTGTAAAAGATTGTGATAAACAGGAGTTAATTCAAAAGGTAACTAAATGAAAACAAATGGTGATTTTAAACTAAGTAAAGAATCAAAACGAATTCTTGCACTAATGCCTGACAGTAAACGTAGTCATTGGAAAAGCATGATGATTGAAGCAGAAGTATTGGAAAAACGTGCCAAGTTGGCCAAATTGAAAGAAAACAAATCTGAAAAGGGAGAAGCATAATGGCATTATTTGTTGAAGTTGAATCAGTAGAAAAGCAATGTAAAGTAATCATTAATTTAGATGAAGTGATTGAGATTGCTCCTTTGGCCGTAGGTGGTTGTGCTTTGTTTATTGCTGACCCAGCAGCTGTGGGTGGTAGCAAGGCATACAAAGTAAAAGATTCTTATGACCAGTTCAAACAATTTGCTATGCAAACTGTATCGAGTGAAGATATTGCCGCTCGTGTAAAGTCATTAAAGAAGAATGCACCAGTTGAATTTGATATTCCAAAACTATGAGTAAGTTTACATTTATCTGTGAAGATGAGCCGATGCCATTTGCTGACGCCATCGTCACCAAAAAAACATTTGAGTTTACTGCTGACCGTTTAGATGGTGTCATTGGTGAATTTGAAACCTTTTTACGTGGTTGTGGTTTTCACCTTGAAGGTAATTTGGAATTTGTAGGTGAACCTCTTGGTAAAAAATATCCAAAAGATTTTCATGACCTGGACATGTATACTGAAAGTATATTTGATAAGAAGTGAACGATTTATTTTATAATCTGTTTGATTGGATCCGTGATGATTGGCGAAGTGGTCGTTTCCGTTTTATTGTTGAGTTGTTGGCTTGGGCTATTAGTATTGGTTGCTCTATTACTATGGCACTTACCGTTCCGAACCCACCGCTATTGGTTTTATATCCTGTTTGGATTTTTGGTTGCGCTCTTTATGCTTGGGCTTCATGGACTCGTAAGTCATTTGGTATGCTTGCTAACTACATTTTGTTAACTACTATCGATACAATCGGTTTAATTAGAATGCTATGAATATATTTTATCTTGACCATAATCCTGTTAAATGTGCTGAATATCATGTAGATAAACACGTTGTCAAAATGATCCTTGAGTATTGCCAACTATTATCTACGGCACACCGTGTAATTGATGGTAAAGAAATCATTGCAGAATCTAAAACTGGTCGTAAAGTAAAACGTTGGATTTTGCCTGATGAAAGAGAAACAACACTCTATTCAGCCACACACATCAATCACCCATCGGCCGTGTGGTGTCGTGAAACAGCAGGTAACTATCATTGGCTATACAAACTATTAACCTCTCTATGTGAAGAATACACCTATCGGTATGGTAAGGTGCACAAATGCCAATCATCTGGTTTGGTCGATGCACTACAGTTTCCACCCAATAAAATCACCTCACAAGAATTGTTTACACAACCTACACCTGCCATGCCAGATGCCTGTAAGGTACCAGGCGATTCATTGAAGTCCTATCGTAATTACTATATTATGGAAAAACAAAGAATGTGGTCATGGAAAGGTAAGATAAATAAAAGAGAAGTGCCAGTCTTTATGAAAGAATGGTTCCAACAAATGAATTCGTCACTTACACATGAGTACCTTTAATGCCAACCTATGATTTTTTGAATAAAGAAACAAACACAATCGAAGAACACCGTATGTCCTACACGGTGTTGGAAGAATTCAAACAAAACAATCCACATCTACAGTTACACCTATCAGCCGAGAATCTACCTGTATTCTCTGATGCTGGTCGTATGAGTGTTCCAGGTACCAAAACTGCCGATGCCGCCTTTGAACGGGGTGTCATACAGCGAATCAAAGATACGGTACCAGGAAATACTCTACACAAATCACACAAGACAAAGATGCCTAGAGAATGGTAAACGTGAATATTCAATTTCCAATTCTATTAACTAAACGGCGAGGTGTCAATGATAAAATTGTCCCCATAGTAAAAGCTCAAAAAGTATCCAAGTATAATAAAAATAACAGGAGACCTGATGAGCAAAAAAAGAATGATGTCAAAACAACAGCGGCTATATTACGAATCAGCGAACAAGGAAAGAGTAAAGCAAGAATTGGCTGAGTTCGTCAAACAAGAAAAAGAAGTTGGCAAAAAAGATATATACAAATCCTATAATCCGCATGAAAGCTCTTACTATACATAATTATGAATTTGAATGATGTGAAGAAATATAAATGTGATGATAAGAGTTTATATGAAAATCCAATTCTATTATCAAGCATCAATCTTCTTTTAGATTTGCCTGATGTTGTCCATAGAGTTAAAGGAAGTAAATATGATTCTGCTAAAGGCGAGGTGTTGACATCAGCTGGTAATGAATATTCAGATATAACAATTTTGCCTGGATCCAAAGGCCTCGTTGATTGGGTCACTTCAAAACTTTTAGAAAGTTCACCAAAACCAAGTACATCTATAAAATATCTTAGAACTTGGGCCAATAAAATGTTTTATGGTAGTGAAGGTTTAGTTCACGCACATATACATCCCGATTTTAATGTTTGTCACTCCGATTTTGTAGCAATATTTTATGTACATATACCTGAGAATAGTGCACAATTGGTATTTGTTGATGGCGGAGAATTTAATACAAAATATACTGATTATGATGAATCTAAACTAACAATTATGAAATGCGAATCAGGTGATTTAATCATACACCCTCCTACAATTCCTCACGCAGTTACTACTCACAATAGTCACACACCTAGGTTATGTTTACTGTTTGAAGGTAAATATGTCTAATTGTATTATATTGTCCGGTGGAACATGGAGCCCACCTGAATGGGTCAAGATAAAAAGGTCTTTAGGCC
>Ga0209229_10000585_pt1 | contig 14944 bp, 13 predicted proteins | sample SanBayMetagenome_FD_187466 | JGI IMG/M metagenome (GOLD analysis project Ga0209229, IMG submission 187466) | Freshwater and sediment microbial communities from dead zone in Sandusky Bay, Ohio, USA (SPAdes) (version 2) | ecosystem: Environmental > Aquatic > Freshwater > Lentic > Sediment... | reverse complement strand
TGCCAATCCGAACTCACCGGTTGCTCCTTTTATATTGTCTGCGACCTATGGATTCAGTCAAGACCCGATCGTTCTGGAGCGTCGGTATAAGAAATTATCACTGGCCTGTCAGCAGTCGACCATCGGAAAGCAATTATTGACGATGATCGAGGATAGTAAAGTGGGAGCAGTTGGCAGCATGGCAATGGAATTCACACAGGACGATGTGAATGGCAACCCGGTTTCCCTTTCTTCCTTCAGAGGGAAATACGTGTTATTGGATTTCTGGGCCAGTTGGTGTGGCCCCTGCCGTTCGGAAAACCCCAATGTCGTAGAGAACTATCAGCGTTTCAAGGATAAAAATTTTACGGTGTTGGGTGTTTCATTGGACCGACCCGGTCAGAAAAATCGTTGGCTTGAGGCCATCCAGGAGGATAAATTGACTTGGACACATGTCAGCGATCTTCAATTCTGGAATAACGCAGTAGCCAAGCAATATAAAGTGCAAAGCATCCCTCAGAATCTATTGATCGATCCGAATGGGGTGATCATTGCGAAGAATCTGCGCGGTGAAGCGCTGGGGCAAAAGCTGTGCGAAGTATTGGGCTGTAACTAACGAGATAGGCCCAACACATCCTGCATGGTGTAAATACCGGTTTTTCCTTTCAGGAATTTTGCTGCCATTACGGCTCCTGTTGCAAATCCAATTCGGTTATGTGCCGTATGGGTGATCTCTATTGAATCAATATCCGATTGATAAAGGATCTTGTGTGTGCCCGGCACCTTATCGATTCGCTTGCTGATGATCTCCAGTTCATCTCGGTGGGATGTCGGCTGATTTACCCAATTCTTTTTAGCGGAGTTGTTTGCGATCAACTGTTCGGCAAGTGTGATCGCTGTTCCGCTGGGGGCATCTTTTTTTTCCGTATGATGTATTTCTTCCAGCGATAGTTTGTATTCATCATGTGGGGCCATCAACCGGGCGAGCTGTTTATTGAGTTCAAAAAACAAGTTGACACCCACACTGAAATTACTGGCGTACAAGAAGCTGCCGCCCAGCGCTCTGCAACGGCTTACGACATCTTCCCATTGATTCAACCAGCCGGTGGTACCGCAAACTACCGGTACGCCCAGTTCAAAGCATTTTACGAGGTGGTGCGGAGCAGACTCTGGTGCGGTGAATTCGATGGCTACCTCTGCTTGTTTCATCTCCGGAGCCTGCCATCCTTCGGGGTTAGAGGCGTCTATTCGTAGTATGATTTCGTGGCCTTGCGCCATGGCTACAGACTCAATGGCCTTGCCCATTTTACCATAACCGATTAGGGCGATTTTCATGGCTTATTATTTTCCGATTTTTAAGACGACACTGAGACCGCTGGTTCCGGCCAGTTGACTCCTTCCGGGTTTGAGTTGAAGCGAGAGGTCTGGTCCTACATCGAAACTCTTGAGGTGGGCATCGACTGTAGCATCTACGACATTCAGTCCCCAGAGGAGCAAAAAGAAAAGAACTGAATAATCTATATCGCGTCGAAACTGGTCGCGGTAATAGCGAAGTGATTCTTCGTCTAATGGTTTCATCAGCGGATTGATCTGGTCGAACAAAGTAGAATCGGTAAAGTTGACGCGCATGTTGTATTTCACGCGGTAGGCGAATCGGGTGTCTTTGTAGTTGTTTAAATTATACACGAATACACCTGCGCAGGTGCCCAGCGCTCCATAGACGATCGGCAGTTTCCAGTATTTTTTATTGTAGATCTGTCCCCAGCCGGGCACAATGGCTGATCGGATCGCGGCTACCCGCGGACTATGTTTCTTGCTTAGGGAATCGTACCGATTTGCTTTACGCGTCGGAGCGGTAGGGGTGCTATCGGACGGTTGGATCGCTTCTGCAGTAGAAAGCAAACTCAGGAAAGTCAGCAGTAGCAGAATATTTTTCATATCAATCCAATGGCACGTTCAGTTGCCGGAGGATCTTGTTCAATTCTTCGTTGGAATAGAATTCGAGTGTGATGGCTCCGTCTCCTTTTGGGTTTTGATGTAAATGAACCCGTGTGCTGAAATGGGAAGCTAATTTATCCTGAATTCGTTTGAGTGGACCGTCGTTGGTCGATTTTGCAGGATTTTTAACAGCGGCCGGTTGTTTGTATAGGTTTCGCACTAACGCCTCTGTCTGACGAACAGACAGCTCTTTGTTCAATATCTCTTTGAAGACATACAGTTGCTGATCGACAGTGCCTACATTGACCAGCGCCCGTGCGTGTCCCATGGAGATTTTATTATTTCTGACAGCTAATTGTATATCTGGCGGAAGTTTCAGTAGGCGAATGAAATTGGCAACGGTGCTTCGGTCTTTTCCCATGCGCTCCGCTACTTGCTCTTGTGAGTAATTGAGCTCATCCATCATTCGTTTGTAGCTGAGGGCAACTTCAACAGCGTTCAGGTCTTCCCGTTGTAGGTTTTCCAGTAAGGCCAACTCCAACAGCTGTTGGTCGTTCGCCTGGCGGATATAGGCGGGCACTTCAGTGAGCCCGGCTAGCTGAGCAGCTCGCCAACGGCGTTCTCCGGCGATGAGTCGGTATTTGCCGTTGGTCATCTGAGAGACGGTGACCGGCTGGATGATGCCATGCAATTTGATGGAGTGTGCAAGCTCGTTCAGGGCAGCTTCATCAAAATCGTGACGAGGTTGTTTTGGATTCGGTTGAATGTCCACTACAGCTATTGCCATCGAATGGGTCATGTGCTCCACCACCGCTTGTTTGAGCTGGCCTTGTGGAGATTTGATGTCTGTATCGATGGACTGCAGTAAGGATCGAATTCCTTTGCCCAGCAGATCTTTGTTTGGTTTTGAAGTGGCCATGGCTATTGTAGTTTATCAATCCAGCACTCTATCCTCGTTCTTAATCTTGGTCATGTTATTTTTCTGTAGGATCTCTTTGGCGAGGTTCAGGTAGTTGACCGATCCTTTGCTGTTGCCATCGTACAGGATCACGGGTTTGCCAGCAGACGGAGCTTCGGCCAACCGGGCATTGCGATGAATGATGGTATTGAAGACGAGTTCGTCAAAATGCCGGCGCACTTCACTCACAACTTGGTTGCAGAGCCGCAATCGGCCATCGTACATGGTCATCAGAATGCCTTCGATCGCCAGATTTGTATTCAGTCGGCTCTGAACGATCTTGATCGTATTCAATAATTTCCCGAGTCCTTCTAATGCAAAAAATTCAGCTTGTACGGGTATCACGACTGAATCCGCTGCGGTCAAGGCATTTACGGTGATCAGTCCGAGTGAGGGTGAACAGTCGATGATGATGAAGTCGTACTCGGAGCGGAGCGAATCCAACATTGTTTTTAAAACCATTTCTCGGCTCGGATAGTTGATCATCTCAATTTCCGCACCTACCAAGTCGATGTGTGAGGGGATCAAGTCAAGGTTGGGGATCTCGGTTTTGAGGATCACATCCTTGGGGCGGGATTGGTTTACCATGCAGTCGTAGAGGCTCTGCGTGATGTTCTGCAAGTCGAACCCTACACCAGTGGTGCTGTTCGCCTGGGGGTCGCCGTCTACTAAAAGAGTTTTGAACTCCAGTACCGCCAAACTGGCGGCCAGGTTGATGGCTGTGGTGGTTTTTCCAACGCCTCCTTTTTGATTCGCTACACCGATTATTCTAGCCATGTCTGTGAGGGGATGATCGTAAAGTGAAAGGGCTACAAAATACGGCAAAATTCAGTTATGTAGACGTGTCAGAACCTTCTTGTTCAGCGGTTGTTATCGGAGGAGTTAATTTCGCCCCTCATGCGCATCACCACCTTCGGGATCATTGCTACGGCCGTTTACCTGCTGATCGACGTCTATGTATTCTGGGTGTTACGGGGATATTTAGTGAATGCTGGTTTTCGGCGGGCCGGGTGGGTGCAAGCCGGCTATCTGTTACTCGGTCTTGGGACCTTGGTGTTTTTTTTCTTTGTCCCCAAAATGGTTCAATCAGGATGGTGGAAACCCGTCGGGATGACGGTGTTTGCAGTCGGAGTGGCCTGGTTTTTAGCGAGGGGGGTGGCAGCCTTGTTTTTCTTGGTAGATGACCTGCGGAGATTTCTTCAGTGGGGTGGGATCGAAGCCTATCGGCTCGCAGTACCCACTACAACGATCGATTCCGGGGTAAGCCGTTCTGTTTTTTTGAGTTGGATGGGTGTTGTGGCAGGTACCGGACTGTTGGGAAGTTTGGTCTACGGATTCGGGAATAAATACCGGTACGAAGTTCGTCGGCAGCGGATCCGATCACCCAAGCTTCCGAAGGCATTCGAGGGCCTGCGGATCGTACAGCTCTCGGATATTCATGCAGGTAGTTTTGATGATCCGGCTGCAGTGGAAAGAGGAATTGAAAAAGCGATGGCCTTAAAGCCTGATCTGATTTTTTTTACCGGAGATCTAGTAAATAATTTGGCTAGTGAAATGGAGGGGTATGAGAAATTATTCTCTAAGCTGAGCGCACCCTTAGGGGTTTACTCCATTCTGGGGAATCATGATTATGGAGATTATGTTGGTTGGGAAACGGCTGAGTTAAAAAAAGCTAACCTAGATCGGTTGAAGTCTATTCATTCGAAGATGGGCTGGCGGCTATTACTGAACGAACATGTTCATATTGAAAAGGAGGAAGATCGGATTGTTTTGATCGGGGTGGAGAATTGGTCTTCTCGCGCAAACTTCAAAAAGTACGGAGACTTGGCGCTTGCCAGCCAGGGGGTAGCAGCAGCAGATTTTCAGATCTTGTTAAGTCACGACCCCTCCCATTGGGAAACGGAGGTTTCGACGGCTTATCCGAGTATCGATCTGACCTTATCGGGGCATACCCACGGTATGCAATTCGGAGTTGAATTGCCCGGATTGCGTTGGAGTCCGGTGCAGTATGTATACCGTCGATGGGCCGGGCATTATCAGCAGGGCGAACAACATTTGTACATCAACCGGGGCTTTGGTTTTTTGGGTTACCCTGGACGGGTAGGAATATTGCCGGAGATTACACTTATTGAACTGCATGCATGAACCCTGTTAAGGTAATTTAACAGCCATTAAAATGTAAGATAACTAGTTTTGATTCGTTATCCGTTTAACACTAAAACCTAAGATTATGCGCGTAAAAAACATTTTTCTGATTGCATTTTTATTGATCACATCTGTCGCATCAGCACAGTTCGATCTTGGTATCAAAGGCGGGATCAACGTGAATAAGATCGATGGGGTGTCCTTTAAGGATGAGTTCAAATACGGATATCATTTGGGCGGGTTTGCTGCGATCGGCCTGGGCAAGAAATTCGGTCTGCAACCAGAGGTGCTGTATAATCAGAACACACTCCGGGTAGACAGCAGTTACACCAATGCCATCAATGTATTCCAAAATGGGCTCACGAATGTTAAGCTGAATTATATTTCGATTCCCATTTTATTGAACTATAAGCTTGTCGGTAAGTTCATTACCCTCCAAGCAGGTCCTCAATTTGGTATTCTGATCGATCAGAATCGCAGTTTGTTACAAAATGGGGGTGATGCCTTTAAGAAAGGAGACTTTTCCATGTTGGGTGGCGTACAGATCAAACTGGGGCCATTGCGGGTAAATGGACGCTATGTGATCGGCTTGAACAACATCAGTGATCTTTCTGATGGGAATAAATGGAAAAGCCAGGGATTTCAACTTTCTGCAGGGCTAGCCTTGTTGTAGTTCAGCGCTCAACGTTTAGTTGAACAGAAGGGCTGAACCCCGAACCCTGAATGTTGAACTAATAAGCCTTTCTGTCAGTCCCCGCCCCGTTGGTACAAGAATTGGACATACGGAGCGGGGATTTTATATTTAACCCCTTCTGTATTCTTTTAATAATCTGATAGACATGATTTTGCGCCCGGAAGAAGAAATGGATTTTTTACCCATCATCCCGCTGCATGAGGGTGATCAGGACGAGATTGCGAACTTGGTATTACCCGAGGAGCTGCCTTTATTACCGCTTCGAAACACGGTTCTTTTCCCGGGGGTGGTAATACCCATCACCGTGGGCCGTGATAAGAGCATAAAGGCGGTAACGGATGCGTATAAATCAGATAAGCTTATCGGGGTGGTTGCCCAGCAGGACAGTCAAGTTGAAGACCCACAAGTCGGGGATCTCAGCGCTGTCGGTACAGTAGCCCGTATTGTCAAACAGATCAAAATGCCGGATGGGGGAACCACCATCATCATTCAGGGAAAGACGCGATTCAAGATCCAGGAGATCACGGCATCAGAGCCGTATTTCAAAGCCAGGGTGGAGAAGCTGGTTGAACAGGAAGCTCCGGCAGATGAGGATTTTCAGGCCTATGTGGCCAACATCAAGGAGTTGGCATCCGAGATCATTCAACTCTCTCCCAATATTCCAACAGAGGCCGGCATCATCCTGAAAAACATCGAGAACCCGGTCTTCTTGATTCATTTTGTTTCCAGTAATCTCAGCGTTGAATTATCCGAGAAGCAGAAGTTGCTGGAGCTTGACGACGTTCGTCAGCGTGCCGATCTGCTGATGCAATTTCTTCAGCGTGAGTTGCAGTTTGCAGAATTAAAGAATAAGGTCACCAACAAAACCCGCACGGAGATTGATAAACAGCAACGCGAATATTTTCTGCAGCAACAGCTTAAAAGTATTCGCGAGGAGTTGGGCGGCGACAGCAACCAACAGGAGCTGAAGGAGATGCAAAAAAAGGCAGAGCAAAAAAAATGGCCCGCTGCTGCCAAAGAACTTTTTCAAAAAGGGATGGAGAAGCTGGAGCGTATGCACTCCAGTACGCCGGATTATTCGGTTGTATATAATCACCTTGATCTCATGTTGGATCTTCCTTGGGGGGAATGTACCGATGACAACTATGATCTTAAGGAGGCGCGAGTGACATTGGATCGGGATCATTACGGAATGAAGAAGATCAAAGAGCGGATCTTGGAGTACCTGGCTGTTCTGAAATTGAAGGGAGATATGAAAAGTCCGATCCTTTGCTTTTTGGGCCCTCCGGGTATTGGTAAAACATCGTTGGGAAAGAGTATCGCACAGGCCCTTGGCCGAAAATACGTCCGATTGAGTTTAGGTGGATTGCATGATGAGAGTGAGATCCGTGGACATCGAAAAACCTATATCGGTGCCATGCCGGGCCGTATCCTTCAATCGATCAGGAAGGTGAATTCATCGAATCCGGTCATGATCCTGGATGAGATCGACAAAGTGGGTCGAGATGTTCGAACCGACCCATCATCCGCCTTATTGGAAGTGTTGGATCCGGAGCAGAATCATAGTTTCTACGACAATTACCTTGAGGCTGAATATGATTTGAGTAAGGTTCTGTTTATAGCCACGGCGAATGATATTCAACATATCCAGCCGGCGCTGCGCGATCGGTTGGAGATCATCGATCTGAGTGGATATGCACTGGAAGAAAAAGTTCAAATCGCCAAACGTCATCTGGTGCCGAAGCAAAAAGAACAGCATGGTCTTAGTAAAGCTTCGATTCAGCTTTCGGATAAGGTATTGGAACGTTTGATTCAGGACTATACCCGCGAAAGTGGTGTTCGCGAATTGGACAGACAATTGGCGTCGATCATGCGGAACCAGGCTATGGAAATGGCGTTGACCGGAAAGGTGAAGCGTTCACTGGGAGCGGAGGATGTTGAAAAAATTCTGGGTAAGGCCCGTTATTCGAATGACCTGTACAAAACAGCATTGATCCCCGGGGTGGCAGTCGGATTGGCATGGACCTATGTGGGGGGAGATATTTTATTCTTGGAGACCAGTCTCAGTGACGGAAAAGGGGAGATGAAGCTGACCGGTAATCTTGGTCAGGTGATGAAGGAAAGTGCCAGCACGGCCTATACGTATCTGCAGGTAAATGCGCGCAAATTCGGAATCGATCCTTCTTTGTTTGAGAAGAAGAACGTTCATATTCACGTTCCGGAAGGGGCGGTACCGAAAGATGGTCCAAGTGCGGGGGTAACGATGTTGACCGCCATGGCATCAGCCTTTAGCGGTAAAAAGGTAAAGCCCTACCTCGCCATGACCGGGGAGATTACCTTACGCGGGCAAGTACTACCGGTTGGCGGTATTCAAGAGAAAGTATTAGCGGCTAAACGTGCAGGGTTGCGCGAAATCATACTCTGTGCTCAAAATGAGAAAGATGTGGCTGAGATCGAGCCCGCATACATAAAGGGACTGGAGTTTCATTATGTCAAAAATATGAACCAGGTGTTGGAATGGGCCATTCCCGGCTTGCCCCTTCGATAACTGATTCAGTTGTTATATTTTCGGATGTGCGTACGCCACTTCTTTGCGGGGGATTGATCCTGTTTCAGCTTGTCGCCGAGGCTCAACTATTGGGTGGTGCTGCCTCGTTTAACTTCCTACGGCTTCCTGCCGGAGCTGTTTCCAGTGCACAAGGCGGGTTGGTTGTAGCGCAGGATGAATCTGATCTTTCACTTTCATTCCAAAATCCTGCGTTGTTAACAGCGGTCAACCATGCTCGCATTCATGCCTCTTTTTTGAATTTGCCAGGAGGAGCTCAAAACTATTTCCTTTCAGGGTCAAACCGCAGTAAAACATCTTCGGTCGTCACCGCTTTATCTATTCAGTACGTTGATCATGGTGAAGTTTCTTCAGCTGATGCGAGTGGGAATGTGTTGGGTAGGTTTCGCCCACGTGAGTGGACGGTGCAGTTGGCCGCCTCTATGCCTTACAAGCAGCGGTGGGCTGGAGGGGTCTCATTGCAATTTGCACATGCTTCCTATGATACGTATCGAGCCGATGTGCTGCTTTCAAATATTGGCATCCGCTATCGAGATACACTAAGCGGATGGCATGGGGGTGCCGTCCTGCGATATACAGGTTTTTTTATTCGTCGTTTTACTAGCAATGATCCGTCTGTATTGCCTGTTGAACTGGCTATTGGCGTTTGGAAGAAATTGATCGGATCACCCTTTTCGATCGGGTGCACGATTCAGCGCATGCAGCGATGGGATTTGGACGCTGACGCGTTATTTGATCCGGCATTTTCTGTGATCGGTATGGATGACAGGCGCTCAACATTTATAGGACAGTTTTTCAACCACCTGATCTTATCAACTCGAGTAGAGGTGCATCCCCGTGTTCATTTCATGGGTGGGTATAATTTTCTTCGTCGGCGTGAATTGAGTTGGGCTGGTGGTGCCAATGGATTAAGCGGATTTTCTTATGGGTTCAGGGCTCAATTTGAACCTGTGCGGCTTGCCTTTAGTCGGGCACACTATCAGTCAGGACAGGCAATGAGTCAAGCGTCTATGGAGTTCTCGTTAAAGAAGCCCTCGAAGGGCTGGAAGAGATGACCAGGCTATTCTTGCAAATAGATCGTCGAGTCTTTCAAGTATTTCATTTTTTCTCCGAATAGAGAGTTGACAGTGGCTCGCAATAGATTAACATGCGAGATCGATGGGTAGAAATGACTGTATTGCTGTTTCGGAAGATAAATGCTGGTCAACGTTTGAAAATGGTAGGGGATCGGTAACTCAATCGGATTTGTCCGGATACCATGATCTCCTATCAGCAGAATAGCTGCTTTTTTATCGGATCTCCTCTGAATGCTGTCGACTAGTTTGAGTAATTGTCGGTTGGTGTAATCTAAATATTCCAGATAAATGGCCGTGTCATTTTTGATCCATTCTGTCTTTGGCCTTAACTCCCCTGACCTATTGTAATAGTAAGGAGCATGTGGCATGATCAAATGTGTATAGTGGAAACTGGGTACGTCAGTCTTAGCTGTCTGTATTGTTTCTTGGTAGAGGTATTCGTTATTTTTTCGATTGATCTCATCCAGATCAAAATAATCAGCAGCCCACTCAAAGTCGGTAAATACGTGATAGCCGATATCCCGGATCACTCTTCTGGTCAATGTTTGCTCGGTCAAGGGCTTGGTCTTCCCTGGCAGCAGATACGGCTTTACTGGCGAGGGGGCACCATAGAAATCAAAGATCGAATGATTCTTAAATTGATAACCCTTTTGCTGTAAATAGGTATTGAATGGATTTTCTTGTATCGTCTGAAAACAATAGCTCAGGTGATTAAGGCTGGCATTTCTGCCTACGATTTTTCGGAGATAGTTCATATTGAACAGGCTCGCAGTAGAGAATTCGGTGAAATTGTAATTACTGATGGCACTGTCAGCGATATAAAATCCCCGACCACGAAGCTGGTTGAGAAACGAGTCGTTAGGATGATTAAAAAACTTCTTTAAGGTTGTGTTGCCGGGATATTCGTCAGCAATGACCAAGTAAATATCTGTTAACTGATCAGGCTGATTGATTCCAATTTGTGTGTTTTCCGGAAGGGGGTTGCGGATTTTACTTGGGCTGCCATTGGCAATAAATATACCCAGGTCGACTATAGTCAGCAGTATCAGTGTGGTGCATACGAAGTACAGATATCTCAGTTGAGAAAGGGCTCCTTTTCGAATCGAATAGCCGATAAGCAGTAAGATAATAAAGATCAAAGGCAGTAGATATGAATATTTGTTGATTACAGAAAAAGGAAATGTTGCTTTTAATGTGTCATGGATGGCGCCAAAAAACAATTCAATGAACAAAATGTAAAATCCCAAAATAAAAGCCTGCTTCCAGTTCTGATAAAAAGCGCGACTTATTAGCGCGGCAAACAGACCATAGCCAACGTAAATGAAATAAAGTAGAATAGCCTCTGGCAGTGGAATGATCGGGTAGAATTCAACGAAGCCATGGATGACAAAGAATAGTGGTAGTAAAAGAAGGGGCCAGGCTGCAATCGTACGCATACTATTTTTTTCTTAGTCGATACATGAATCGTCCCGACGAACCTATTTCAATGCGCTCTTCTATGTGGAAAAATCTCTCCATATGCTTTTCGGTCGTGCTTTGTTCATATTCATGATAGACATGATCTTTATCTTCTCGCATTCGTAAAGATAGCGGATCGTCTGCCGGAATGAATTCCAATAAAAGTATGTTCTTAGTCAATTTACTTAACCGTTCAATACAGTACTCTGATGGTATGTTGTTTCGGATGATTAAGTGATGAATGATCGCTAATGCCAGTACGATTTCGTAGGGGCCTGACGAGAGAATTCCGGATGAGGGGGGACTATCGGTAAAGTTTGTATTGGAGAGATCAAGTACGAGGGGTAATATATGTTCATGATAGTTGAATGAATTCCCTTTTACTTCACTGAATAACCCTTCAATAGAGGCTTCACTGTTATCTACCGCAATCGTAAACGAACATTTTTCCGCAAGTATTTTGGTAAAGTGTCCGGTATTGGAGCCCAGGTCTAGTCCGGTTTTGAACATTGGAAATTCTTCTACCCAAGAGCGGATAATTCGTTCTTTTTCCTCCATATAATTTGCTCTTGTGGCTACTTCCTCATAGTAATGGGCCCAGTGTTCATTTTTGTTGGATACTTTACAAGTTTCAACGGCTCGCTGGAGACTTGAAATCAGATCAATATGTTTTTTCTCACTGAAAGTGAGCTGTTTTTTTTGTGGGCGCTGTCCATCCCTGATGATCGCAGATTGCAAATGAATGTTCAGGGTGATATCAATATTTAAAAAGGAATTGAGGGGGAGTAATTTTCTGGTTGTTCTTAATCCGATTCCCGCTGGCCAGCCTAATAAAATTCTATTGGTTGGAATAGTAGTATAATGGCTAATTGCCAAGGGTGCCAAAAATGATTCACAAAACTGCCTGTAAGCGACCCAGGGTTTCTGTGTAACTATTTTTTCAAAGGATAGGGTGTCGATGAAAACGGGTCGGCAGCCAATAAATTGTATATTTTTCGGCGTAGCATCTTTTAATGCCATCCCATATTGCAGGGAAATTTTCTGAATCTTCAGCGTTAAGATGGCTGCTTCGCGGAGTTGAGAATGGCACCAATTGTCGGGTTGAGTGATAAAAGGTATTCGATCTGGTTTGAGGATTTTATATGCCTCATTATTTTCCGTATCTGTAATTTCCTCGTGCGCTATGAGTAATTTTTGGGAGGTCAATTTCTCATAAAGGCCCGATGCTATTAAATGGTCATAATGTTGCCTGTAGCATTGGTTTACTTGTCTGTAAATGATTTCATTTTCCTCGAAGACAAATCCAGCCGGGTCACGGTAAGAGGTGGAAAGTTGATTTTTTCTTGGATTCATTGCTCTTTATGGCGGTTCTTACTGCCTGTAAAGCGGCCAAAGAAATTTCGAATGATGTGAAGGATGTTGCGGAAATAAAAAACTACCCCCAGGATAGAGGCAATTATCACCTGAGCCAAATAACTGCCACTACCCGGGTCTATGTATAACAGGCAGATCACAGGTAGCTCAGATTTGTTTTGGGGGTAAGGGTCAGAAGTGTTTCGTACATCAGCTGTATGGTTTGTTCTATATCATCCCGGTGGATCATTTCAACCGTCGTGTGCATGTAGCGCAGCGGGATCGAAATCAGTACAGAAGGGCAGCCGTCATTCGAATAGGCAAATGAGTCGGTATCGGTACCAGTACTTCTGCTGAGCGCCCGCCATTGGATGGGGATTTTCTTTTTTTCGGCTACTGACTCAACCAATGCGAGCAGTTTATTGTGTACGGCCGGCGCATAGGACAGCGAGGGGCCTTTCCCGGTCGATACGTCGCCTTCAATGTTCTTATTGATCATAGGCGTCGTCGTGTCATGGGTTACATCCGTCACAATGGCCACATGTGGTTTAATTCGACGAGCGATCATCTCGGCTCCGCGGAGTCCGATCTCCTCTTGCACAGCATTCACTACATATAGGCCGAAGGGTAATTTCTTTTTATTCTCTTTTAGCAATCGAGCGACTTCAGCGATCATGAATCCGCCGATTCGGTTATCAAACGCACGGCCGATGTAGTTGCCATTGGCCAATTCGTCAAAACCATCCTGATAGGTTACCACAGCACCGATGTGCACACCTAATTCCATCACCTCTTTTTTACTGCGTGCACCACAATCGAGCCAAAGGTTATCAGTGCGGGGTGACGGCTCTTTTTGATCGGGATTCCCGATGCGGGTATGAATGGCAGGCCATCCAAATACGGCCTTAACAGGTCCTTTTTTTCCGTGTATGATCACCCTGGAAGCCGGTGCCGTCTGGTGATCTACGCCGCCATTTCTTTTCAGGTAGATCAAGCCGTCGGCTGTTATGTAGTTCACGAACCAGCTGATCTCATCGGCATGGGCCTCGATGACAACACGAAACGGATGATCCGGATTGATGACGCCTACCGCTGTTCCGTAGGGGTCTACATAATGTGTATCTATATAGGGCTTCAGGTATTCCAGCCATAGTTTTTGCCCCCAGGTTTCAAATCCAACCGGCGAAGCATTATTGATGTACTCGCGAAAGAACTGAAAAGAGGTGTCTGTCAGCAAAGACTTTTTTTTCGCGGCGGATGTTTTTTTCGATGCCATAAAATTCTTGAGTCGTTAGGGTTTTTTCAATCGGATAGTTGGCGATTCGGTGTAATTACTTCTGTTTTTAGCTTTATCGATCAGGAGTAGTCCGAAGGCAGCTGTTGTATCGCGTTGACTAACGCCGGGGAGCTTGGTGAGGTCAGGATAGTTATTTGTGTTGTACTCAAACTGGAGACTGATTTCGGCTCGTTGAACGCCAGCGGGTATTCCCAGTTGTAAAAATCCGAATCGGAAAGTATCTTTTCGCACTACAGCTGTATTGTTATACCACTTGTAGACGATCAGCGCGGAATCAATATCGCCCTCCAGGTCCGTATAGGTACCGTCAACCTGAATGACGCTGCCACTGACAGCGACGGAGGGGGAGATCGATTCAATGCTGACTTGTGGTACAGTCGTGTATTTGTCCTTCTGGCAACTAACCGCCAACGTTAAACACAGCGTACCTATGCCGAACCTTCTAAGCATGACCTAACTTTGTACCAAATTTACCGGATTTACCTCATTTCCATGCGTCCTGACTGGCATCAAATACGAACATTGGCATTCCAAGATTTTGAAGGAATGGCCTCGCTGGTATGCCGTTATCAAATGGAGGAAAATCTGGCTTACCGGCGCTATGCGGATGCTATCGGATGCACAGACGATTTTTCCGAAAAGTTATCGTCCCCTGCTTTTCTTCCCATTAGCTTCTTCAAGTCAGGCCTGATCGTTTCGGGTGAATTTTCTCCCCAAACCATTTTTGAGAGCAGTGGAACTACGGGATCCATCACCAGTCGTCATGCAGTCCGGGATCTGGATATCTACCGGGATCAGCTTTTACGGAACTTTGAGCGTGTTTACGGTGCCGTGCAGGATTGGTGTATGCTGGCCTTGCTGCCCTCTTATCTCGAAAGAGGAAACTCCTCTTTGGTATTCATGGTCAACGAGCTGATCGAACGAGGTGGGCATCTCGAAAGCGGATTTTACTTGAATGAATGGGATCAACTGATCGAACAGGTGAACAAGGGGGAGCGAGAAGGCCGCAAGACCATGTTGATCGGAGTAGGCTTTGCCCTGCTGGATCTGGCAGAAAAGTTCACAACCTCCTTGAAGCATACGCTCATTTTGGAAACCGGCGGGATGAAAGGAAGGCGAAAAGAATGGGTCAGAGAGGAGCTACATGATCACTTGAAGCACTGTTTTGGGGTCGATACCATCCACGCGGAGTATGGAATGACAGAATTACTTTCACAGGCCTACTCTGTGGGGAATGGGATCTATCAATGTCCGCCCTGGATGCGCGTGCTGATCCGAGAGGAGGAAGATCCGCTTACGGTCAAAGAAACCGGTAAAGGGCTGCTGAATATTATCGACCTGGCCAATATTCACTCCTGCGCATTTGTCGCAACGGATGATATCGGTGAGGTATACGCCGATGGACGTTTCAGCGTGTTAGGTAGAAGAGATGGTTCTGATCTAAGAGGATGTAGCCTGATGGTATCTTGATTCTAGAATC
>Ga0209229_10000584_pt1 | contig 14953 bp, 10 predicted proteins | sample SanBayMetagenome_FD_187466 | JGI IMG/M metagenome (GOLD analysis project Ga0209229, IMG submission 187466) | Freshwater and sediment microbial communities from dead zone in Sandusky Bay, Ohio, USA (SPAdes) (version 2) | ecosystem: Environmental > Aquatic > Freshwater > Lentic > Sediment... | reverse complement strand
TTAGAAAAGTGTTTAGAAACCAGTTCTCGACCTCAAGAACAAGCTATTAATAACGCTCATTATGAACGCAACTTAAAAGAAGCCGCCAAAACCGGAAATGTTGAACAAGTCAAGCACGCCATAGAAGACAAAAACCCCGAACCTCCGCAACAGTTAAGTTGGGGAAGTTTAAAATTTCAAAACCCTACCTAACCCTCGTTTAAACTTTTAATTTTATGATTTTCCTAGAATTAACCTTAGAAAACTTTGGCCCCTATCGAGGGAAACAAGTAATTGATTTACGCCCTAAAATTAATGATAATGTGATTAGTCCCATTATCTTATTTGGAGGTATGAATGGAGGCGGAAAAACTACCTTAATGGATGCGATGCGCCTCGCACTTTATGGACAACGCGCCCAATGTTCTACCCGGGGAAATTTAAGTTATCCCGACTTTCTTAAACAAGCAGTTAATAAACAGACCTTAGCCCATGAAGAAACCAGTGTAGAATTATTATTTGAACATATTGTTAAAAATATGCAAGTAGAATTTCGGGTCAAACGTCGCTGGACAAAAAACCCGAAAAATGGTAAGGATATTTTAGGCATATTAATTGATGATTGGCCGGACTCCGCTTGGGTAGAAACCTGGGATGAACGCATTGAAGATTTTTTCCCGATAGGAATTTCTAACTTGTTTTTATTTGATGGTGAACAGGTCAAAGAATTAGCAGATTTAGACAGTCCTCCTAATGTTGTGGTACAAGCAATTCAATCTTTATTAGGATTAGAATTATCAGAACGTTTAGCCGTAGATTTAGATATTCTAGCTAACCGCAAACGTAAGCAGTTAGCCGACTCAAAAGAGTTAGCGTATTTAGAAGAAATTGAAACCAAATTAAATCAGTATAAATCCGAAAAAGATGCGGCGGAAATAGCGGTAGAAGAATTAAAAATCAAGGCTGGAATTGCTAAAAAAAAGTTAAATCAAGCTAAGGAAAAATTTAAACTAGAAGGGGGTAAAATAGCCGGAGAACGGAGTCAATTAGAAAAAAAATTAGAAGATGAGAAAGAAAAAGCCAAACAACAACGGGAACGTCTTTGTGAATTAGCGTCCGAAGGTTTGCCTTTAAACTTAATTCAACCTTTATTAATTCAAGCGCAAAACCAGGGAAAGCAGGAGTTAAATTGGGAAAAAGCTAAGATAGCCCAGGATTTTATTAAAGATAGAGATCAACGATTATTTCAATATTTAGAAAAACTTAATATTGCCAAAAAACAGTTAGAAAGTGTTAAAATATATCTGGAAACCGATTATCAAAATTTAACTGAAAATCATCCTAATCAAGAAAAGATATTTTTAGAAATTGATGATAAAATATTCAGTCAATTAGGAACATTTTTAGACCATCAACTTCCCAGTCAAATTCAACAATCTCAGGACGTTTTAGAAGCCCTAATAATAATTGAAGATACCCTATCTAGTCTGGATAGACAATTGGCTATTGCTGCACCTCCAGAGGTCTATGAACAACTGTTAGAAACGGTATCCCAAGCCCAAACAGAATACACCAAAATTGAAACTGCTATTGAAGACGCAGAACAGCGATCTAAAAAGTGTTATACTGAATATGAAAAAGCTAAAAAAGACTTAGAAAAATATAGTCAAAATACCATTGATCGAAAAAATGCTAATCATATTATTGAGACTATTAGTAAAGTTCAAGACTCCTTAAAAATATTTAAAGAAAAATTAACTCTGAAAAAATTGAATAAATTAGAAGTAGAAGTGACCGAATGTTTCCGCTATTTATTACACAAATCAGACTTAGTGCATCGAGTGGTAATTGCTACCGAAGACTTTAGTTTATCCCTGTACGATCCCCAAGGACAACCCGTGGAGAAACATCGCCTATCTGCGGGAGAAAAACAACTCTTAGCGATCGCTTTTTTATGGGGTTTAGCCAGGGTTTCAGGACTAAACTTACCCATCGCCATTGATACTCCCCTAGGTCGTTTAGACTCCTCCCACCGTCAAAACCTAATTGAACGGTATTTTCCCGCAGCTAGTCATCAAGTTATTTTACTCTCAACCGATACGGAAATTGCGGAAAAGGAAATTAATAGTTTACGAGAACAAGATGCGATCGCCCGTGAATACCTACTCAAATATGATCCCAAACAACGCCAAACCAGGATAGCACTAGGTTACTTCTTTTAACAACAACTTCCATATTTCTTTGTGTCTTCGTGGTTAAATTAAACCTCAAAAAAAAATTAATCTGGAAAAAAATTTCGTTTTTTGGCTAGGGGGGTTGACAAAACCCGCCGTCTGGGAGACAATATCGTAAGTGGAAACACGCCCATACTCTTGACTAATTAGTCAACAAATTCTCACAGGACTTGATTTACCGCAGCAGCGCCTTCGTGTCTTTGTGCCTTTGTGGTTAAACCAGGAACATTTCTTTACCAAAATGTAATAAAAGTAGGTTATTTATGAAGATTTTGTAAAAAAGTCTTAACACTGGGAGCAATTCCTAAGTATTTAGGTATAAAATGTTTAATATATCAATCTGAAATCCACTGATAACGGATCACGGATCACTGGTCACTGAACAAATGGAACCCCCCGTAGAGCGAATTCGCCTATCCCAAACAGCGAAGGAGCAACTAACCAAACTCAAACGAATTACCAAAATAGAAAACTGGAATGTTCTGTGTCGTTGGGCGTTGTGCCGTTCCCTAGCCGAGTCAACTATTCCCTCCCCGGTTCCCATCCCCGCCGATAGCAACGTGGAAATGACTTGGCAAGTCTTTGGGGGAGAAGTGGGTGATTTATTCACCCTTGCCCTGAAGCAACGTTGCCATAACGACCATTTAGGAACCGATCCAGAAACCCTCGCCACCCAGTTTCGCCTACACCTGCACCGAGGAATTAGTTACCTAGCAGGTGATCCCAATCTCAAACAGATTGAAGATTTCATCGCCCTCACCCCCGCCCAAAACCCAGTTACCGCGTAAATGGTAGAGGAAAGCACTGTCACGCTCTCCCCCTAGAAAATCTAGGGGAACTCACCGCGCCGAACAAAATTGTTAAACCAGAAACTAGAGGATAATCTCCGTGATCACACTGAATGAAGAATCTGGAACGGTGAATACCATGACTATAGATTCTAACCGCAAATATCATAATGTGATGGAAGACTTAGTTGCCCAGGAAGTCAAGATTCAATTAGCTTCCCTGGCTCCCCGACTCTGCCAATACATTAAACGAGTTGAAGTCGAAACCTATGCCCTCAACCGTTTGCCTCCCCTTTATGCTTCTTCTAAAGAAGGTTGGATGCAGCAACTCAAAAGGGGAAGGGAAGAATTCCATGGCCCAATTAAAACCGCCGTCCGACAGGCGATCGCAGCCGTTCAAAGGGACTTACTGCGGCACTCAACCCCATTATCCCCAGAAGAATCAACCCCTGTGAAGGAGGAGAGTCCAAAACCAGAGGCTGCACAGCAAATGTTACCCCGTCATGCTGCTGAGCCCTCTGTGCCTCCTCCCCCTGGGCTGGATCAGAAAGTTGTCAACCGTCACCGAGCTTTTGCCGATAATTACTCCCGCAAGGAAGGCTCAATTCGGGATGGATGGAACGGTTAACGGTTGGGAGGACGTCGCCGCCGTAAGAAGTCAGGAATATCGGGTTGTTGACCAGGATTAGCCGGGGTTGGGGGTTGGTTGGGGTTAGCTGGAGCCGGAATAACTGGAATATTACCCTGGGGTACGCCAGTATTCCGGGCCACGGGGATACCACTTTTGTTTTCTCCTGAGAACCCGGTGGCAATCACAGTAATTTTCACCTCTCCCTGCATCCGTTCATCAATTACCGCCCCAAAAATAATATTGGCATTGGGATCAACCACTTCATAGATAGTTTCGGCTGCCGCGTTCACTTCATGTAAGGTTAAATCCGTGCCTCCGGTAATATTAAATACAACACCCTTGGCTCCATCAATAGAAGATTCTAATAAAGGAGAGGCGATCGCAGCCACGGCGGCTTCTCTAGCCCGGGATTTTCCCGAAGCAATCCCAATCCCTAATAAGGCAGACCCAGCATCAGCCATCACCGCCCGCACGTCGGCAAAATCGACGTTTACTAACCCCGGAATCGTAATAATATCCGAAATCCCCTGTACCCCTTGACGGAGAACATCATCGGCATAACGAAAGGCTTCCTGTACGGGGGTTTGTTCAGCAATCACCTCTAATAACTTATTATTCGGAATCACAATTAAGGTATCAACCCGGGATTGTAATGCCAGGATTCCATCATCGGCTTGGGAAATTCGCCGTCTACCTTCAAAGTGGAAGGGACGAGTCACCACCCCAATAGTTAAAGCTCCGAGTTCCTTCGCCACCTCCGCCACAACAGGCGCTCCACCTGTCCCGGTTCCGCCTCCTAGTCCGGCGGTAATAAAAACTAAATCAGCCCCTTCCAAGGCTTTCTGAATTTCTTCCCGGGATTCCTCGGCGGCTTTTTGACCGATGGCAGGGTTTCCACCGGCTCCTAACCCCTTAGTTAATTTCTGACCCACTTGTAGACGTTTCTGGGCTTTGGATAGGGTTAAAGCCTGGGCATCGGTATTCATTGACCAAAACTCAATTCCGGCAACCTGGCTATCAATCATGCGGTTAACGGCATTACCGCCACTGCCACCCACACCAATCACCTTGATCTTTGCAGCATTGCTCGGAATAATATCGCTACTCCAAGAATCTTCACGGGGCATATCTTTAGAATCGTTATTAGGGTTAACTATTAGTTCTTTTCTACGGAATGGATTGGCTGAATCGTCTGTCAACCAGGGATTCGCTTTTCCTTCAGCATCAGAATTGCCAAGGGCAGACCCCAGATTATTCTTAACTGTCATTTTAATAGGGGGAGTAGATGAATAACGGTTCTATCACTTTAAACCAAATAAACACAAATACTATAGGGTAAGTTGGATTAGAAACCAAGTCCTTGAGGAGAGTGATTCTTCCTACAGCGATCCGTCTGTTAGTTCGAGGTAGACTCGTCCTCGGATAATCTGCTTTTATCCGTACTTTCCGGTTGCATTTGGAGTAAGGGTTGGTTGGGATTTTTCAGATCAAAATACATCATCTGAGTCCGATCTACCTGTTCTGGGATATTCCTCATTCGATCAATCACCCGCAACTGTTCCGGGAATTTGGAGGTATAGGCGCCCAAATGAACTGTACCAATTTCCGTCTCCAGAATCAGATTATTCGGATCTTCCCAATTAATTTGGGAGATTTTCACCGGACTGTGACTGATGGCTTGATAAACTGAGGGCCAGTAAGAATGATACTGCTTGAAGTTGCCAATCACCTTGAGGGTCGGGAGTTTCTGGGATTTTTCTAATTCCGTATAGTTTTCTAACGGCATCCAGTCCCCGGTAGCATCTAACCATCCGATGGCGTTATTGGCTTCAACAGGCGAAGGTGTGGCGGCGGGATGAGCGATCGCTACGGGCTGTCGTTCTCGAATATTCACCGTTAAACTGGGGGGGAATAACTCACGGGTGACGGAGGCAGAGGCAATCTGACCCCGTGATTCTAGGCTCGAGGCTAAGACCTGGGGCTGAATTTTCCATAAAGACTGAGGATAGGATAGCGGTAGTAAGGAACGAACCGCTTGATCGGATAATAGCTGATTGCCTTCGACTTTGATTTGTTCAGGTTCGCGAATCAACCAGAAGGGTTGGTTAATCAGCCAAAACAGACCTCCTGTCAAAGTCCCCAGTGCTATTGTTTGCCATAACAGTTGAACTAACTTTAGACGACGTTGACGTCGTAACTGCTGGCGGCGACGTCCTAATTGACGGGTTGAAAGAGAGTCAATATTGGTCAGATTGCCCATACGCGACAGGATTTTCCTCCTCACCACTGGTCACCGCCAACAATTTAGCATATTCTGTATCCCCCTATTTCTAATTGCTTTAGGGATTTTTTTACTGATAACTGATAACTGATAACTGATAATTGATAACTGATTATTCCCCCCTATCCCCGATACCCCCCATCCTGAAACTCAGCTTCCGCAGATAGAATAATACCCAGATTATCTATCCATTCAATTGATACAGAGGTTAATAGTCTAATTGTGATCGAGCTTAACTTAAGCAGATTTTATAAAGCCTGTAACCCCAGTAAAACTATCGACATGGCGAACCCGGAAGATCGAAAGTATTATATCGATTTTTCTTCCGTCCGGGGTAGCGATATTATTCGAGAATTGAGTCGCACCATTACTTTACTGTCCCATGATGAACCCACCTGTCAATTATTTAGTGGTCATATAGGCTGTGGGAAATCGACTGAATTATTTCGTCTCAAAGATTTATTAGAACATCAAGGATATCATGTCGTTTACTTTGAATCCTCCCAAAACCTGGATATGGCGGATGTGGATATTAGTGATGTTTTATTAATGATTGCTCGTCAGGTAAGTGAAAGTTTAGAAGCGGATCAAATTCGTCTCAAACCCGGATATTTTTCTAACTTATTTACTGAAATTTCTGAGTTAATGCAAACCCCCATCCAACTCGCAGCCGAAGCCGAATTATCCGTAGGAATTGCTAAAATTACAGCCAAAACCAAGGATTCTCCCAAATTACGTTCCCAGTTACGACAATATTTAGAACCGCGTACCAGTAATATTTTAGATGCCATTAATGATGAAATATTGGGACGGGCTAATACTGCGTTACAATCCAAAGGAAAAAAGGGCATTGTCGTAATTGTCGATAACTTAGATCGGATTGATAACTCTCCTAAACCCTGGGGAAGAACTCAACCGGAATATCTATTTGTCGATCGCGGTGAACAACTCAAACGCCTCAATTGTCATGTAGTTTTTACTATTCCCTTGACCCTGATGTTTTCTAATGATTATGATCGGCTATCAAGTCGATTTGGAGTCAAACCCAAAGTTTTACCTATGGTTCCAGTCTGCCTGCGTGATGGCACAGAAAACCCATCGGGGATGCTAAAATTACAACAAATGGTATTAGCCCGAGCCTTTCCTGATCTCCCTCCCGAAGATCGTTTTCAGTTGATATCCACTTTATTTGATAGTCCCGAAACCTTGGATCGTTTGTGTTTAATTAGTGGTGGCCATATTCGACGTTTATTAATGTTGATGTACAGTTGTTTACAACAAGAAGATCCACCATTTACCCGGGCTTGTTTGGATCAGGTGATTCAAGAATATCGAGATGATCTTTTGGGGGCAATTAGTCAGGAAGAATGGGAGTTATTGTTACGAGTAGTTAAAACACAAAAAGTTACCGGGGAAGATGAATGTCAAACCCTACTCCGCAGTATGTTTGTATTTGAATATCGGGATCAAGAGGGTCGTTGGTTTGGAATTAATCCGGCCTTGACTGAGAGTAGTCAATACAAACTATTGGTCAATTCCCTGAGTAAAAATATTTAACAGGAGCAGGGGGAGCAGGGGATGTAATTTTTTTGTTTATTTTCTTGTCAATTATAACCTGATGAGTTAGATTTATATAAGGGGAATAAAAGATATAAAGATATTAAAGATATTAAAGATTTAATATCTTCTAGGCACTCAACTACTTTTGGAAGTGTTCAAATTTTTTCTGGGATCAGATGCCCAATTTCTTAAATCTGAAATATTGGCTTTTGGGAACAGAAGCGAATGAGAGTATTTATGCTCGAAAACACTTATTACAATTATCATTAGTGTGCCGTTTTCCTATGGATAAACTTGTTGACCCCAAAATAGTAGCCTCTGTGAATGAACGAAGTTTGAATCGCTTGTTACGCGGTGTATCCTTGTCCCAAGGTCAGTTTTCCTTAGTGTTAGTTCGCTGTAATTCCAGTCAACTCAGACAAAAAGTTCTACAGGCCCTACAGGTTGATTCAGAAATCAAGATTGAGTCTTTAATTTTATCTCCTTATACCAAAACTCTCTATACAACCCTATTAGAAAACGTCGAGAAAAATTCTCCTTCAGCACTAATGATTTTAGGGTTAGAAACTTTGGAAAATCTGGATATTATTCTGAGTTCAACTAATCAGGTTCGGGATGAATTTAGAAAACAATTTAATTTTCCGATTATTATATGGATTACCGATGATATCGTTACGGGTCTAATTCGTTTAGCCCCTGACTTTAAAAGTTGGGCCGCCGCCACAATTAAATTTGAATTAACCACCACTGAATTATTAGATTACTTAAAATTACAAGCCAATACCCTATTTACCCTAGCAGAATTAAAAATTAAAGTCTGGGAACCCAAAACACAACGACCGTTTAAATCGACCGTATCCCGTAGTTTTCCATCTGATTTTGGTATGGGTTGCAACCGACGGCGGGAATTAGAACTGCATTGGCAGGATTTACAAAATCGAGGTTATGAGTTAGACCCCGCTTTAGAAGCCAGTCGTCAGTTTATTTTCGGTCAAGATGGCGATGCCCATGACCAGATCGAAATTGCCCGCCAACATTATCAACAGAGTTTAGCCCTCCTCCAACACGAGGCGGGTTTACGAGGCTATACCGCCCAAGGTGAACTCCCAGGTCAAGTCTCCAGTGTCGATGTGATGACTCCCCCCACTTCGGGCCCCCTTGTATTTTGTTTAAGAGAACGTCAGGGAATTGTATTGTTTCATATTGCTTTAACCTATTGTATTCAAGCAACTCGAAATCCCAACTTAGTTCAGATTTTATTAACAGAAGCCAAACGCTATTTTGAGCAAAGTCAGCAAATTTTTCAACAAGCTGGACGCCCTGATTTAGTTGCAGGAGTGATTTCCCCTTTAGGTGAAGTATTGCAACGCTTACAATTATGGGAAATGTTGCAAGAATTAGCCCTGGGGGGCGTAAAAATGCACTTGGTTTATGGCACATCAAGTCAATTAGCTCAAGATTATGTATTTATGGCGGAAGTGGCTCTAAAACGTTCGGAATGGCGTCGGGCTCTGATGTTAGCAAAATTAGCTTTAACTATTTTACCAGAGTCAAAACCAACGGTTAGTCAAGCACAGTGTTTATTATTATTAGCCCGATGTTATCAATATCAGGGAGAATGGCAACAAGCAAAGCAGAAATTAGAATTAGCTCTGACCCAAATACAACCCCAATATAATCCTCAGTTATATCTGAATATTTTGGAAGAATTACGCGATATTGACTATCAGCAAGGTCAGTATCGTCAAGCCTTTAGAATTAAGAAAAAACAACGGGAAATTGAGCATCAATATGGGTTGCGAGCCTTTATTGGAGCAGCCCAACTGCAACCTCCAAAACAAGCAATTAATCCCTCTAGTAACCAAGGCGAAAATATGGTTACAATTGCGGAAGAAATGATGGCATCCTGTCGCCAACATGATATTCAGAATTTGCTGCATCGCTTGAGTCGTGATGATCATAAATTAATTATTATTCATGGCCGTTCTGGGGTCGGTAAAAGTTCTTTAGTGAATGCGGGTTTAGTTCCAGCTTTAAAGAATACGGCAATTAGTGCGCGGGATTGTTTGCCCGTAGTGATTCAATCTTATATGGATTGGACTCGGGAATTAGAACAGAGTTTAGCGAGTGCATTATTAAATTGTGCTTCCTTGAAATATCCCGATGAGTCAATCAAAAAACTTTGGTATAAAGTGATTGCTCAATCCTCTATTCAAGATTGGAATAATCGCAATCCCAATCAAAGTTATGAAGAAATTCCGGTAGATTGTATTCTAAATTCGTCCTCTTTTGTGTTGAAACAACTCACCCAAAATGCCGAACAAAATTTACTCACAGTTTTAATTTTTGATCAGTTTGAGGAATTCTTTTTTATCTCCCATTGTCATCAAGAAAAGCGCAAAATATTTTATGATTTTCTAAAAATTTGCCTGGATTTACCCTTTGTAAAAATAGTTTTCTCTCTGAGGGAAGATTATTTGCATCATCTCTTAGAATGGGATCATTTATTGAACCTAGATGCCATTAATAATAATATTCTCGATAAAAAAATTCGCTATCATTTGCGAGATTTTACTTTAGCAGAAGCAAAAACGGTGATTGAGCGTTTAACCCAACGGTCTAAACTCCAATTAGAGCCAGGTTTAATTGATGCTTTAGTAACAGATTTAGCCGACGAACGGCAGGAAGTTCGTCCAATTGAATTGCAAGTTGTCGGGGCGCAACTTCAGGAAGAAGGAGAACATGGAATTACCACCTTAACGGCCTATAAACAATTAGGAATTAATCCCAAAACTGAATTAATTAAACATTCCATTGAACAGGTTATTAAAGATTGTGGGAATATCAATGAAGATGCAGCTTGGGAAGTTTTATTTACCCTAACGGATGAAAAATTTACTCGTCCGATTAAAACTAAAGCGGAATTAATTACGGCGGCAAGGAGAGCAGGGGGAGTAGGAGAGGCAGGGGAGGTAAACTCTTTCTGTTACCCATTACCCAAAACCCATTACCCAAAACCCATTACCCAAAACCCATTACCCAAAACCCATTACCCATTACCCAAAGGAGGAGAGGAAGCGGAGGCTTTTATTGATATCATTTTAGAATCAGGATTACTATTAAGAAGACGGGAAGAACCCGAAGATCGATATCAACTGTTACATGATTATTTAGTTTTGCCAATTCGACAGCGCTACGGACTACAGGAAAAACAGCGCCAGCATGATATTAAGCAACGTTTACAGAAAGCCCAATCTGAACAATCAAAAGCAGAAGCGGCCTTAAAAAAAATGAGTCGAGAGCAACTTTTGCAGCGTAATCAACGGTTAAAACAGTTGTTAGGGTTGTCGATAATTGTTGCCCTGTTATTGGGTTTCACCACAAAACTAGCCACCTATCAACAACGACGGGCCGACGGACAAAAGCAAATCGCCGATTTAGCCACCTTAACTGCCGCTTCCGATGCTTTATTCTTCTCCCAATATAAATTTGATGCTCTCCTCGAAAGTTTAAGGGCGGCTCGACAATTTCAACGGTTAAAAGCGACGACCCCAGATGGGTCGGAACTCAAAACCATGGAAACTAGAATTGCAGCCACCTTGCAACAGGCAGTATATGGGACAACTGAACATAACCGTTTAGAAGGACATCAGGATGTAGTTTGGGATGTTTCCTTTAGTCCCGACGGCAATTATATTGTTTCTGGGAGTGTGGATAAAACGGTGAAATTGTGGACACCCGAAGGTCAACTACTGCGAACCTTAGTCGGTCATCGGGGAAGTGTCACCAGTGTAAGTTTCAGTCCCGATAGTCAGATGATCGCGTCATCTTCTCAAGATGGGACGATTAAACTTTGGCCCGTCGCAGCCTTGTCTACAATAAAACGGCTGGTCACTCCCGTTACTATCCAAGCCCATCGCCAGGGTGTTTCCGCAGTCACTTTTTCACCCAATGGCCGTTTGATCGCTTCGGTGTCCGATGATCGTCGATTAAAATTATGGAGTCGAGAGGGGACTTTATTGCGAACTGTCTATCGGGCTATGGCTCCTTTAACCTGGGTGGCTTTTAGCCCCGATGGTCAGATTTTAGCGATCGCGGTGGCCGATGGGACGGTAAAACTGCTAAAACTAGATGGAACAATACTCCACACCTTGGATCACACTGCTAATCCGAATAAAACGGTTTATAAGGTGAGTTTTTCTCCCAATGGTCAACTAATTGCTACGGTGGGACAAGATCAAACGGTGAAATTGTGGACTCCTCAAGGTCAACTTTTAAAAACTTTAAAAGCAGATCGTTCTAATATATATGGGGTGAATTTTTCTCCTGATAGTAAACTGTTGGCAACTTCTACGGACAATAAAAATATCTATTTATGGACGGTGGATGGAACTCTATTAAAGCAGTGGCAAGGACATGGGGATAAGGTGACAAATATTCAATTTTCCCCCGACGGCAAGACTTTAGTATCCTCAAGTTATGACAAAACAGTAAAACTTTGGAGTTCAGATTTAATTCCTCTAAAAACCCTAACGGGGCATCAACATCGGGTCTTAGGGGTGAATTTTAGCCCCAATGGTGAGATGTTTGCCTCGGCGAGTCAGGACAAAACGGTGAAACTTTGGAGCCGTACAGGGGCATTATTGACGACCTTAGCGGGGTATAAAGACCGGGTGACGACGGTGAGTTTTAGTCCCGATGGAGAACTTTTAGCGACGGCGGGCTATGACCGGACGGTGAAATTGTGGAAACTGAGTCCTAACTTAGAAAGCCCAGAAAAATCTCCAGGGGGTTGGTTTAAATTCCCTGATAATTTTAGTCTTTGGGGTGTAGCAAAATTAAAATCAGCTTTGCCCTTAACAAAAAACCGGGTTTCGGTGGAATCTATTCAACTGCTTCAAAGTTGGATTGGTCATGACGATAGTATTCTGAATATTACTTTTAGTCCTAATGCTGAACAAATTGCTACGGCGAGTAAGGATAAAACGGTGAAATTATGGAGTCGCCAGGGTCAATTATTGCATACTTTAATCGGACATGATTCTTGGGTTAATAGTGTTACCTTTAGTCCGAATGGGGAGATGATTGTAACTTCTAGTGATGATGGGACGATTAAACTTTGGGATGATCAAGGAAAGTTATTAAAGACGATTATGGCTGATCAGGGTTATGTTCTGAGTATCAGTTTTAGTCCCGATGGTAAATTTATTGCTTCTGCTGGCTATGATAATACGGTTAAACTTTGGGATAGTCGGGGAAACTATCTGAAGACGCTGTTAAAGGGATCTAGTGATAGTGTTACCAGTGTGGTGTTTAGTCCTGACAGTCAGTTAATTGCTTCGGCCAGTTACGATGGTACGGTGAAGTTATGGAGTCGTGATGACGGCACTTTGCTCAAAACCTTGGTGGGACATCGGGATAGTGTGATGGGGATTAGTTTTAGTCCCGATGGTCGGGTTTTGGTTTCTGCTAGTCGGGATCATACTTTAATTATGTGGAATCTGGATTTAGATAATTTGATTGATCGCGCTTGTGATTGGGTTCACGATTATTTACGAACTAATCCTAAAGTTCAAACGAGCGATCGCGATCTTTGTAATCAGTAAACAGTAATCAGTTATCAGCTATTTGACTTGACACAGAGCCAAAAATTAGTGTATTATCCTTGCTCTTTTTTGTTCCATTTCTTTAAAGCTCGAAACTTTTTAGCTTCTTGTGGAGATTGATAGATGGTTTCCCATTTGAGTACAGAAGCCGACACTGTACTTGGTACTCTAAGTCAGTGTGGGTAGTTCACTCTTTCGTCTGCAATCACCGCATCTATTTTTCCGTAATCCTAACTATTAATGGACTTAGTAGGAAGATCGTTTTTTATCCGTCAGCTTAGGAAGGGGAGAACGGGCAGAACTTGGGGGAAGGGCATATTCTGGGGCAGTTTCAGCTTGTTGTAGTTTAGACTTTTGCCACATCCACCACCGCAAAACCAAGATTACCCCAACGCTGGAAAGGCCAAAACTTAATAAGGATACACTGGAACTAACTCCACCAATCACAGCATCTACGGTTCCAACCGTTACCACAAAACTAACAATAGGTTCTCGACGATAGGCAGACCTGAGAACACGGGGCCATAAAGCATTCATCACAATTTTACTCTAAATTTTTAAGGGTTAACTTAAGTACAATCTTTCGGATTGGGAGCCGATAGCATTATCTTATAATCTTCTTCACTTGAAAGTTTATCTAATCCTAATTTAACCTAATTTATCGGGATTGACTGGATTTTGGTGATTGGTCATCCCTTCGATAGAGGGAAAACTTAGGATTGTGTTTAGCCCGGATTTGAGTTAATCATAAAAACTACTGCTAAACCCTGGAAATCCTAAATTACCCCTCACTCCTAAACGGAAGACTGATCACCAATAATCAATCAATTTGGTAAGATTAACTCAGCCCTAGCCAGGATAATAAACCTTGTCCGCTAAAATATTCAATTGCCAAGGTGATCAAAAAACCAATCATGGCGGCTCGACCATTTAATCGTTCAGTATATTGATTGAATCCAAATTTGGGTTCGTTGAGGTTGGGGGTTGTCGTAGGTTGTGGTTGGCTCATATTTGAATTCCTAGGATTTTTTCGGCTTTCCCATTTGATTTTAACCCCTGATTGTTTAAAAAATGTCCTATCTACCTGACCAATCACCAATTCCGAATTCGGTTCAACAAGTTGCCTCTGCCCTTCGTACCACAGGCTGGATTTGCTTTTGGATACAACTGGTTTTAGGGGTGATTTCGGCTGTGATTCAGCTTTTTGCCATTTTAGTCTTTAGTCGTGGGACGACAGGAACAACGGCCCCATCATCGGGAATTGGTGGGGGTTTGGTCTTTGCCCTCATCGGACTGGGGATTTTGGGATTTAGTATTTTTCAGGCTTTTGGTTATACTCGTTTGGCCCGTAGACTTAAAGCACCGGGCATTACCCGTCCCAGTCGAGGAGAAACCTTCAAACGTATCCGTACAGGCTTAACCAGTAATTTAACTGGAATGACGGTGACTTTAATAGCTTCGGAAGCAATTAATGGGATTCTCTTGGCAAAAGCCATCTCTCAGCCCCGTGGTTTGTTTAATGCTCCTGGCAACCTACAGGATTTTGTCCAACCCCTTGATTTTTTTGTAGTTCTGGCTAATACCCATACAATTGTGGCCCATTTTGTTGGGATCGCAGGTGGTTTGTGGCTGATCAATCGAATTTATAAGAATTAGGGAACACCGGAACACCGGAACAGGAAACAGAAAGAATGTACTTATAGACAAGGGTTTTGGGTTTTTGTCAATCTTTCTTAACAAAAAGTTGCAAACTTCTGGAAACTGTGTTAACTTTTATGTAGTTAGCTCAAGCAAGCAGGAGATTTTTTGATTATGGAAAGCAAAGATACCAAGTTTGGGTTTACAGAATTCGCGGAGACTTGGAATGGCCGTTT
>Ga0209229_10000583_pt1 | contig 14955 bp, 8 predicted proteins | sample SanBayMetagenome_FD_187466 | JGI IMG/M metagenome (GOLD analysis project Ga0209229, IMG submission 187466) | Freshwater and sediment microbial communities from dead zone in Sandusky Bay, Ohio, USA (SPAdes) (version 2) | ecosystem: Environmental > Aquatic > Freshwater > Lentic > Sediment | place... | reverse complement strand
TGGGGGCGTATACGGCTACCGAGGTCCTAACGAACGCTATTGGCCAACGAGAAGACGGTCAGGGGTTTACACGAGCGATCAAGGGCGCCATAGAAGTTTGTCAAATTCGTCCAGAACAAATTAAAATTGTGAAGACTCACGGTACTGGTACAAAGTCGAACAATGCCGCAGAAAAGGCTTGTTTAGAACAGAACCTGAGTGGGTTTGTAGCGACATCGTATAAGCAACGAATCGGCCATACGATGGGAGCGAGCGGACTTTTAGAGACCCTCTTGCTGTTCAATGATTTGAATTTGGGCACTGTGCCTGAGATCTTGAATAGGACAGAAGAGGATCATGTGTTCCTCTCGCATCCGGTTGAAGTTCCTGATGGCATAGTGATGAGCTTGAGTGCTGGTATGGGCAATGTGTTCAGCGCCGCACTGTTTGACAAGAGGATCTAACATGCCATTAGTAGATAGCAGACAACAAATGCTTCAGGTCGGCGATATACTTAAAATCGCTGCACAGAATACAGAGTCGGAATATCCACCTGAATTCTTATACACCACTTTCGTCAAGGAAGTGCAAATGCCTGACAGTAAATTCTACCGTTATGGCAACGTCATCTATATCATTCACGGCTCACCTAAGGATCCTCGCAAGGGTCAATTCAGAGCATTGAACGCAGACATAGCACAAAATTTCCTAAACTCCGGCTTCCAGTTCGTCATCGACGCATACAAGGCCGGGTTTGATGTTTTGGTCACTGAATTCAAAGACCAAAGCTTACTTAATATTTTCCGTAATGTTTCCAAGAATCCTCCTAACCCTGGCATGGGGTATCAGGTAGGGATGACCCAAGATAATCAATATAGGGTCACTCTACAGCTTGGAACACCACGTCAAGGAGCAAGATAATGAGCGCAGTCGTTTCAGCAATCGGTGATGCAATTGGCGGTGTAGTTGAAGCCGTTGGTGATGCAGTCGAGGCAGTCGGTGATGTTGTAGGCGATATTGGTAAAGCCATTGATGATTATGTCATTCAGCCTATCCTAGACGACCCCTTAACAGCTATTGCAACCGTTGCTGGAGCGGCGATTCTTGGTCCTATGATAGCACCCTCATTGGGCGTATTTGGTGCAGGCGCTGGCGCCGTGGGGGCCGGGCTTGGGGCCGCAGCTGGCAATACCGGTGCTGGGCTTGTACAAGGTGAAGACTTTGATGAGGCCCTTAAAGGCGGTGTCATGGCAGGCATCACTGCAGGTGTCACACAAGGGGCCTTTGATTACTTTGGTGGTCCAAGTGTTCCAGGTGGTTCTGCGGCCGTTCCTGATGAAGCATTGGCAGCTGCTGCCGATGATCCAATTGGTCAATTCTTAGCCAAGAACAACAATTTTGCAGATGTTGACGTTGGCTTGCCTGGTGGTACAGGAGCAACTACTTATGCAGTGCCTCCTCCACCAAATTTGACTCCTACTGCGTTAAATCCGCTTGATGAAACTTTGGCAACAACACTTGATGATGTGGCTGTGCCTCCTGCTAGAGTGTCTACACCTTCTACATCTAGTCCGTTGAACACGGTGGCAGCAGAAGCAGCTCCTCGTAATTATCTGACAGAAGGTCTTGACGACAGCTTTGGAAAACTTAAAGTTCCTAAGATTGATCCAAACGCACCTCTGCCAAGAACACTGACTGGCGACATTGACTTTAGCTTGGGAGCCGGCATGCAGAGCACGGGTCCTGGCTTGCAGTTGCCTAAATATCCAAGCCTGTCTAGTATGGGTGGCGGTTCAGGTTTAACTGTTGATGTAGCTGCGGTGCCTGACTTCACATATAGCATGAATAGTTTAGATCCCTCTATTCGTGGCATGAGTGATTCTTGGGTTGGTGAGAGTGGAAAGCTGTATGGTGCAGGAACACCTGCTGGTAAAGTGGGCGAGCTTGGCTTTGTACCAACACCTGATGTGATTCCGTATGCTCCTCAAGGACCAGCTGCTGCCAGAACCCTTGGCGATAAGCTTAAGAGTTTTGATCTTGCAGACATCAATTCTTCTGACTTAAGTGGTGTTGCTGGTAAGGTGCTTGACTATGCGATTGAAAATCCGCTGACCACATTGGCCGGCATTACTTTGGTTGGTGGAGCACTGACACAGAGCCCTCCTCCAAATGCTCAGCCACAACCTGGACGTACCCGTGATCCTAACTTCACGCGTCCAATGGACATCTACAACTACTATCGCGACCAGCAGAATTACGGTGATGACATCTATCGTTATGCACAGGCAGGTGGTGAGCATCAGTTCTTTACGCCTTCAAGGTTTGAACTAGTGACCCCTCCACCTGTCACCACACCAGCTGCAAGAGGTGGTCTCATGAAGTTTGCTAATGGTGGCCAGATGCCTATGAGCGCAATGGGTCCTCTGCAGCAAGCCATGCAGACAGGCAATATGCCTCCTGCAGGCGGTCAAGGTCGTGGATTACCTTCTGGTCCAGTGCAAGGTATGCCACAAGGCCGAGCACAACCTCAAGGAATGCAAGGTATGCCGCAAGGTCGTGCTCAACCTACAAACCGCAATCGTAAGACTGCTTACTACCAATATGGTACTCCACCGGCCAAGATGGCAATGGGTGGGGCCTTGAACATGGTCCGCAGCTATAACGTTGGTGGTGGTGCAGACGGTCGATCTGATGATGTGAACGCAGTGCTTTCTGATGGCGAATATGTATTTGATGCCGAGACGGTTGCTCTGCTGGGCAACGGATCATCTGAAGCAGGTGCAGATCGTCTTGACCAGATGCGTGAGCAAATTCGCAAACAAAAGGGCCAAAGCCTGGCAAAAGGAAAGATCAGTCCTGATGCAAGAAGCCCGTTAAGTTATTTGAAGAGGTCCTAATATGGGAATCCTAGACTTTCTATTCCAGGGCAGTCCGCCATCGTCTGTCACCACTTATGGTGAGACGACTCAAGACTTGCCTACCTGGTATTCTGACTACACACAAGGCTTGATTAGCCGTGCGAATGCAATTGCGGCAGAACCCTACCGGGCATATACCAATCCTAGGATCGCGCCGCTAGATCCGGCGCAACAGGTCGCTTATCACTCGGCACTGGGGCTAGAACAGCAATACGCCCCGACAATGCAATCTGCTGTTAACTTTGCCCAGCAAGGCGGTCAAGGAAGTTCATTGGCTGCTGCCCAACCTTATTTGACTCAAGGTCTTGGCTACAACCCGTATACTGCAGCAAGCCCATTGCTTGGTGAAGCGGCCGGTAACATTCGTCAACAAGTTGGCGATACCAGTGCCTTGGCTCAACCCTATTTGCAGCAAGCTTCTACACTGACTGGTCAAGGTGCTCAAACCGGGTTGTCTAATATTCAAGACTACATGAACCCGTATAACGAGCAAGTGGTTAACCGTATCGGTGAACTAGGAGCTCGTAACCTTCGTGAAAACCTGCTGCCGCAGATCCAAGATCGTGCAATTCAATCTGGTCAATTCGGCGGTAGCCGTCAGGGCGAGATGATCGGACGTGCCCTCCGTGACGTTCAAGAGTCTACGCTGGCTCAACAATCACAAGCACTGCAATCGGGCTACGGTCAAGCTGCCCAACAACTGGCTGCCGATCGCACTCGTCAATTGCAAGCTGCCGGCCAAACAGCGGCTCTTGGTCAAGCGCAAGCAGGCCTTGAAAGTGCAGACCTTGCTCGGTATGCTCAAGCAGGCACCCAATTAGGGGCCCTTGGTCAGTCTACAGGCCAGTTGGCAGGAGCTGCCGGTACCCAAGCCTTGCAAGCAGGTCAGCAGGTTGGCGCATTGTCAGGTCAAGATCTGACACGTCAATTGCAGACGGCTCAGCAGCTTGGTGCCCTTGGACAAGCACAGCAGCAACTTGGTCTACAGAACATCGGAGCCTTGGAAGCTGCAGGAGCAACCCAACAGCAGCAAGCTCAGCGTTCACTGGATCAGGCATACGCCGACTTCCTTGGACAAAGAGAATACGACCGCAACAATATTGCGTTCCTCAACGCTGCAATTCGCGGTCTTGAAATTCCAACATCCACATCGACGACGTCGACAGGTCCTGCTAGCGTATACCAACCTTCGCCATTGTCTCAATTGGCTCAGGGCGCTGCAACGATTTACGGCTTCAATAAGATGTTTAATAAGCCGTAAAATAATTAAGGATAGAACATGGCATTTGAAGACGACGAAACTTCTGACCAACAGGTTCTTCAAACGGGATTCACCTCTTCAAGGGGTGTGAATCCATATACGACTCAGCTGCAAGACCTGCTGACAAAGTATCTTGAGCAATCTGATAAGCAAGCCACTGAAAAGCAGGCTCTTCTTGACAGGGCCCGTGAAAAGCTCATGGCTCGTCAGGCAGGACCTTCTGATGCGGAGACGGCGTTCCGCCTTGCTGCTGCATTTGGTAAGCCTACACGTACAGGTAACTTCTTTGAAGGTTTGAGTGGCGTCACTGAAGTTGCTGCGGACGTAATGAGCCAGAAGCGCAAGGCCAAGTCAGAACTTGAAGATCTGCAGATGAAGTATGACCTAGCCGCCATCGACCAGAAGGGCGAGGGCATGAAGACTAAGGTGGCAGCATTGTCGACCTTGGCTAAGTCTGTGCCTAAAGACCGCTTGACCGAAGTCGAGAAGCTCACTGAGGTAATCAATGATCCTAGGGCGACTCCTGATGCCAAACGCATTGCTGAAGCCCGTATCAAGAGACTGACCTACATCAAACCTGAAACTAGCGGCGGTGCAGATGGCGTCAGTAGCAAGCCGCAATCGCCTGCAGGTAAGATTGCAGCAGACGAGGGCTTCAAGCCAGGAACCCCTGAATTCAATAACCGCGTCCAAACGATCGTTAAAGAAGGCACCTCTGTCAAACTGTCTCCTGCTGAGATCAAACTGAAAGATGAGCTGCAGGACAAGATCTCTGCCGGTAAGGAAGTAGTGACTGCTTTTGGTCAGGCGCTAAAACTAAATGACGTCGCCTACGAAGGTAAGACCGCAGGTATTCGTGAGTCTGTAGGATCGGTCATTCCTGGTGTTCGCCAATCTGAAGCTCAAACAGCGACGGCTGATCTTGAGAACATTGTGCTTGGGACGGCGTTGACTCAATTGAAAGCAATCTTTGGTGCTGCACCAACTGAAGGCGAACGTAAGATCTTGATCGACGTTCAAGGCTCTATCAATAAGCCTGCAGCTACACGTAAAGCTATTTGGGAACGCGCCCAGGCAGCAGCTGCTCGTCGAATTAAAGACAATCAAACACGCCTGAATGAAATCAGTACAGGAGCCTATTCACGCAAGTCTGTTACTGGTGAGCCAGATGAAAATGCTGAAGGCGGCTTGATCAAGATGGCTAACGGCGGCGAAGTATCTCTTGCCAACATTGGTCGCGCTGTGGGTCAGGGCCTAGGCTTCGGTTTTGGTGATGAAGCAATTGCTCGTGTCAGAGCTAAGATGGAAGGTCGTCCTTACGAAGAGGTGCTTCGTGAAGAACGTCAGGCCTATGACCGTTTTGTTGAAAAGAACCCGATGGTCGCCCTGGGCACCGAAGTCGTGTCCGGAGCCATTCCTAGTGTAGTCGCAGCATTCGTACCTGGTGGCCAAGCAGCATCGGCTGTAGGAGCTACAAGAACCGCCCAAGCGGCTCAACGTCTATCATCTGTCTTGCCTAAGGTGGTCAAAGGACCTACTGGTCGTCTTGCAGCAACTGCAGGCACCCAAGGAGCTATCTCTGGAGCCGGTACAGCAACTGAAGGTGAACGTGGAGCCGGAGCAGTACAGGGTGGAATTACTTCAGCGGTGGCCGGTCCTGTAATCGCCAAAGGTGCTCAAGCAATAGGAGCTACTGGAAGAGCTGTCAAGGATAAGTTTGCGCCTTCACCTGGATCAGTTGAAGAGAGGGCAACGACTAAAGTGCTTGAAGCCATGTCTAGGGACGAGATCGATCCTATGAAGGCCAGGGTGATGCTTGAAAAAGATAGGGCAATGGGTGTCAGCCCAACCCTCATGGACGTCACCCCATCAACTAAGAGCCTTGGCGAAGCAGTCGTGACGGTTCCTGGATCAGGACGCAAGATTCTTGGTGGAGCTCTTGAAGAGCGAATCGAAGAAGGTCGCGACGTGGTTGGTCAGCGAGTCATTAAAGACCTTGCTAAGGGCAAGGACTACGTTGCAAGTGAAGATAGCCTGGTTGGCAAGCTTCGTGCAAATGCTAGCAACCTCTATGACGAAGCCTATAAGTTTGGCACCGTCAATGATCCACGCATCCTGAAAGTGCTAGAGGACGACACCTTCAAGAAAGCCTACGACAAGGCCCGTTCGATTGCTGAAAAAGAAGCACGGGCAGCCGAGCTTCGTGGCGAAGATACATCTAGATTCGTATTGAAGCCAATCTATCAAGTCGATAGCGAGGGCACGGCTACTCGTGTCGAGCTGCCTGACGTCAGGACCTTGGACTACATCAAACGCGGTATTGACGCCATCATTGACGAAGGCTTCAAGGGCAAGGGTATGTCTACTGCCGAAGCCAATGCACTCAAAGATCTCCGCAAGGCGTTCATTGGAGCCATTGACGAATCGACGGTTGATCCTAGCACTGGCAAGTCTGCCTATGCAACGGCTCGTGCCAAATATGCTGGTGACATGGAAGTCTTAGATGCCCTCCGCCTTGGCCGTGAAGAGTACATGACACCTAAGACCTTGCCTGAGCAAGCTAAGAAGATTGTGGCCGGCATGTCTGATGCAGAACGAGATGCTCTTAGAACCGGTGCTGCACAAGCCATCTTGTCTAAGATTCAGGACGCTCCACAACAGATCAACGCTGCACAACGAGTTATTGGGGCTCCTGCAACCCGTAAGCGTTTAGAAGCCCTCTTTGAAAATCCTCAAGCATACGAGATCTTCGAAGCAGCCCTCAAGCGAGAATCTGAGTTGTTCAGAAACGCCCAAGAGATCGTCAGAGGCAGCCGTACCCAGCCTAAAGCAGAAGCAGTCAAGGACCTTAAGTCTGGCAGCGGCGTAGTTGATATTGCAGGAGAAGCCGTTGACGTTGCTATGGGAACCCCTGGCTCCGTGGTTGGTCGCGTCTTGAAGTACTTGCAGGCCAGAACAACCCTCGATGAGAAGAGTGCAGCTGAGATCGCTAAGATGCTCAAGTCAGGCACACCTCAAGAGATTGACGACACTCTCAGCCGCCTAGAACGCAGCAGCGAGAAGTTTATCCAAGACAAAGAACGCACAGCAAAACGTCTGCAAGGCATTGCAGGAACGACCGGCCGAGTTCTGCCCGAATCTGAGAAGCTTCCGACTGAGAAGAAAGAAGAACCTGAGGAGGATGTCGAAGCCACTATCGAACGCCTCACCAGGGAGTAAGAGGAATGAGTGATCTAGACAAACTCAAAGATAAGTACGACAAGAAAGAAGACAAGACGTCTTCAAACGTCAAGAACGCAAAAGCCCTGACCAAGGAGCTTGAGGCCAAAAAGGACTCGGCTCCTGTTCGCGCTGTTAAGCAAGCGGTATCTGGTTTCAGAAGCCAGTGGTCCGGTATCGATGATGAAGGCAAGGTCGGTGTCGGCAAGGGAACCCCTGGCATCTACTACAACACTGTCGCCATTCCTGCACTTGCTGGCCTTGTTGATGACAAATACGCTCCTGACTTTGCTGTAGAAGCCGATAAGAAGGCCGGCAGAATCAGGGAAGCCGTTCGTAAAGACATGGGTATCGACGCTCCTAAGGGAACCCTTGAACACTTTGCCCAAGCCGGTGGCGAGATGCTGGCCCAGCTGCCTGTGCCCGGTGCCTGGCTAAACCGTGTCCTGAGCCCTGTTAAAAGTGCTGGGGTAGCTGGCAAGATTGCAGCTTCTCCTGTCGAATACCTAAGCCCGATTGTGGATCCTAAGAAGATCAACTATGGGGTTGGTACTGGCTTCGGTGGCACTATTGGCACCGTCGGAGAGATGCTAGAAGAACCTACTTCAAAAGCTCTTGGTGGTCTCATTCAGAAGTATGAGACCGGCGGCAAGGTCGGAAACGTCAAGTCGTTCTTCTCTGCCATTGACAAGGCCATCGACACCCTGAAACAGAAAAAGGGAACTGGCGAGCAGATCCTCAAGGAAATTGAGAAGGCCCCTGGCGTCAAGAAAGAAGAACTTGAACTTCGCAAGATTCCTCAGAAGCTGAAAGACAAGAAGTCGATCACTCAAGAAGAAGTCAAGGCACTTGCTGCTGAGACCCCGGCCCCTGGAATTAGGGCCATTGTCAAAGATAAAAACCCTATTCCTGTGAGCGAAGATTGGACCCCTGATCTTAGCGAAACAAATGCGTCTTATCTAGAGATTATGGGGATCTCTCCTGTTGTCAATCCTCAAGACAGGACAACTCTTGGATTCTTAATTGAAGAAACAGGAGACATTGTTGACATCAATGTCCTAAAGTCGATGACACCAGAAGATTTTGGTGTTCAAAAAACAATTAACGACTACAACATGGTTGACGATATGAAGGGCGTCGCCAGCATGGTAAACACCCAGTTCAATAATGCGACTAGGGCTGCTATGCAAAACAAGGAGCCTAAGTTTGAAAAATACACGACTCCCGGTGGTGAAAACTATCGCGAGATATTGCTGCAAGTTGACAGGCCATCTTCTTCAAGAAAGGCACTTGGAGGAGATCCTGTAGAGCTTACCCCAGCAGAGGCAGCAGAAAGAATTGGAATCATGCCTGATGATTTTGCGGAGGATTCCAAGGTTCTCTACTATCCATCTGGCTATTACATTGAAAAGCTTAAAAGCGGTCGCTATATTACAACTGTTGAAAATAGAGACAAGCTCAGCAGCAACCTTAATGAAGTTGAAGACTTCTTAGCTAGCGCCATGTCTTCTGAAGTAGGCATGAGTAGACCTTCATTTACTGGCGGACACTTTGATGAACCAAACGTTGTTGTCCACGCCCGTGTAACAGATCGCACTGGGCCTAACGGTGAGAAGATCTTGTACGTTGAAGAGATTCAATCAGACTGGCACCAAGCCGCTCGTAAGAAAAGAGACGAAATCATTGATGACAAGCTCAGTGAGTCTCGTGAAATGGTTGAAAAACAAAGCCGTGAAATCATGGAGAGCATTGGCAGGTCTGAGCCAACTAGAGAAAATGCGGCTATTCGTGAAGGTATCGTAAATAAACTAGCTAAGCAACGTCGTGCTGAAATTGCTAAAGAGGTGCCAAAAGATGAAGGTTATTCAAAGTCATTGTCTGAACTTGAGGGCACTTCTGCAGACGACGTTCTTTGGCAATATGGCGACCGTCTAAATGAAAATCAAAAATCTTGGCTGCGTGACTTTATCGAGCGTTGGGAGCTAGACGTTGATGGTTCACCTGCTGGTCAAGCGGCCCAAAAACAATTGTCAGACGAATATGAAACATGGCTTAAAGGCAATAGCTTTAAGGGGGTTCCTGATGCCCCTTGGAAGAATACAGCCAATGAGCTAGCAGTCAAGCAAATTCTAGATGTCGCTGCAAAAGAGGGTTACGACACTGTGGCCTTTAGCCCAGGATCGGAACACGCTAAGCGCTATGGTCTGAGCCAGTTCTTTGATACTTTAACTGCTACCAAAGAACCTAATGGACAAATTAAGCTAGTTGGTACAAAAGAAGGCAGGAACGTTGTTGATAGACGAGTTGACGCAGACGAGCTTGCAGACTATATTGGCAAAGAAAAAGCTGAAAACATTCTTGGCCAGCTTAAGAAGCCACCTCCTAGGAACGAAGCCGGAGATAAACTCAGTAGCCTAATAGACGAGTGGTCTCAAAAGTATGACGATGACTTCCCAATCACTCTAAAAGAAAAGCTGACCCCCGAAGAAGTCAAACAATGGGATACTTTGCTTGAAGAAAGCCGAGTATGGGATCGTGAAAACAGGGTTCAAGAGGGCAATAGGATGGTCATGCCCAAGCAGCAGGCTGTTTTAGTCGGTGAAGAACTAGAACTGACAACCGCTGAAGGCGCCGGCAAGAAAAAGATCTACGATGAGATCATTCCTAACTACGTTCGCAAGTATGCCAAAAAAGAATTTGGCGCTGAGCCGGGCGAGATTGAAATTTCTATCGGAGGCTCTACAAAGCCGTATGAGCAATATCTAGAAGAAATCAACATAGACCCCTATCGTTATTTTGACGAAGACCAAGTGTTTGATGAGTTACACGAGCGCGTCTTAGATAAGGCAAATGTCAGAGGATATGACTTCAAGGGCGAAGATGCCGATGATCTCTGGGATCAGATGATGACTCGCGAGGGCCCGTTTGAGGAAATCTGGCAACAGGCAGAGCAAGAGATGTATCAGGCTAAGGCCAAAGAACTTGCTGAAAAAGATCCTGGTCAAAAACTCAAAGCCTTTGCGGTTCCTGTGACTCCTCAGATGCGTGAGAAGATCGCGAGCCAAGGGCAGCCATTGTTCAGTGTTGCTGCCCCCGTTGGTCTGGGGGTTGCTCAAGGTCAGCAGGCTTTTGATCCTGAGGGATCTGACTACGACTACGAAACAGCCAAGTCTTCTGGCATGGCTCCTGAAGAATCAGGTGAAAACCAGGGTCATTGGGGATCTGTGACCAGGGCCAGTGAAGAAGCCCGGAAGCGGTATGGCTTGCCTGACGATAGCTACATGCTTCTGAAGGGAAGAAAGCACGAGACCTGGAACATGGCTGAGGAAGCCGAAAAAGAACGAGGTGCTGAAATCATCAAGCGCGGCGATCGTTATTTCTCGGTTCCTAAAGGATCTGTTAGTGAAGAGCCAGAAGAGTTTGAAACTGGCGGGCGCGTCGGGGCTGCAAAGAAAGCCATTGAGGCCGCTATGAAAAAAGCAGGCCAAAAGAAGGGCCAGGTAGCAGATAAAGACTTAACAACTTTGCAAGACTTTCATACAAGTCTTTCGGACAGGATCAACGAAAGAGTTCGTGAAAAAATGAAGCTAATGGAAGGCTTTGATTATTCCTATAAGCCGGGCGACAGAGTCTTCACTGAGTGGTCTGCCAGCAATAACTACGCGCCATTTGAGATACTGAGAAAAACTATCACGGACGAAGGCTTTGTTCGTGATCCAAAAACTTCAAAAATTGTTCGCGACGCCGCAGGAAACAAGGTTAAGCGCGAGCCAGAACCCGGATACTTGGTCAGGCACCAGCTTAACTTTAATGGAGAGGACATCGACCATCAGTATGTGATCCCTGCCAAGAACATCAAGGGATTGGTAGAACCTGATGAGCCGTACAAACGAGGTGGTCCCGTAGGGTTCGAAAATGGCGGGAGAGTAGGGAAGACTAAGGAAGCTGCTGAAAAGGTCCTACGGGTCCTCCATGGGAGTCCTACGAATGTCGTACCGTCAAAAGAACGGACTATCGACGTGACCACGGATCAAGGCTACGCGGTAAAGCGTGGAACAGACAAGATGCTGGGTAAGGCAGGACCTCCGATGGTTAACAAATTTGACATTCCAGAAGGCCGGCTGCTTAGGTTTGAGGAGCAGTATACCCCTGCAGACGTAGCCCTGATGAAGCGGTTCTTCAACAAGCTGCCTGGAGATACCCCGATGACGGGCGAGGAAATCTACGATCTGGCTCAGGGCCGGGACGTGGTTCTGGGTGGTATTGCCAAGGCAGGTGGCTTCGCCGGGTACGAGAGACCTAATACGGGAGCCGTTGGCAAGGGCCAGTGGTTCAGGATTACCGAGCCAGAAGAGATGAAAAAGGCCAGGAAGCGCGGCGGTTTGGCCTAGCCGATCGAGGGCACTTCCGGACCAAAATCCCTATAGAGAGATTCTAGAGACATAATAAAGAACATCAATCCAGCCTGTTTTTGGTCTCGCGGAGCCTTAGAAAGTCGAGCGAACGAGTGTTCTGGTATGTTAAAATGACTAAATCCAACCAGTTATGGCTCTAAAAACTGTCTATAGGGGATTTGGCCCGGGGGCACTAGTAAATGTCCCAGCCTAAAAATAATTGAAAAAAGTCGCGCAGTTCGCGGTTTTACGCAGTAGAATCTTAATCATGGACAGCATCGTGTTGTCCAGCCTAGAAAGAAGAAAGGATTTACCATGTCACACGAAGTCGAAACAATGGCCTACGCTAACGAAGTTCCTTGGCACGGTCTTGGTACCCCCGTTTCAAATGATCTGACCCCGGCCCAAATGTTGCAAGCTGCGCAACTTGACTGGCGTGTTGAAAAGAAGGCAATGTTTGTCGATGACATCGATGCCCAGGTCAACAGTCACTATGCTCTAGTTCGCAATACCGATAACCGTATTCTCGGCATCTGCGGCAACGAGTACAACCCAACCCAGAACGAAGAGGTTTTTGACTTCTTTGCCAAGTTCTGCAAAGCCGGCGATATGAAGATGGAAACAGCTGGCAGCCTACACGGCGGCAAGCGCGTATGGGGTTTGGCCAAAATCAATGGCGGCTTCATGCTCGGTGGCAAAGACGAAGTCGAAGGCTACATCTTGCTTGACAACCCACACATCTGGGGTCGCAGCCTTCAGATCCTCTTCACACCAATCCGCGTGGTTTGCAACAACACATTGACAGCCGCGCTGCGTCATAACAGCAACAAAGACAACACCTTCCGCATGTCTCATGACCGCGCATTTGACGACGAGATCAAGCAGCAAGCTGCTGAAAAAGTTGGCTTGGCTATGAAAGCTCTTGACGTATTCAAAGACAAAGCCGAATTCTTGGCTTCTAAGCGCGCTAAAGACCAGAAGGTCATGGAGTTCTTCAGCAAGCTAGTGAATCCTGAGTTGTTCCAAACAGCTCAAGAGCAAAGTGAAGATGGTCTCGTTAACCGCGCAGACCTTGGCCGCACTGTCAACCGTTTGCTTGACATCGTCCACACTCAACCAGGAGCTGATCTGAAGACTTCAGCAGGTACTTGGTGGGGTGCTTTCAACGCTGTGACGTACTACTACGACCACGTGGCTGGTACCGATCAAGATAAGCGTTTGACTTCTGCATGGTTTGGTTCTGCAGCTTCTCGTAAGCGTGAAGCCTTAGAACTGGCTGTGGATTTCGCAGAAGCAGCTTGATTTCGGGGGGCTCCGGCCCCTCTTCCCATCTTTTATAGGAGAAAGTTATGGCAAACGCCAGAGGTAAGCATATTGACAACACCCATCTCAGCATCGACCAGGCCGAAGAGCGCGGCTTTATTCACCGAGACTACATCGCTCACTGTCTACGTTGGACGCATGTGGCCAAATGGATGGGCAAACCTGAGAACCGCAAAGACTGCAAGCTCCTCGACATCGGCTGCGGAAAAGACGTGCCGCTGGCCAAGATGCTGATGACCAGTCGCATGGCTTCAGATGGCTTGACCTATATCGGCATTGACTACAACAAGCTAGAGATGCCTAAGGCCTTCGAGAATACTAAGTTCAAGCCAACCTTGATTGGCAATGTGGCCTTCCAAGACTGCCAGCTGCCTGTTGAGAAGTTTGACGTGATCACAAGCTTTGAAGTGCTTGAGCACGTAGAGCCTTTGCATGCCTTCAAGATGCTGCAAGGTATGTATGACCGCTTGGCCGATGACGGTATCGTCTTTGTGTCAACACCAGTCTATGACGAGAAGGTTGGTGCAGCAGACAACCACGTCAATGAGATGAGCTACGAAGCAATGCAGGCCATGATTGCTCACGCTGGCTTTGAGATCGACGATCATTTCGGCACATTTGCCTCAATTAAAGACTACAAGGAAGTCCTTGAAAAAGAAGACATCGATGGAGTGTTCAATCGTCTCCGTGCTTACTACGACAGCAACTACCTGGCAACTATCTTTGCCCCGCTCTATCCACGCCATGCGCGTAACGTGTTGTGGAGACTTAAAAAGTCTACTAGCAAGGACATGTTCTTACCGAAATTCAAAGAATTGCCCCAGCCGCTCTCAAGCAGTAATGAGTGGCAGCCTCTCTTTGACTACGTGGGAGAGTGAAGATGTCGAGTCTATTTGATGATGTCGCAGCGTTCCATCAGAAGTTTGGCTTAGAACCCACTCCGCAGCCAGATTTCCCTAATGAGGAGATCTGGAAACTGAAGAACATGCACCTGCAAGAAGAGCTTAATGAGATCAGAGCAGCTTGCTTAACCGGTGATCTTGAGCAGTATTTTGACGGTATCATTGACCTTGTATACGTTGCACTTGGTGCAGCTTATCTTGCTGGCTTACCTTTTGACGAGGGCTTCAAACGTGTGCACGAAGCCAACATGAAAAAAGTGCGAGCAGTAACAGCAGAAGATAGCAAAAGAGGATCCACCTATGATATAGTTAAACCTGCAGGTTGGCAAGCCCCTTCGCTTGATGATCTGCTTAGAAAGGAGAAAGCATGAAGGGTTTAATTGTCATTGATGGCTGCGATGGAACAGGTAAGACTACTCTTGCCCAAGCTATTTGCAAGCGCTTCAATGGTCGCTATCTACACAATACGTACAGGTGGAAAGACAAGATGCCCCTGTATCACACAGCTTCGCTGCATTACGCGTTGAAGCTTGCTCGTCATCAATTGGTTGTGATCGATCGTCTTTGGATGAGTGAAGCAATCTATGCAGACGTGTATCGTGGTGGTAGTCCATGGCCTCACATGGGTCGTACCATTGATCGCATTGTCCGCAGATTCGCTGGTGTTTACATCATCACCCAATCTCCTAATGGCCACAAAGAGCATTTTGATAAGTTAAAGACAGAGCGTCAAGAGATGTATGACGACGTTGAGCAAGTACGGATCAGGTATGACCAGCTCTTTCTAGGCGGATTTACTGGACACGACCGGGACTATGTGCAACAACTGTCTGTCAACGGCATGCGCAATCGCAATGATGTGCTGCCTTATCGCTATGACATTGAAGGTAAGGATCTAGATACCTTCTGCGAAATAGTGCATGGTGTCTTACAAAATCGAATGATGACTCAGCTGCCTG
>Ga0209229_10000582_pt1 | contig 14969 bp, 16 predicted proteins | sample SanBayMetagenome_FD_187466 | JGI IMG/M metagenome (GOLD analysis project Ga0209229, IMG submission 187466) | Freshwater and sediment microbial communities from dead zone in Sandusky Bay, Ohio, USA (SPAdes) (version 2) | ecosystem: Environmental > Aquatic > Freshwater > Lentic > Sediment... | reverse complement strand
CATTAGGTCAAAAAGAAATTATGACTCCCTTTTTTGCAGCTTGGTTACCGACATTTTTAGGAATTGGAATTGCGAGTTTTTTATTAGTTCGTTCTTCTAAATAGAATATGTCAAATCTCTAACTCCAACGGTCAGCAGTTTTCACTTCCACTTCAATCAGATGTTAGATTAGCACTGAAGTCAAAAAATAATCTGGTAAGTACCTAAACAAAATTAATTACACATCCTCCACCCTGTTCCCTCCTCCCCTAGCCCCCCGTGCACGGGGGGTTTGGGGGGGCTGTTCCCTCTCTCAACTAGGTAATTTATTTTGTGTAACTACTCAGGACTTACGCAAAACAACCATATCTAGTAGGGGCGAACGGCCGTTAGCCCCTACAGATGGTGTATAATTGGGTATTCTGCGTAAGTCCTGACTACTTATGAACAAACAAAAATTCACAATTGCACATCAATATTGGCAGCTACTTTGGAGCATTTTGCTAGTGTTGATAATTTGGAATATGCCTCAATGCGCCTTAGCAGAGGCTAATCAACAGGACATCAATGGGATTATTCAGGCGCGGGAGATAGCCTTAAAAGCTATCAACACTCGTGATTTTTCCAAAATTGAGCCTTACTTACACCCCTCATTCACGATTACAACTGTGGATAACCAGGTGTTTCATCAGGTGCAAGAGTTTGAGAAATACTGGAATCAGCAGTTTTCCAGTTCGATCCAAAAGATCGCAATGGAAGTTAAGGTGGACGATCCGAGAAGGTTTCTCTCGTCGGAGACTGAGGTTTCCTACGGAGATGCGATCGCAACTTTCTCTTTCCAAGATGGTAATTCTGCTAATATGGCAATGCGCTGGACAGCCGTGATGCAAAAGTTTCAGGGGAGATGGACGATTCAATCCCTGCATTTCTCGTCTAATCTACTGAATAACCCTTTACTGTATGGTGCTCAAAAAGCGGGGCGTGCGATCGCCGTTGCTACGGGGTTGGGCGGTGCTATCGTGGGGGCTGTGGGGATGCTGTTCTGGCATCGTAGCCGCAAACAAGTAACGTCAAGGCTGTAGCTCATAGAATGGGAACTCGTATTGATCACTTAAGTCGTGATAGCCGTGTCGAGTCGAATCGACATTGGAAAGCAAGGCTGGTTGTTCTATTCATTTGGGGTATCGTCAGTTTACTGCACTGGCAACCCCAAACACAATGGTTGATGGGGGGATTAACGGCAATCCTGACGATTCAAATTCTACGGATGTTGATAGCAAAACCAACTTCGCCCCAGATCGAAGTTGATATCAATTTGCCAAGAGTTTCTATTTTAGTTCCCGCTAAAAATGAAAGTGCCGTTTTAACTGATTTAGTTGATAACCTATTTCACCTAAATTATCCAACTGCTCTTTTGGATATCTGGGTAATTGATGATGGGAGTACGGATCAAACTCCCCATATTTTGAATCAATTGCAAAGTCAATTTTCCGGGTTAAAAGTGCATCGTCGAGAATCAAAAGGCGGTAAAGCTGGGGCATTGAACTCAGTTTTTCCCTTTACCCAGGGAGAGATTATGTTAATTTGTGATGCCGATGCTCAACTTCCGGCCGATTTCTTAATACAAACCGTTCCTTTATTTGGGCAAAATGCGATCGGTGCAGTACAAACCAGAAAAGCGATTTCTAATGCTGATACCAATTTCCTAACTCGTTGCCAACAAATGGAAATGAATTGTGATGCTTTTCTGCAAACTCATCGTATTGCTGCGGCTGGAATGACTGAACTCCGGGGGAATGGAATGTTAGTGCGGCGAGAATTGCTAGAACAGTGTAACGGTTGGAGTGAAGATACGGTAACTGAAGATTTAGATTTCACATTCCAACTATATTTAATTGGTACAGAAATCGAGTTTTTCACGTTATCAGCAGTTCAGGAGGAAGGGGTGACAAACTGGAAAAGCCTTTGGCATCAACACTGTCGTTGGGCAGAAGGGGGCTATCAGCGTTACCTCGATTATTTTCCGAATATTTTAACTTTAAATTGGCAAAAAGAACTGGATTTATTATTATTTTTATTATTGCAATTTTTACTTCCCATCGGGCTAATTGCCGATCTCTTATGGACAGTTTTTTATAGCCATCATCCGGTTCTTTTCCCTCTGCAAACTTTACTCGGTTTTCTTCTAACGGTTGGGTTTATAGCAGGAATATACCAATATCAAAATTTAAGAGGATGGCGATTAATTTGGGCAACTATTCAAGGTTCGTTTTATATGGTGCATTGGATTCCTGTGATGATTTTTGTTACATTAAGGATGTGTGTGAAAGGGGGGCGATCGCAGTGGATAAAAACAGAGCATTATGGAAAATCAGCTTAATAAGACTAAACCATCAATTGAATCGGGATTTATCTAACTTAAAATTTAAGTAATTTAATAAAGTAAATCAAGGGATAAAATATCAACAATTATGTTAGATTTGCTAATTCAAAACGGGTTAATTTTCGACGGTTTAGGCTCCGCACCAATGCGGGGGGATATTGGGATTGAAAAGGGGAAGATTGTGGCGATCGCATCTTCTCTTCCCCCCAATGCTGATCAAATTGTAGATGCGTCCGGTTTATGGGTAACACCGGGATTTATTGATATTCACACTCATTACGATTTAGAGCTAGAAATTGCACCCGGATTAAGCGAATCAGTCCGTCATGGTGTTACCAGCGTTGTGATTGGTAATTGCAGCTTATCGGTTGCAGTTGGTAAACCCCAAATGCTGGCAGATATATTTCAGAGAGTCGAAACTCTTTCCCATAAATTAATAGAAAAATGGTTAAAACAATCGGTTTCTTGGCAGACACCCGCAGAATATTTAGAACATTTAAAACAATTACAACTTGGTGCTAATATTGCGCCTTTATTCGGGCATAGTGCCTTACGCGCTCATGTGATGGGATTGGAACGCAGCTTAACAGTTCAACCCTCAGAAACCGAACTTAAAACTATGCAACAAATTGCCGCAGATGCTTTAGATGCAGGATTTGTTGGCATTTCAATAGATATGTTTCCCTGGCATCGGATGAGTGGAGAATGGAGTGGTTGCACGATCCCATCCCAACACGCCAAACTTCCAGAATACGCAATGCTTGCTAATCTTTGTCGAGAACGAGATTTAGTATTTCAAGTCACTCCAAATTTACAAAAATTTGCTTCTTTTTTAGATATTCTTCGTATGGGTTCGGGAATTGGACAAAAACCCTTAAGATTGACAGTTTTATCAGCCCTGGATGCCGTTCATGATCGTAAATTGTGGCGCATCTTTTCGCCTCTGCTCTATTTTTGGAACCAAATTCTTAAGGGGAATGTTCGCTTTCAAACATTGACCGAACCCTTTACAATTTATTCTGATGGGTCTGTTACTCCCTTATTTGAAGAATTCCCCACAGGCGCACAACTCAATAGCTGCAATTCACGACAAAAACGGCAACAATTATGGGAGTCGGAAACGTTTCGCCGTCAATTTCGCCAAGAATGGTTAAATAATTGGCGGAAATCATTTCATCGTCAGTTAGATTTAATGGAAATCGTGCGTTGTCCCGAAACGAGTTGGCAAGGATTAAGTTTTGCTGAAGTTGCTGCTCAAAAGCAACAGAAACCTGTAGATTTGTTTATTGAGGCGTTGCGGAAATATGACACGGATCTGCGTTGGGTGGCGACGGGAGCGAACGATCGTTTAGCACCTCGTTTAGCACTGATGCAGCACCCCTATATTTTGCCCGGTTTTACTGATGCGGGGGCTCATGTCCGTAACTTGGGTTACTACGATGGGGCGTTATCTTTGCTCAAGCAAGCGGTGGCAACGAAGTTTCTGAAACCAGAAGTGGCGATCGCTCGCGTTACCGGAGAACCCGCTCGTTGGTTTAGGCTAGATACAGGTGTTCTGAATATTGGCGCTCAAGCTGATCTCGTTTTACTGAATCCTCAATCTTTTAACCAACCAATTAGTCCCCAAGTCGAAATTTTTGATCCCATTTTAGATGGCGAACCTCGCATGGTTAAACGGGGATCTGAAGAAATTGTAGAAGCGGTTTATATTAAGGGAATTCAAGTCGTTAGTCGGGGTCAAGTTAGGGAAATTTTAGGTCGAGAACGTCTGGGAACCGTTTTATTTCCATCTTTTAACTCTAATAATTTATGAATTCAATCGATCCAAAATTGAGAAATAGAATTAGCGATCGCATTCTCGATCATCCTTTTACAGACTATTGGGATATTTTTGTTCTGAAACACCAACATCCGCTCAATATCGCCCTTCACATTATCGGTATATTCTTCTTTTACGGCTTACTTTTGATCAGTTGGAAATCCCAAAATTACTGGTCACTCTTAGGTTTGCCTATTACGCAGTTAATCGGATTAGCTGGACATTTTTTATTTGAACGAAGTCATATTAATTTACAAGATGCAGTTTTCTCGTGGCGAGCTTCTTTCTGTTTAGGTAAAATGCTATTTAGGGTTTTATCGGGCAAATATAGAGAGGATATCCACCAATGTCAAGAAATTTTACAGCAGTATCAATTAAAAGTAAATTAACCGACTTATAAATAAAGATTTTTTATGAAAAATTTTAACAATTGGAATATTATTACCAAAGGTTGGTATATTGCCTGTCCTAGTCAAGAATTATCTCAGAAAAAAGCACAATCTATAGAAATTTGCGGTCAAAAAATTGTCATTTTTCGAGGGGAAGATGGAAAAGTTCGGGCTTTAGATGCCTATTGTCCTCATCTCGGAACAGATTTAGGAATTGGGCAAGTTGATGGGAATTTGATTCGCTGTGCATTTCATTATTGGGCATTTGATGAAACAGGAGTTTGTCAAAATATTCCCTGTCAATCAGAAATTCCCCATCAAGCTAAATTAACAGCTTACGCAACCGAGGAAAAATATGGCTTTATTTGGATTTATCCCGATGCTAAAGCACCGGAAAAACTTGTTGAATTTGATGAATTAAAGGGTAAAGAAATTATCAGTCAAGCTGATAATGCTTTTGAAAGAAGTTGCCATCATCATATTTGTATGATGAATGGAATTGATGCCCAACATTTGAAAACTATTCATCATTTAGATATCAAAATGGATCTATCTTTAAACATAAATGAATTAGGGACGCAAATTGACTTTACGATGCGGGGACAATTCCCCCAAACGACTTGGCGAGAAAGGTTAGGACAGCGATTTTTAGGTTCTAGTTATGAGTATTCTATGCGTTATGCAGATGGTTGTATTGGTTTACTCACAATGATGAAAAATGTACGGCTATTTCCTTCGCTTTACATGATCTATGCTTATACGGCGATCGCACCACAAAAAACCCGAATTCAACCGATTTATGTCACCGAAAAACGGAAGGGAATCCTGGGTTATTTGTTCAGTCAGTTTTTATTATTTTGTACCCGTTTGGCTTATTATATGCTCAGGGATGAAGATGGCAAAATTTATGATAATATTCGGTTTAATCCGCAAGTAATTCTCACTATTGATCAACCCCTAGTTCAATATATACAGTATGTTAATCAACTTGAACCATCTCAATGGTCACAGGATGAAAATTGTCATTTGAAATCAATCCATCAAAAATAACTTAATCCTAAAAAAATAGTAAACTTATTTGCATTAAGTTTATTATCTTATAGAGGTGAGCTATTGCTGTTATCAAATAACATTGAGTAAACTAGAAGAGTATACTTGAAAACCGAGTTCCGGTAGTTTCCCAATCATGAAGAGTTGGCTAGTTCCCATTACCAAGCTACATCCTAGCGATCGCACTGCCATGTATGCCCTTTTAAACAATCATTTTCTGGGTATTACATGGGATGGGTTCCAGACCGATCTTGAGCGCAAAAATTGGGCGTTATTGTTAAGAGATGAAACAACTAATACTCTAAAAGGTTTTTCGACCTTAATGTTGTGTCAGACGAGTTTTTTAGGGGAAAAAATTAGTGTTGTTTATTCAGGGGATACGATCGTCGATCCCAGTGTTTGGTCAAGCACCACCTTACCTCGAACTTGGATCGCTGCCGTTAATTTTTTACGTCAACAACATACTGAAAATAAACTATATTGGCTGCTTATTTGTTCGGGTTTTCGTACCTATCGCTTTCTACCCATATTTTGGAAAGAGTTCTATCCTCAATACAACACAAATACCCCTGTTTTTATTGAAAAGTTAATGGCAAGTTTAGCAGAAGAATATTATGGCGATTTTTATAAAAAAGCAACGGGTATTGTCCGCTTTAAATCTCCCCAAATTCTTCAGGATAAATTAATAGAAATTCCATCGGGACGACAAACTAACCGCCATATTCATTTTTTTACAACTCAAAACCCAGGTTATAAATTAGGTGATGAATTGGTGTGTTTAACAGAAATTTGTTATGAAAATCTCACCCCGGCTGGACAACGAATGTGGGATGCAGAATCACCCCTAGAATTTGTGCAAAACTCAGTTTTAATTTAATTCTTATGTCTGATCAAAAACCTCATGCTATTTTTAATAATCCCACTCAATTTGTTGAGGGATGGTACTGGGTATTACCCTCTAAAGAATTAAAAGTTGGGAAGGTGAAAGCGGTCACGCTTTTGGGTAGAAACTTAGCCATTTATCGGGGTATTAGTGGTCAGGTGGTGGCGGTAGATGCCTATTGCCCCCACATGGGAGCCCATTTGGCAGAAGGTAAAGTAGAAGGGGATGGAATTCGTTGTTTTTTCCATAATTGGAAATATAATGCGGAGGGGATTTGCATTGATATTCCTTCATTGGAAAAACCCCTAAATGTGTGTATAAAAACTTGGCAAACAGCAGAAAATTATGGTTTAATTTGGGTGTGGGTGGGAGAAGATTTACCTAATTTACTGCCTTTTGTACCGGAATTAGAACAGGTAGATTGCGATTATCGTTTGGGGACTCGATTTATTAAAAACTGTCATCCCAATGTACTGTTAATTAATGCAATCGATGCTCATCACTTTAATACCGTTCACAATTTACCTTTAGAGATTATTTTTGAGTCTAAAGAACTGAATTCTCATGCCATTACTTTTAGCAATACAACCAGGGGAGGTGATGATTCTGGGTTAATTCGTTTGATTCGTCCGCTTTATAAAAATGAAGTGACTTATAGTATGTGTTATTGGTATGGTAGTACAGGAACAGTAACCCTTGGCCCCGATTTCTTACACTTCTATATTGTCTTTGCACTGCGAATGATTGAGGAAGGAAAAACCGAGGGACAAACAATTTTAATAACCCCCAAAAGATCGGGATGTTTGAAATGGGGAATTAATCAGGGGTTACTGTGGTTAACTCAACAGGTTGGTAATTACTTTGCTAAGGGAGATACACAAGTTTTTGAAACCATTCAATTTGACTTAAAAACTCCCACAAAAGCGGATCATTCCATTGGAGAATTTATCCAACAGGTTAACCGCCAGAAAGCACTGAACTGGAAAACTTGGAAACCTATTGATCAAGTAGAAAATCGCGATCGCAATCCATCTATTTTTTGAGTACCCTAGCATGAATCAACCATTATCAGAATCCCAAATTACCGGATTAAATTTACCTCATATCACCTCGAATAACAAATTAAGACGGGTTTTGACGGCAGCATTGCCAAAGCAAGAACGTCCTAAAATTGACGTAAGTGGTCAATATTGGAATGCGGATTTTTTTCATCTCAATCGAGTCAAAATTTTTCAAGAAGCAAGCGATCGCGAACAGTCTGCTATTCTTCAAATCACAAATCGCAGCTTATTAGAAGAAGCGTATTATATTGAGAATGCAGGCGTTGGTTATATGGCAAAAATGACGCTTTTAGCAGAAACCGTTGAAGAACGAATGCTTTACGGTTTATTTGCAGCAGATGAAGCCAATCATCTGAGTCAAATCAGTTGTTTTTTGCCAGAAATTGAATTAACTAATCATCAAGATCCATTTCTAAACTTATTGGCAGAAGTTGTTGAAGGTACGGATAAAACTGTGTTATTATTTGTGTTGCAAGTGGTGTTAGAAGGATGGGGTTTAAGTCACTATCGCCGACTAGCAAAGGAATGTTGTCATCAAAATCTTGCAGAAATTTTTTCTAGTTTTTTGGATGCAGAAGCACGCCATCACGCAACTGGAAATTTATTGTTTGAGAAAATTTTAATTTCAAAATCTAGTCAAGAATTAATGATTGAACTATTGGCAAAGTTTTTAATGATGGTACAAGTTGGCCCCCAGAATGTGCTAACTGCGATCACACAGGTGAAAGGACACCTTTCGCGATCGCAAAAAATCCAAATCCTAGAAGAGTTGGATACGGAAACCCATAGCGGAACCAGGTTAAAATTATTGCGATCGCTCATGCGAATAAAATCGGTAGAGGCGATCATTCAAACTTTAGAAGAACGAGGGGCTTTTGTTCCCTTACCTGCTCACCAATGTGTTAACTTAACTTAAACTTTAATATGGAAAATCAACTGTTAGAGCATCCCACTATTTATCGCAAGTTACAAATTAATTATAAACGCAATAAACAGCAAGATCAGACGACTTTAATGGATGAAGCTGTTGAAAAGTTTTGTTATGAAGATTGTAAAAATGAATATTGGAATCCAGAGGAGTTTTCTTTACTGTATGGTACTCCTTTATGGGAGCAATCGAGTCCAGATCAGCGCTTAATTTTGAATCAACTTTACTGGGTCGCTTACTATTCGCAAATTGTCTCGGCTGAAATTGCCACTATCTTTTTTAATCAAACTAGCGCTACTGGTCTTTACGCCTATGAAGATTTCCGTTTGATTTGCGATACATTAGATTTAGAATCGTCTCAAGAGCGCACCCATATTAACGCATTTAGAACGATTTCCAAACAAGTAGAAAAAGCTTTGTTTGGAGAATTAATTTTCACTTACCCGATGCGATCGCCCTTTACAGAAACAATGGTTTATGCAGATACAAATGCGTTAAAAACCTGGTGGAAAAAGATTCAACTTCAATACTTTGGTTTAATTTCTGCCAATAATACTTTTTTAGCTTGTCAGTATTTTACTGTCCGAGGCGTGCGGACATTAAATGGTAAATTAATTCAGCATAAACTCAGCAACTACTATCAAAAACATACCAATCAAGAGTTAGCACCCATTCCCGCTAAAGTTTCCTACTATCATTTTTTAGACGAGAGTTTTCATTTTAATAGTTCTACAATTGTATCTCACGAAGTTGTCACTTGCCTTGCACCTCCAACAGCATTTGAAAAGTTTGTAGCGAATTTAGGAGTATGGGGATGTCAACGAGATCATTTTCATTTTTCTGCTGCAATTAATGGGATTTTTTGGTATGATCCGGCACTGTATAGCAAGATTTATCGCGTGTTGCGATCGCCTATTTTTAACCTAACTGAAAAAGACGCTAAAGACATGATGCGACGCTGCTTTACTGAGGAATCAGAGGGATTACACCGCAGTTATTTAACCCATCAAGAAGCAATGGAATCTTATAAAGTGTATGTGGAAAAGCTCGATTACTTATGGAAACGCAATCGAGAAATGACGCTAATGGCATCTAATTCGATTCCCCAATATTTAGCAACTCAAAAAACCGCTTTTCAACGCTTTGAACAGCAATATTAATAGGATTTCTGCCATGTCTAATTTGTGTAAAATCTCCTTTCCCGAAACTGATTATCTTTCCATTACTTTGCAACGTCATCAAAACTTATCCGAACATCTAACCATTCAGAATTCACCTGTTTTGTTTGGTTGTCGGACTGGAATTTGTGGAACTTGCTTAGTTAAAGTAATCGGTGATATTCCTGCTGCTAAAGCAGATGAGCAGGAAATGTTAGATACTTTAGCTCCTAATGTTTCAAATGCTCGATTAGCTTGTCAAATTGACCTCACAGCTAATGTCGAAATTAACATACTATAGGAATATCTTATTTTCTTATAAACGATACTGTATGCAATTTGAAAATTTTTGGTAGATTGTTGCATTGAGCGATTAATTAAAGCCTAACACGATGTTGGGGTGATTGCTTAATTTACTTACCCATAATATTTCCTAACGCTCCAGGTGGAATTACTAAAATTCCCGCGTTGACGAATCCAGAAGGATCACGGGTGATGATCGCATCTACTTCATTTGCTATTCCACAAGCACATTGTACTGCATCCTCAAAATCTTGAAAATTCAATGTGATTGCTTGTTCTAAAATTTCTCTATCAACCGCACAAATATGCAAGTCTGTCATAATTTGCGCTATTGCATCTTGTGCAGTTATCTTTCCAGATACTTTACGAATAATGTAATAAATGTTAGTAATTGTTATGGCTGAAATAAACCCTTCAAGTTCTCCAGCATCAATTTTTGCAAATATTTTGGCTGCATCATCAACGAAAGGTTCTCGCTCTTGCAAAAAATCAAGAACAACATTTGTGTCAATTAAAACTCGCATTACTGATATTTTTGGGTAAGATAGTTAATATAATCTGTTTCGACATCTTCACCCGATGTTTCTGTCGTTTTGGCAATTCCTCGTAATCGAGAAAGGTTTCCCTTTTTCAATTCAGAACTGGTTTCTTGCTGCAATGACAATTTTTGTAGAGGACTGGTGAGTGTTGTTAACGTTTGTTGTCTTAGCTTTTCCAGTTGAAGCCTGGCTTCTGGCTGTAATTTTACCAAAAAACGACGGACTGTTGTTGACGTTGGTGTCGGCTTTTCTAGTTCAGAACTGGTTTCTCGCTGCAATGACTCTAACAGGGTTTGTACTAATTGCCGGCGCTCTTTAATCGGTAACTGTAATGCCTGCTTTTGCAATTCTTGTAAGTTCATTATGATTTTTTGTCTATCAGTATCACTTTTAATGATAAACCAGGTGACGATTGGGAGGCAATAGATTAACTGATATTTTTTTATAATTTGCCATAATTAAAATACGATTACTCTGGTTTCTCCCCACCATACACCATGCAATTTGAAGATTTTTGGTACATTGTTGCACTGAGCAACCAATTAAAGCCTAACACGGTATTAGCGCGATCGCTTTTAGGAGAATGGTTAGCAATATTTCGGGGAGAAAATGGACAAGCTGTGGCGTTGCGCGATCGCTGTTTGCATCGCAGTAGTCGCCTATCCGTTGGAAAGGTTTGTAACGGCGCACTACAATGTCCTTATCATGGTTGGATTTACGATCAAAATGGTAATGTTATTGCTATTCCTTCGGAGGGGAATTTAATTAAATTATCCCAACAACGTCGAGCAAAATGTTATGCAACAAAAGAACAAGATGGTTATGTTTATGTGCGGTTAGCTGACGATCCTAGTGAAGATTTTAACCCGTTTTTTATGCCTCATTATCAAGAGCAAGGATGGGAAACAATACGAGTTATTAACCGTTTTCAAAATAATGTGACTAATTGTGTAGAAAACTTCATTGATATTCCCCATACTGCCTTTGTGCATCCCGGTATTTTCCGCAAATCTTGCCAACAAATGCTACAAATGATTGTACAACGAGAAAATGGTTCTGTTTTGGTTAATTATTGTAACGAAACGATTAATTTAGGATGGTATAGTCGTTTTCTTAATCAGCAAGGTGCGGAAATTAAACATTACGATCGCTTTTATATGCCGAATATTACCAGTGTCGAATATCAGATGGGAAACAACCGCCATTTGTTCATTACCAGTCAGTCGATTCCCGAAACGGAAAATTCAACCCTAGTTTACACGGATGTTACTTATAACTATGGCATTTGGAATAAACTAGCCCGTCCGTTTGTTAGATGGACAGCACAACATATTATTCAGCAGGATGTGAAAATATTGGGGATTCAAGGGGAAGCGATCGCTAAATATGGAACCCAATTTTCTAATACCCCTGCTGATACAATTCATGTATTTGTAGAGTCGATCCGAAATGCGATCGCATCGGGAAAAGATCCGCGACAATTACCCAATCAATCGGTTAAAGTTACATTTTTCGTTTAACCTTTTTTATGCAAATTATTGTCCAACTTATAGTTTTTGTTGCTTTTATCGGCTTAGTTGGCTGGACTATCTTTGATAAATCAGGGAGAACTCAACTTAAAGCAAAATCTTTTGAAGATTGGCTATTAGATAGCGCTGGATTATTTGTACAAGGAATGCTAATTCCACTTATGCAAGCGACGATAATTTATCAACTTTATCGTTACTGGCTACCGATATCACCCGGATATCTTCATGTTTCTCCAATTTTATCCTTTCTTATTAGCTTTGTTGCCGTTGATTATCTCTATTACTGGAATCATCGCCTGTTACATTCTACTTTTTTTTGGAACGTTCATCAAGTGCATCATACAGTGACTCATTTGGATGTTTTAGGAACATCTCGTAACACGATTTGGGCAAGCTTTTTTATTGTTTATTTGTGGATTAATAGCTTTTTTTTGTACTTGTTTGCCAATTCTACAGGCTATCTTTTAGGAGTTAGCTTAACTTCGGCGCTAGATTTATGGAGGCATAGCCAACTGATTGTTCCTGCAAATAGTTGGTTTTACCATTTTCTATCTCCTTGGTTGATTTTGCCCCAGGATCACTCATGGCATCATTCTAGCCAGTTTCCTAACTGTAATTATGGTGCTAATCTAAAACTTTGGGATCGTTTGCATGGAACTTATTATCAAAACAGTGAATTACCAACTCAAATTGGAAATGTAATTCCATTAACTTTCACTCAAAAACTTTTATTTCCCTTTTCATGACACTGCTGAGTAAAATTCTTTTATTTTTTCCTGCTATAGTTTTATTACTAACAGGCGGATCGTTAATCTACTTTGCACATTCACCCGGCATTTTTAGTGCTGTGGTTGTATTATTTTCTCTTTATGGTTTGCCCGTTTTTATTTATCAATTACATCAGTGGATTTATCCGATTAAAGAAGGGATTAGTTATTTACAGGGAAAAGAATATAGCCATTGGTGGGGTAGCCATCAAATTCAGGTGATCTATATTGCAATTCCAGTTTTAGAGGCTGTATTGCGATTAATTCCAGGCGTATTTTCCGGTTGGTTGCGATTGTGGGGAGCGAAAATCGGGCAAAATATATACTGGACACCGGGACTAGAAATTGCCGATCGCGGTTTGTTAGAAATTGGCGATCGCGTTGTAATTGGACATCGAGTTGGCATTTATTCTCATGTTATTAAACCCCGTAAACACAACTTAATGTTGTATGTCAAAAAAGTCAAAATTGGCAATGATGTTTTTGTCGGTGCTGGATCGCATATTGCGCCCGGAGTAATTATTGAAAATGGTGTTTATATGCCTGTTGATACTAACCTTTATCCCAATCAAAAAGTAAAATAATGCGTCAATTTATTCAACTATTTGGGAAACTTCTAGCCCCAAGTTTTCGGCGATTTTATCAAGCATTAGATAACCCGCAAGCGGCACAACAATTGGTGCAAATAGAAATTTGCGATCGCTTGATTCAAAGCGAGTACGGCAAATCTTTAAACATTCGCTCTGTAGCAGATTGGCATCAGGTTCCAATCGTTGATTATGATCAACTTAAACCTTGGATTTTAGGAAAACAAAACTCTAAACAAAAGCGAATTTCACTGACACCAGAACCCATTTTATTTTATGAAAAAACCTCTGGAAGTAGCGGTGCAGTTAAATGGATTCCTTACACGCGATCGCTGCGAAAATCCTTCAATCAAATGTTTTGTGTTTGGGCGCATGATTTAATACAAAATGGCCCTAAGTTTTCCACAGGTAAACTCTATGCTTGTATTTCACCTCAATTAGATTCCCTCGATTCTAAATTCAATAATTCCCTCTCTTTGCAAAATGATTTAGATTACTTAGATAATTGGTTGCGCTGGTTTTTGCATCCTTGGTTAGTCATGCCAGAAAAACTGGAAAGTTTGCAGAATTACCAGCAATTTAAACATCAGCTTTCTTTAGCACTATTACAAGCTGAACAACTCGAAATTATTTCGATTTGGAGTCCTAGTTTTCTTAAAACACATTTAAACTATATTCAAGAAAATCAGGAATTATTGTCAAAAGAATTACAGAAAAAGATATCAAGTGAACGTCTACAATTACTCACAGAACCTCAGATTTCTTGGCAAAAACTTTGGTCTAATTTAAAGCTAATTTCCTGTTGGGATGCTGCTAATTCAGGAGATGGGGCGAAGGGGTTGCAATTACAATTCCCTAATGTCTTCGTTCAAGGTAAAGGTTTATTAGCCACAGAAGCCCCAATGACAATTCCGTTAATCGAGGCTAACGGATATGTTCCCGTCCTTGATGAAGTTTTTTTTGAATTTGAAGATGATCAGGGTTGCTTTTATCAACTACACGAACTTAGTGTTGGGCAGAAATATACAATCATTCTATCACAAAAGGGAGGATTATATCGTTATCGAATTGGCGATCGCATTCGCGTGTCGGGGATATATCATCACACTCCTTGTTTTGAGTTTTTAGGACGACAGGAAGCCATCAGCGATCTAGTAGGCGAAAAGCTACAAGAAAGCTTTGTTTGTGATATTTTAGCGCAATTAAATATTCCAGAAACCTGCTTTAAAAGCTTAGTTCCAGTTGCCAATCCACCTCACTATATTTTATTACTCGATCAAGTTGTAGAAAGTCCACAAATCTTAGCTAAAAATTTAGATATTGCTTTATCACAATCAATTCAATACCAACGGGCGCGATTACTCGATCAACTTGCACCCCCACAAGTTTTTATTTCCCCGAAAATTCCTGAATTATTAGCATTGTATCGGGTGCGATCGGGTAGTATTTGGGGTGGTGTTAAGTATCCCATTCTAGCAACATCGCCTATTAACGCTGATCTTTTTGACCAACTTAAATTTCAGCTTTAATTATCATTTTAAATTCAAAATTTTTGTAAAAAGCAAGCGATCGCTCTTGATTTTATAGCAACCGCC
>Ga0209229_10000581_pt1 | contig 14975 bp, 16 predicted proteins | sample SanBayMetagenome_FD_187466 | JGI IMG/M metagenome (GOLD analysis project Ga0209229, IMG submission 187466) | Freshwater and sediment microbial communities from dead zone in Sandusky Bay, Ohio, USA (SPAdes) (version 2) | ecosystem: Environmental > Aquatic > Freshwater > Lentic > Sediment... | reverse complement strand
ATTGGCAAAGGAACAAAAGTGGCACAAAGAGCCGTTACAACAGCGCCGGAGGTCACCCAAACATACAAATGGCAAGTCAAAAAAATCTATCATTTGAATAGCGGCGGATGGCACAAAGCCGTTACAACAGCGCCGGAGGTCACCAAAACATATAAATGGCAAAAGTTGAAAAAAAACAATCATTCAAATATCGGGTTAGGTAAAAAAAATTGGCAAAGGAACAAAAATGGCACAAAGAGCCGTTACAACAGCGCCGGAGGTCACCCAAACATACAAATGGCGTCAAAAAAATCAATCATTCGAATAGCGGCGGATGTCACAAAAACAAAAATTCAACGTTAAAGGAACAAAACAATCAAAACGTCGCCAAATCAATCAAATGGCAAGTGGCGTCAAAAAAATCAGTCATTCGAATAGCGGCCGATGTCACAAAAACAGAAAAATTCTACGTTAAAGGAACAAAACAATCAAAACGTCGCCAAGACAATCAAATGGCAAAAATTGAAAACATCATAATAAAAGCGGCGGAGGTAATAATTTCACTGAGGCGGCGGGTGAAGATTAGCCCCCTGGTTAACATTCTGCGTGGTAGTGGGGATTTGAGCTTGGCCGATGAACTGTTGGAGCGGCATGTTGCTGGCGGCGGAAGTCATCATGTTCGGATTGGAGAAGCCAGCCGAGTACGTTGGGATGCTGATGTTCAAACGGCCGGCACCGGGGGTGAAGGGAGGTTGGCTGCTAGCCGGAGAAGCAGCCATGTTGGGCTGGGCATACCCGCTGGGGGACAGTAGAGGCAGGCCCATTATGTTGGACGGCATACCGAAACCTCCCAGGAAGACCTGCTGCATCGCCTGCTGCATCGCCTGCTGCATCATTGCCTGCTGTATTGCCTGCTGCATAGTGTTCATGAATGGGTTGCTGGCGAGCGCAGCACTACGAGCCTGGGTAGCCTGAAAAGCAGCTGCCATCTGAGCTGCATCCGTCGCCAGCGCCGGGGCCCCTGTTAGGTGCTGTGGAAAAAGAAACCAATTTGACTATGAACAATCAATTTACAAATCACGCACAATGATGTCCAATTCAAAAATAAAAGGAATGACATTGATACAAATTAGTATCAAACTGCGGACATTTGCTCAAATTTGGAAGTTATAATCGTGCAATTAATGAATTAGTAACCATTCAAAAAAAAACGAACACGAACATTAGTTTTTCATTTTTAAATGTGAAGGTACCATTGATATAAATTAGCATCAAACTGCTGACATTTGCTCGAATTTGGAAGGTAAAATCGTAAAAGATTGTTCACCTACAAAACTTAACAAACAAAATGAATCTAAACCAGCAAATTATATTAACCTGCTGTGTAGCTTGAAGATATGCCGCAGCTTGAGCAGCCATCTGCTGAGCTGCATCCGTCGCCGGCGCCACCGTCGCCTGAGAAGCCTGTTGATGTGCCCCAGCTTGAGCAGCTGCCACCTGAGCTGCATCCGTTGCCAGCGCCGGGGCCCCTGTTAGGTGCTGTGGAAAAAGAAACCAATTTGACAATGAACAATCGATTTACAAATCACGCACAATGATGTCCAATTCAAAAATAAAAGGAATGACAGTGATCTTTTTATTACAATTATTACAAACCGCTGAAATTTGCTCGACATTAAACACTTGATGCAATTAATGAATTGGTAACCATTCAAAAAAAATGAATACGAACATTACTTTTTTCTTTTTAAATGTGAAGGTACCATTGATATAAATTAGTATCAAACTGTGGACATTTGCTCAAATTTGGAAGTTATAATCGTGCAATTAATGAATTGGTAACCATTCAAAAAAAACGAACACAAACATTAGTTTTTCATTTTTAAATGTGAAGGTACCATTGATATAAATTAGTATCAAAATGCTGAAGTTTTCTCGAATTTGGAAGTTATAATCGTATAAAAGATTGTTCACCTACAAAACTTAACAAACAAAATGAATCAAAACCAAATTATATTAACCTGCTGTGTAGCTTGAAGATATGCCGCAGCTTGAGCAGCCATCTGCTGAGCTGCATCCGTCGCCGGCGCCGGGGCCACCGTCGCCTGAGAAGCCTGTTGATGTGCCCCAGCTTGAGCAGCAGCCACCTGAGCTGCATCCGTCGCCGGCGCAACCGCCACCTGAAAAGCCTGCTGAGCTGCATCCGTCGCCGGCGCCTGAGAAGCCGGTTGATTTGTCGAAGCTTGAGCAGCAGCAGCCAACTGAGCTGCATCCGTCGCCGGCGCCTGAGAAGCCGGTTGATTTGTCGAAGCTTGAGCAGCAGCAGCCAACTGAGCTGTATCCGTCGCCGGCGCTGAAACCTGAGTAGTCACAGCCACAGTGTTATGTTGGTATTAGAAATCAAGATAACATGAGTAACAATAAGATGACACTGTTTGGAATGTGCATAATGAATGCGAGAATATGAAACAAGAATAAGTACCAATGTGAACTGAAATTAAATAGGAAATTGGTCATACAAATCACAAAAGGTAAGAAGTGTTATTAACCTGCTGCTGGTCAACGGATTGTGCTGGAACAGTTATTGTATCTTCCGCCCTGCCCTTAGTGGAAGGTCCCCTCGCCGTGGACCCTTTATGGACGTTCTTGTTCTTCCCTTCGTCGGAGGTATCATCCTTGCTTCGTCCTGATTTCCTTGTACGGGTGGCCGGTGGACTCTTGCTACGGGCTGTGGGTGGCGGTTCGTTAACCCTGACACGGCTCCTGGTTTCACGCTTAAGGACGACGACAGGAACAGCATTTTTGCTGGAACCACCACTGCTGCTGCCCCTGCTGGAGGTTTCGATGCTGGCAGCATCGTCGTTGTCACTGACTTCGTCTTTTTTAGACTTCTGCAAATTGCAAATAGATAAAAATTGGTTAGTGTTGAAATGACAAAAATATTTTGCATGTGTGTTTTTAAATGGCAAACACAATAACTAGTTCAATTAAAAGTTAAGTTAAAATATTTTGTGTTCAGACAAAATAATGGTTTAATTGGAAATTCAGCAATGTCAAGAAATGCATAATACATCAAAAAAACATTGAGGCGAATAATTGAGCACTTCAACTATTACTGCTTAGCTAATTACACCTGTAAAACATCAAGAAAATTTCCAAATAATTAATGATCACCTTAGAGGACTTCTCGTTCTTCTTGGATGCTTCTCCTTTCTCAACATAGCGAGAGCTACAACGGCGGGTAGTGTCCTCTTCCTTAGTCGGCTGCTTCTGCTTCTCCTTTTTCTTCGACGAAGTAAGCTTAGCAGTCTCCTCCTCCTTCGTCGGATGAGAAACGTGGCCCCGGCGGGGGCTCGTCCGGCGATGAATGCTGGATTCTCCTTCGCCCTGGCCGGCGGAGGCACTACCAGCCCTGGATGCAGCACTTCCTTTGACATTTTCTTTCTGGGGTAAATATTTCGTTACAAAAATATAATTATTTTCAATTTTATTGAAAGAAATATTAATTAATACATTTGTGAATGAATTCTCCAGAACTCTATGAAACATACAGTAATGGAAAAGGAACACCTTTGAAATTATAATAATTTGAATTACCTTTTGCTTCTTATTTTTCGAATCTTTTTCCTCCTGCTGCTTTTCCTTCGTCTCCTTATCCTCGTCTTTTTCTTTGCGGGATTTCCTCTTCGATCCTTTACTATGGCCCACCGTTGAGTCGCCGGCGACTGAGGAGGGGTCGAAGGTGTCCAAGGACTCCAAGTCCGCCCGGTACTTCTCAGCTAACTCCATCTGTATGCCAAAAGAATTATGAATTATTACTAAATATTTCAAACACACACACACACAAATGTACAGAATGGTGCAAAATTAAAATTCAAACCCAAACCACCACCAATTGAATTATACAATTTTAATAAAATAACACACCAACCAATTCAAATAATAAAATGTACATGAATGTGATACTAAAAAAAGTGATTTTATTACATACCTCAAGGGCAACACCTCCAGCTTGATCGTACTCCTTTTTCTTCTGCCCAGTGAGCCCCATCCTCCTCAACAGTCGACTCTTCCGCTGTTCCGAATGATGGTTCATGCGCAAGACAAGTTGATCTTTGATGGCAGCTTTTTTGAAGTGATCGGGCATTGTGGACCTGAGACTGGATTGCGCGGGAAGCTCAGACGTTTTTCGGGTATTGACCCAATCCCAGTAGACGTGATTCACAAGCTCTGCAATGTGATTATGATGAACATGATTACTATATGTAATATTTTGTGACATTGAAAAAATAATCAACTGATATATGAAGCCAAAAATATAAGAACAGTGAAAATTATGAATATCAAAAAATTCGAATTTGTATGATCCAGTGTAATGTACATTTATCACTCACCAACAAGCACTTTGAACCTGGCTTCATGGAATTCACACCACCCGGCGCCACTGGAACCCTTCGGACGAAACTGGCGCAAGGATACATACGACTGGTCAGGCCATATCATCCCGACGGCCCATTCCAAAAGCGCCGAGTCCAATTTTGGGACTGTCTTCACCTTATTTTTCTGTGGTTTCCTGTACTCCTCACTCATCCACACCTTGACCGCTTTTCTCCAGAGGTAGAAATCCTCTGCGTTAAGGAAATAATCCTCGACACCGACATACACGGAGGTAACGTCGTTTGCGCCCAGGATCACCTCTTCGAACGGCTCCATCCCCATGGCAGACTCGGCATCGGGGAAAACCACAGGATGCAGCCCGGAACGGATGTCTGACGGTTGAGTTCTTGACGGGTGCTCAAGGCGATCATGGCCTGCATTAAATAAGTATTTGAATGTTTAATTAGTGTATACTAAAAATTCCAAACAGATATTACTCGGCGCCGGAGCCATGAGCCGGTGACGGAGTCAACATTCATTTAATGAATTATTTATTTATAGCGCCGGAGACAGAAATATAAAACCAAAAGTAAACAAATCAAAAGATAAATTAGCAAAATTTCGAACTCGAAAAAAAATAAATTTATTAGTAATTGCTTCAATAATCAATAACAGCATAAACTATAATGCATTGAAATAAAATACAAATGAATATGATACAAGTGAATTAAAAATAAAAATCAAATACCAAAATAAATCTATATATAAAATGAGTTGAGATTATATCACTAACCCTTCCAGTCACGACCAGCGTCTCTGGGGATGACCAAGCCCTCGTTGAAATGGATAGTCATATCGTCAACGATGACACCCGCAGCATGGCCCGCCTCAGCTCCATCGTCCTTCTTGAAGTCTGCCTCACTGAACATACCAACAGGGATGACGTTCTCCCGATACCACTCGGTTCTGTACGGTCCGATCCCCAGTCCACGAGGCTTCTTGGCATCATCAGCATCGGCGGCATGGGATGACGTCTCTGCTGGTTCGGATTCTTCGTCGGAGTCCTTCACCACCTGCTTGACCTTCTTATGGGGAGGACCGCTTGTCTTCGTCTCCGGAGTCAACTTCCTCTTCTTGTCACCTTTCGTCGTCGCCGGGAGTGGCTGGATAGACCAATCCGTGGATGATGAGGTCGAAGGCTGCATTGGATCATCAGCAGCAGGATCATCGTCTGTCACAAACTCCTTAGACTTCACTGCCTTGCGACGTCCTGGAAAATGTATGAGAAGAAAGTAAAGAAAAATTATTATAACAGGGGAAAAAGATAACGATGAACAGCTCCGGAACAGCTCCAAATCTGTAAATATTGTAAAACTGAAATAAAATTGAAATGCAGAACTCACTCAATTATTTTACAAGTCTTAAAAAGTCTTTTAAAAAAATTATTGTAACCAAATAACATACCATTACAAATTCACCTATTCCCCTACTTTATAATTTCAAAATTCAAAAATTTCAATGAATTTCTTTTTAATTATACTACAACTAAATTCAAAGTAAACAAACCTCTCTTTTTCTTCGTATTCTTCGACGCCGGGCTCTCATTGCTGGCTTCCTCTAGAGCAGGGGCTGATGGGGTGGGTGCCGGCGGCGATGGCACATCGTGTCGTAGAGCAGGGGCCGACGGGGTAGGTGCCGGCGGCGGCGATGGTACATCGTCGTGTCCCGGGGCCGGGCCTGCATTGAATAAAGGATATATTTTAGTAATGAGGAAAATGAAATAAATAAAATAAAATCATAATTGAATTCAGTGTAAACTAAATGATTTCGACAAATTAATTCAAAATTAATTATGAAAAAGGAACTCTGAAAAACAATAATTTCGAATGTCTGAAAAAGGAACTGAATAATTACCGCGAATCCTGATCTCGAACAGAGGAGGATTCCTGCACGTTGCACACTTCACCGGGAACGCCTTCTCAGGGTACAAGCCAGGCTCTGAGAGGGTGGTGATGATGCAAACACCCGCCGCGTTTGCACACAGGGCACAATATGGTTCGTCATTCGTCCCGTGCTCCTGTTGCTGATTTCCTCCGGCACTATCTCCCTGCTCCGGCTGCTGACTTCCTCCGGCGCCGTCTTCCTCGTTCGTCACGGACCCTTGCTGATTCCCCCCGGCACCGGCGTCGCCACTGGCTTCGGAGACCGACTGTGGGTTGTTCTTCTCGGCTTCGGATGTCGTAGCTGCAAGGTAGCAGTAGTAAAAAACATTAAACTCATGTTAATACTGAAATATTACCTATGTGAATACAAAAATATTGATAAAATATGCTTCATTATGTGAAGAATCAACAGTAGTATAGATGGGTTAATATATAATTCTGACCTAGGGCTTTTTGGAACAGGTTGTAAACAAGCCGACGCCTAGCGATGTCACAAGAACAATCATCACTGGCGCTGTGATAAGGATTGTCACGACGGCATGGTCCAAATTGGAGCTTTTCAAGAATTAGAGGCTCAGGAACCAATTGGTCCAGTGGAATCTTATTGTCAATTGCACAGCGAGTGAAAGCCCAGTGACCAGAGTCCCGCCTGGGGACTTGGTGCAAATTGATGCGTGCATACATGTGGTAGTGCCTGTACGCCAAATCATCCATGGGACCTACATTGAAATGTAATTTGAATTGCAGCCCACATTTTCAATATCTTCCTAATATTCAATAAGGAATGACTTGGAATTTGATTTGAATTTGAATTAAAAGAAAAACAAGTCTTTGAAACTTACTTTCAAAATTAAGTGTTGATTCTAACATACGCTTCTCAAACTGGTGGGCAGGAGACATTGGACGGGCTGTTACTGATGAATAGTCAGCATCAGCGTTAATAACGGTCCCAAGAAGAAATCGAGAAGACCTCATTCCTGATGATACATCAGGACATATAAGATAACAAAATATGTCTGGGCTGAACTGCTGATATAATTCTAAGGAATTACCACTTGTATGCACACATCATTTATTAATATCAAAAAAACCTCAAAATATTTCTTTACGGAAATGTGTCATTAGACATCTAACCTGCACTCATCGTCCCAGTTGTTGGGTCTCCACCGGCCTCAGAACTCAGGTTAGGGGGCATTGCCTTCATGGCACCTTTGGTCAGCAGCGGACGGCGCTGTGGAGGCGTCTTTGATGTATCGTCTCCAGCATTGCCCGACTCAGCTGAGACGGCGGACGGCTGCTGGTGAGTCTCTCCACGGCCTCCGGCGTCGGCAGCTTTGACGTCACCAGTAGATTCGTCGGCCCAGCTCCCAGAATTCTCATCGCCCGGTGGAGGCGGCGGCGGCGGTGGCGGCGGCGGCGGCGGCGGCGGCGCCAACAGGGGAAAGTGATGGATGTCTGGAATCAAGAACATTAGAAACATTTAAGGAAGTTTGTTACGAAGAATACGAAGAATACGAAAAATGTGTATCATTGTAATGAGAATATGTATATACACACCTCAAGGAAATTTCTAGAATTATACATTATATCTAAAAATGAGGGAAACCAGAATTCATGAAAGTATTGTGAAACTAACCTTGACGGTTTGCTGTGCGATTCAGTCGGAAATTCAGATTAGGCAGTTGCCAAAGGGGGTCGTCGGGCCGCATGATTTCCCCGGCAAAGGGCAATACCATATTCTGCAGTCGCCGGGAAGAAGGGTTGTAGTTTGGCATCATCACCGGCGGAGCGTACGAAGTGCCTGGAGGGGACTGTCCCGGTGGATGCTGGGCCGGTGGCGGCGGCGGCGGCTGTTGAAGCATCAGTTGAAGTAGGTCGGCAGGCGGCTGAGGGAAGCGTGGCGGTGAAGGGAAATGGCCCGGCGGGAAGCCCGGCGGACGATGCTGTCCCCACAAGGAGTCGCTCTGTCGTCCGGTCACCACTCCACAAACCACTGTTTGTCCTGATTCAAGAAAAATTGAAACATACCAATAAATCATCGGTCCACATTTTTGACACTAGGTATTTATATAATGAACCTAAATAATTATGGCTTTAACAGTGAGGTAACTAAATTATGCCTTGCCTTCGTCATCTGAAGATTCATTCATATTCTTCAACCACTGTAGGTTGACTGAAGAATTGAATCTCCGATTGTCACTGTAATCGTAACAAATCTGCTTTCTAGGTGGTATTTCATCCACATCCACCTTGAAAAAAATGTCCGGGGCACCATTGATTTCTATGAGAAATGGACGCAAGTTCCTGCCACGTTTCTTTCTGTGATTAATCAATCTTCCGGGATGTGTCAGTGCCGTGGTAGTTGGATCTTTCCTGCAATGAGGCATAATGAACGGGAGCTGAAGTTGGGTCTCATTTTCATTGGATGGTGACTATGAAGCCAATGAAGAATTTTTGAATAATTGCAAGGCAGACATACCAATAAGTCTTGTCTTTCCACCTGAACATGAACATGTAACTGGCAGATGATTTCGAATACTTCAGCTCCCGTAGATTATGCTCATGGCGAGTAGTGATCAAATCACCAGGGTACTGACATACAATTTCTCCCCTTCGAAATACCCTAGTGGTTCTAATACCCAGACCACTCTTTGATGTCTGATAAATCTGAATATTGGGAAAAAAAGGATGAGAATTCATGAGAGTTCATTTATTACGGTTCGGAATGATGAATGAAATTTCAGCTTTCGTACAATTTTGGGATTTTACAACCTCTAATCCCTCCATAGGATTTCTCAGCCTAGCCCTAATCCGTTTCATGAGGGACGATGAGTCTCCACTGCTGCTCCCACCATCAATAATCTTTGAAAGAGATCTACGTGTTCCTGACATGTTTCGCGTGTGATGCTGACGAAGGCATGGCGGTCCAATAGGGTTTACTGCCAAAAATATTTTAAAGATATTTTCTTATTTTTTAATATGTATAGTATATGTATCCATTTATATAATAACCAGATGAGACATACACTAAGTAATAATCATTAAGCTCCCGAAAAATAATGACACGCAATTCAAATAGAATAGAAGTACAAACAACAATGAAAATGAAAAGGGGGAAAAAAAGTTTCAAACATTTTTTCAATTCAAAATAAAATCCAAATTAGCTAACCACCAGCGCTGTTGGGCGACATTGACTGCAAGATGTTCCTTCGAGCTGTTCTCTTGGAGACGATCGGACGCCGAGCTTTCAGCCTCTTTATGGTCCGGTTCGACTGCCCACTGCGGGCCTGACGCAGTACGCCGGAAGCCGGCAGGCCCGGCGCCGGGAGGCTGGCCGGGATGTCGTTTCGTCGCTCGTTGGTCGGCTTCGGTTTGGGCGGAGTGACAGCTGGAGAGGTAGATGTAATAATCATTAAGTTACCGAAAAAGAATAACAAGTAATTCAAATAGAATAGAACTATACAAAGAACAATGAAAATACAAATGGGGAAATAATGTCACATATTTTTCAAATTCAACATATAATCAAAAATATGTGTACAATTATATAATGACCAGACGAGACATACACTAAGTAATAATCATTAAGTTACCGAAAAATAATGACACGCAATTCAAATAGAATAGAAGTACAAACAACAATGAAAATGAAAAGGGGGAAAAAAAGTTTCAAACATTTTTTCAATTCAAAATAAAATCCAAATTAGCTAACCACCAGCGCTGTTGGGCGACATTGACTGCAAGATGTTCCTTCGAGCTGTTCTCTTGGAGACGATCGGACGCCGAGCTTTCAGCCTCTTTATGGTCCGGTTCGACTGCCCACTGCGGGCCTGACGCAGTACGCCGGAAGCCGGCAGGCCCGGCGCCGGGAGGCTGGCCGGGATGTCGTTTCGTCGCTCGTTGGTCGGCTTCGGTTTGGGCGGAGTGACAGCTGGAGAGGTAGATGTAATAATCATTAAGTTACCGAAAAAGAATAACAAGTAATTCAAATAGAATAGAACTATACAAAGAACAATGAAAATACAAATGGGGAAATAATGTCACATATTTTTCAAATTCAACATATAATCAAAAATATGTGTACAATTATATAATGACCAGACGAGACATACACTAAGTAATAATCATTAAGTTACCGAAAAATAATGACACGCAATTCAAATAGAATAGAAGTACAAACAATAATGAAAATAAAAAGGGAGAAAAAGTTTCAAACATTTTTTCAATTCAAAATAAAATCAAAATAAGCTAACCACCAGCGCTGTTGGGCGACATTGACTGCAAAAGGTTCCTTCGAGCTGTTCTCATTGAGAGGAACGGACGCCGAGCTCTCAGCCTCTTTATGGTCCGTTTCGACTGCCCACTGCGGGCCTGACGCAGTACACCGGAAGCCGGCAGGCCCGGCGCCGGGAGGCTGGCCGGGACGCCGTTTCGTCGCTCGTTGGTCAGCATCGGTTTGGGCGGAGTGACAGCTGGAGAGGTAGCCATGGGAGCTGCATTTTCGTCAATTTCATCTTCACAATCGTCAAAATGAAAAAGAAAACATATTTTTATTGAAATGGAACCATTGCATTGGTTTCATAGGCTCATACGAAAAACCCACGGTTCTTGACTCTCGGCACCGGCTCCTACAACACTGCTTACTGTTATATGATTAATTGGTAGCATTTTCAATTAGTGATTGGCGCCGGAGCCCTTACAAATATCAGCATAAAATTAATTCAAGTAAAATTTAAATTTATGGGGTATTTATTTGTAAGTTAGGATATCAATCTCAAAAATAGAATTCATCGGAGCCGGAGCAATGAGCTGATAGCTGTAAATGTTACTATAAATACTTTGGAGCTCGAGAAATGACAGGACAGAGCCGTGAAAATGTACGCCGGTAAGAACATGTAACAATTAGAAAAGTATTGGTCGTCGCCGGATGAGCAATGAGCCGACTATAAAACTGGAGGATGAATGAAAATGACTTCATGAACAATTGGAAAATAAAATTTGACATGCCTGGTTGCTGCGACGGGGATAGAGGATTGCGTCCAATAAAACCAGAGTTATCGTCGTTACTTGACATGTCGATCACGTCTTCAGGATCGTACATCAGGGCCTGGTCATCGTCGAGGATGGCATCCAGGTAGGGGAAGTTCGAGGTCCTCGCATCCACGGCGCCAAAATTGTCGTCAACATCATTCCCTGATGATAATTGAATTATAAATTAATGATGAGAAAAACATGGTAATGACCCGTATAATTAAGTACATTGCAATATTTGAATACACTAACAAATGGAATAAATAAAATAATTTGAATAACAAATAAGAATCAAATGAGAAATAAGTGATCAATATGCAAAGGAATTTATAAGATTTGTTCCTATTTTTCTTGACTATTGATGGGTGATATCTTTCTTTCAATACAAGAATTTACATTTCTTGATCCTGCTTTTCATGCAACTAAAAAGCGCACCAGTCTACTGTCAACTTAACACATGCATACCAATTTATTGACCATGAAAAGTAACATTTAGCAACGGTATTCGTACGTTCTTGAAGGGGTGGATCCACTTCCCGGATGGTAATGGCATCAGCCATGTCCGGGTCGATCTCGGCAAACACTCGATGGGTCGCCGGGGAAAAAGTTGAGTCCACCGCCGGGGATCCGAAGATGCTGGAATTTGCAGGTCCCGCTGATGCCTGGTCATCGTTCGCCGCCGGCGAACCAACCACGCCGGAATTTGAACTGAACTGATCGCCACTCAAAGTGGGATCCATAACTAGCAACGCAAAAACTAAAAACGCGAAGTGAACCTGGCAACTAAAGAAGAATCATTGAATTTGATTAAACACACCTTGTAAAAACACAAGAATCCATTAGAGAGAGGTCAGTGAAATTCAGAATGTTCACTTATACATGTTAAAGTTTATTATACATATATATATATATATATATAAACTTTAATTTATATACAGAACTTTGATCTTATAAATTGACTAGAAAATTTAAACGTATAGATGAATGAAGTGAACATTCCGAAAGGGAAAGAACATAAGCCAAAACAGCACAACACAATACATCAAGGCATGCCGGAAATTCTTATTGAAATACTGAAAACAAAACAAAAGTCAATGCACGCCGGAAATTCTTATTCAAATACTGATTAACTTGAAAAATGAACGCCGCATGCGAATTCGTCAGAATGGTGTAATCATTTTATGAAACCGGCGCCAGATTTACTCGCAGAAATAGACAAGCAGGTCATCAGTGATCTTCTGAAACTCAACAAAAAAATCATAGTTGGGTGGAATGAGAGGCGCACCCTGCTTCTGCTTTTCAAAATTCTCCTGATGCGTCTGCGTCCTAATGCTGAGTTCCGTCAGAGCTGTCGCAAAATCATGGTGTTGATCGACAGCTCTTTGACTTATGCTTTCACCAAGGACCAACGGGAAGAAGACCTTGCCAAATAGGTTGAGCCAGGTAGCGGAGAGTTGGCTTTGAATTTTGTAGAAGGACTCAAAATACCTATCATCTCTTTTCGCAACAGCTGCGCCGGCGATGGCTTTCAGCGTTTGACACAACCTGACAACGATTTCGAAGTCTTCGGGGAACATTTCGATCATGCTTGCATTAGGGACTTGAGCAGGATTCTGATTGACAGCCATGATAATCAAAATTGATGATCACTGGAAATTCTGGAAAATAAGAGGGCCTATTCAGAATAACATTGACAAATTAAGAACTATTATTGGCGTCAGAATGATGGATTGAAATTCTGGTACTGTACGCCGGCGAACGCAAAATTTAATAGAAATCACCATTGCTGTCCGACGCTCGGCTGGGGGCTACATGAACCAAACACAAGGGAATTCTGCGTTTTTGTCATCAAAATTTAGAATAAATGTAAATGACGCAAATGAACCCAAAAAATAGTGGCGTGATATATATGTTTCTGCTTTAGTGCAGATAAATTATCAGTTATTTTATTGGTACTTATGCTTCATTTTGAATGTGAAATAATGCCCGAGTGAACCGAATGAAATTGCTGATTCAAAAAACAAACATTAATTTCCACAAACTAATGAGTTTCAACAAGTTTTTGTCATCCGGCGCCAGAGGAAAACTATATTATGCAATGCAACTGTAGCGCCGAAGTGAACCGAATGAACACTGAAGCACTGTACATGTAACACAGGAGTTCACTTGGTTCAGCCGGCGCTGGGAATTTTACATTGCTCGAAGGGGTTCGCCTGGCGCTGAGGATTCAAAGAAGTATTTGAAATTTTATTGGTACTTATGCTTAAACATTAATTTCCACAAACTAGTCATGATTTTTACAAGATTTTGTCAACCGGCGCCAGAGGAAAACTATATTATGCAATGTAAATGTAGCGCCGGAGTGAACCGAATGAACACTGCAGCAGTGTACATGTAACACACGAGTTAACTTGGTTCAGCCGGCGCTGGGAATTTTACATTGCTTGAAGGGGTTCGCCTGGCGCTGATTCAAAGAAATATTTGACATTACTCTACTATAAACAGCCTGACAGCAATTGATATTTTCAATCAGCGCCAGATGAAAACTTTCACACTGAAATCACTGCAGCAATTGTACGGTTACTTGTAGAGGGAAAAAATGTAGCGAGTCACTCCTTGCTACAGCACGCCACTCGTAAGAGTAAGACCTGGGGCTTCCGGCAATGCGTAGCTATGAAGGTGGGTTGCTGCAACTGCTGCCTGCCACTTTCTAACCAACTGACGTCAGATCACGTCAGTCGCCTGACACAAATCTCACGTGAGATTCTAGCCTGCAACAGCGTGCTAGTAGGACAGATTTCACACCCGCGCACCCAAAAGAACACAGCGAGCGACGGACAGCACACATCATGACTCAAATTGTCTTGCATATTCGGAATAGGGAAAAAAATTAACCAGGCCGACGAGAAGAGTAAAATTTCAAATAGATTCTAAGAGCCAAATGTTAGTCCGGCTTGGCTGGCGAATACTTCAGTACTGAGCTAACTTCTCTCGCGAAATCGTTATTTTGCCCCGATGTAGTCATCGAACAAAGGGAGATTATAGGAATGACCGTTGGCCGGCGACAGGCTCGTTCTTGGACGGCGGGCAAGGATTCAAAAGATTAAAAGTACTGTACCGCCGGGCAAAGAGAATACACTGCATTTCGGTAACAGTTAAATAAGCATACACCGGTCGAAAAATAAACAACACTGCTTAATTATCACAAAACAGTCGAATAATTTCTACATTATTAGTTAAAAAGAAATCAATTTACTCAACATACATTCGTGAACACTCTTGAACTGCCATGTTTGGAAATATAAAAAATAATTTGATGCAAACAATAATACTGATTGAAAATTAAACAAAACTTTTTCAAAAAATCCAACCATTATTAGATGATGGAATGAAAATAATGATATTTTTAATGGGAGTATGAATTCGAACATTTGAAAACGTCATTGTTAACAACTGTTATTATATTGGTAATAGCAATAATCAAATAACCGTGTTGTCTACAGCAATGGTGAGCTTATAATGCTCATTGTTGGTCAAAACAAACGATGCAGCTCAGTGTATGCGTATACCCGAAATGCAGTGTTCTTTTTGAACAATTATACATGTTATAGAATAGCAACCTTTTGGGGCTGCTTGATTTTTAAG
>Ga0209229_10000580_pt1 | contig 14979 bp, 26 predicted proteins | sample SanBayMetagenome_FD_187466 | JGI IMG/M metagenome (GOLD analysis project Ga0209229, IMG submission 187466) | Freshwater and sediment microbial communities from dead zone in Sandusky Bay, Ohio, USA (SPAdes) (version 2) | ecosystem: Environmental > Aquatic > Freshwater > Lentic > Sediment... | reverse complement strand
CGCTGGTGTCAGCGGGTATAACAAGCCGAAGCGTACGCCGTCGCATCCCACTAAGTCGCATGTTGTTGTGGCTAAAGAGGGAAGTAGGGTGAAGACGATTCGGTTTGGTCAGCAGGGTGTGACGGGTGATCGTCAGCCTACGAAGCGTCAGGCGTCGTTTAAGGCGCGTCACGCTAAGAACATCGCTAAGGGCAAAATGTCCGCAGCGTATTGGGCCAATAAGGTGAAGTGGTAGTTATGTGCATGGATTGTGGATGCGGTATCGCTAACGATAAAAAGTCTACGGTGATGATTGACGGCAAGGTCAAGGTCACCCACGATGGGATGAAAGAGGGCGGCAAGTGAAGGCTCAGACTAAGGGCAACCGCGCTACCAGTTCTTACGCGAAGGCCAGCCGTAGCAGCAAGTCAAGCGTTGTAATGATGCGCCCCAAGAAGGCTCAGAAGTCTGTTGCCCGTAAGGGCGCTGAAGGGCCGAAGCGGAAGAAGTAGTGGCTACCGTCCAACTGTTAGGTAGAGGAACCTACGGCCCTGATGTTGCTATGGGCCGTGGGGTTTCTCGCCTGTGGATGTACTTCCTGTCACCGCCAGCACAGAACAGCGTGATCGTTTATGACGATGGTTCTGTTGTTGAGGGTCCTGGGTTTGAGAACAGCCAGATTAAAGCGGATAACGTTTACGTTTACATTCATGGTGGGACGCGTTTCCGCTGTGAGACTGGTTCGTTTGAGTACAATGCTTTGACAGCGGCAGGCTACACTTGGCAAACAATTACCGGCTTTGACGAGTACGGTGAAGACTATGACGATCAGTACCCGTAGGAGCGATTGTGCCTAATCTGAATCTTCCTGAGCCGAATATTACGCCGGGTGATCCTGGGCACGCCTCAGACACCAACCTCATTATTGAGGCTGTTAATACGCTTAATTCTGCTGTCGATAATATTGCTGCTGGCCCGACCGGGCCTACCGGGCCTCAGGGTGAGACTGGCCCTACGGGTCCGCAGGGCGTGACTGGTCCGACTGGTGTTCGCGGGTACACGGGTCCTGTGGGTCCCACGGGTCCGACTGGGCCGCAGGGTTTGCTTGGCCCTAACGGCGTGACGGGCGCTACCGGCCCTACAGGACCAACTGGCCCGACTGGTGCAGCGTCTACTGTGACTGGCCCTACGGGCGCTACAGGCCCGACTGGACCTACTGGACCGGTTGGTCCCGCTGCGGCTGAGGGTGCTACTGGACCTACAGGCCCGACTGGTCCAACTGGGCCGACTGGGGCTGATTCAACTGTAACTGGGCCAACTGGGCCGACTGGTGCTACTGGTCCGACAGGAGCGGATTCAACAGTTACCGGTCCTACTGGGCCTACTGGTCCCACGGGCGCAACTGGGCCTCAGGGCGATCCCTCTACTGTTACGGGTCCAACAGGGCCTACTGGGCCTACGGGTCCGCAGGGTGATCCGTCTACTGTTACAGGACCGACAGGTCCGACTGGGCCTACGGGTCCGACTGGGGCTGACTCAACTGTAACTGGCCCTACTGGCGCAACTGGAGCGACGGGGCCGACTGGACCTACGGGCGCTACTGGACCAGCAGCAGCAGGATTTGATCCGTTTCTTTTGATGGGAGCATGACAGATGGCAACGAACTATAAGGTGCTTGGGCAGTCGGCTCCTAGCGCGACTACAGCGACTACGCTTTACACGGTTCCTAGTGCGACTGAGGCTGTTATTTCAACTATAACGATTTGTAATCGCGGTAGTACTACAGGAACGTTTCGTATTTCTGTTCGCCCCAATGGTGCCTCTTTGGCTAATCAGCATTATGTCGTTTATGACGCCAGCATCGCGGGGAAAGATACTATTTTTGTAACCGTTGGTGCGACTCTTGACGCGGCTGATGTTCTTGAGGTTTACGCTTCGACTGGTGATTTTTCTTTTAATGCCTATGGCTCGGAGATTTCGTAATGGCGGTTTCCTCTATTACTAAATTAGATATTGGGTCGCGCAGTAAGGCGTCTTCAATTTCCGCTGGTCGTGGGACACTTCCGTTAACTATTGGTTACCTAGTCATTGCGGGTGGCGGTGGAGGAGGATCTGGTGTCTCTTCGACTGGTCAGTTTCTTGGTGCTGCTGGAGGTGGAGCGGGGGGATACAGAACTACAGAGGGAACGTCTGGACGTAACTCTTCCGCCGAGTCTCGCCTTTCTGGAACTCTAGGCACGGCTTATTCCGTTACCGTTGGCGCTGGTGGTGCTGGCGGAGCAGCGCAGGCTACTGGCAGTAACGGATCTAATTCTCTTTTTAGCACTATTACTTCTACGGGCGGTGGTGGCGGCGGCGGCACCGCAGGCAATGGCGCGACCAGAAACGGAAACAATGGTGGTTGTGGCGGTGGCGCAAATCGCAGCGGAGCGGAAGGTACTGGAACAGCAAATCAAGGTTTTGATGGTGGTGACTCAAACTCTGGTAGCGCTAATGGCGGCAGCGGTGGTGGCGGTGCGTCCGCTGCCGGTGTAGCAATCACAACGGATAGCGGCACAACGGGTGGCGGTGGCCTTGCTTCTTCAATTACTGGCTCTAGCGTCACACGGGCGGGTGGCGGTGGTGGCGGTGGTTTTGGATCGAGTGGTGGCCGTGGACTTGGAGGAGCGGGTGGAGGCGGTAACGGTGCCGCTGCTGGGCTGACTGGTTCTGCTGGTACTGCAAATACTGGCGGGGGCGGGGGTGGGGCCGGTGGCTCCTACAACGTTACTGGGCTAAGTGGTGGATCTGGCGTAGTTATCTTGTCCGTTCCTAGTGATTACATTGGAACGTTTACTGGTGGTGTAACTCAAACATCTTCAGTTATCGGGTCTGAACGTGTCTATACGATTACCGCCGCTGGTGTTTCTGACACCGTTACTTTTAGTCTCGTTTAAGGAGGTTAGCATGGCACACTATGCGTATCTTGATGCCGACAATATTGTCACAGATGTCATTGTTGGAAAAGATGAATCAGACACTAGTTTTAACTGGGAAGAATATTACGGCGCGTTGCGTACGTCATACAACACTCATGGCGGTCAGCACACAAGCGGCGGTACTCCATTCCGCTATAACTATGCCGGAATCGGATACACATTTAGCGACGATCCAAAGTGGGACGCGCAAAACGGCGCTTTTATCCCTCCCAAGCCGTATCCTTCTTGGGTCCTAAATGACCAGACCGCTTTGTGGGAACCTCCCATCCCAATGCCAAATGAAACTGATTCCTGGGTTTGGGATGAGGATTCACAGTCATGGGTCACACCAGAAATCTAAATCAACGAGTTTGGGGAACTGGTGAAAATCGCTGTCTACACTATCGCTAAAAACGAAGCGCAGTTCGTAGAGCGTTGGCAGCAGTCAGCCTGCGACGCAGACTCCCTCCACATCCTAGACACAGGCAGCAACGACGGGACGGTTACCGCTGCCCGTGACTTGGGTGTCGATGTGGTGGTGCGGCGGTTTGATCCGTGGCGGTTTGATACTGCCCGTAACTTTGCGCTGTCTATGTTGCCCCCAGGTATTGACATGTGTATCGCCCTTGACATGGATGAGGTTCTTCAACCTGGGTGGCGGGATGAACTGGAAAAAGTCGGGGCAGAAGTCACGCGACCTCGCTACAAGTACACGTGGTCTTGGGAGCGGCCTGGTGTTCCAGGTCTCCAGTACGGGGGAGACAAGATACACGCAAGGCACGGCTACAAGTGGAAGCATCCCGTTCACGAAGTTCTTGTTGCAGATGGTCGCGAAGAGGTGCAGGGCTGGTGTGGGTTGGAGATTCACCATCATCCCGACCATACAAAATCTCGGGGCCAGTATTTTCCGCTGCTGGAGTTGGCAGTGGCTGAGGACCCTGAGGACGACAGGAACGCCCACTACCTGGCGCGGGAATATTTCTTCCACGGGCAAATGGATAAGGCCAAGGACGAGTTCCTTAGGCATCTCAGTCTTAAGTCGGCTGTGTGGCCTGCCGAACGGGCTCAGTCATTCAGGTACCTGTACAAGATCACTAAAGAAGAGTGCTGGCTGTACGCGGCAACCCATGAGGACTCGGCTAGGCGGGAAGCGCATGTTGATCTCGCTATGCACCACTATGAGCAGGAGGCGTGGGAGCCTGCCCTGAGGGCAGCCAAAGCGGCGCTAGCGATCACTGAGCGCCCTATGGACTACATAACTGAGGCGTTTGCCTGGGGTCCAGCAACCCATGATATTGCCGCTATTGCCGCCTACAATCTTGGTTATTACAGAGAAGCCAAGTATCACGGCATGGAAGCCGTCAAGTTGTCCCCATATGAGGATAGACTTGTAAATAACTTGAAGTTCTACGAGGAGGCAGCGGCATGACCACGATCAAGGATTTGGTCGCAGACGCACGCCGAATGGCCTACGGCTCTATGACCGAGCAGATTAACCTTATTAGCGGAACAGTCGCTTCCGCTGCCACGACCATTCCGATGCAACTGGACATCTCCGGCATCACCCCAGGCATGATTCTCTCTAGCGGATTGAACGTCTGGTATGTGACAGGTTCAAGCCCTGGAGACCGGGAAGTGTTCGTCATTCCTGGCTACGACAACTCGCCTTATGAGGCTGCCGCTAACGGCGACATCGTGATCCTCAAGCCCAAGGTTACTGACTGGTATTTGTTCACTACGCTTAACGACGAGATTACTCGCCTAGGCTCCCCGACGAACGGCCTGTACAGAATTGGCACATGGGTCACGGACGTTAGCCCGACCTACCAGACATACGAGGTACCCCTTGAGGCGTTAAACATGACGAACCTTGCCAGGGTCCGTTACCGCTGGCCTGGAACGCCCGATGTGTGGAGTGACATCCGCACTTCTTCATACCGTTGGGTTGTGTCTGAGGACGCGAACAAGATTCAACTTCTTGTCAACGTTCCTAGCGGAACAGAGATTGAGTTCACTTACAAGGCACCGTTCCTTAGGGCTGCGTCGCTTGCCGACGATCCGGTTGCTGATTGTGGGTTGTCGGAAACGATGCTGGACATTCCGGCGATTGGTGTGGCTGCTGCTGTTATGCGTAGCACGGATGGTCGCCGTAATCAGATTACTGTGCAGGGAGATTCCCGTCGTGCAGGCGAGGTTCAGTCGTCCGCTAATCTTTCAACGGGGTCGGCGCTTGACCGTGAGTACAAGTCCCGTGTGCAGGAAGAGTACGCTCGTTTGATCCAGCGCCTCCCGATCTTTAAGGGCGTGTAATGGCGCAGATTACCCGACAGTTTGATGAGCCGTTTAGCACTAGGACAACGGCTCTTCCGTCGTGGTTTTCACCTTCCGTTGTGGGTATTGACGGTCGCCCGTATTTAATTGATACGGAGCCGGGTACTTACAAGCGTGAGGGTATTGATGTTGTGCAGCAGCGCAATACTTCTGACGTTCGTGACGTTCTGCTGTTGCCTCAGGATGTGTGGCGGCAGATGCAGCAGTCGTGGCACTTTGGTGCAGGCCAGTCGAACATCGACCGCGACAATGCTTTGCCTTACCGCTATGAGGACTCGTACGGTATTGATCCGTGGGCTAACTGGCAGATCACGCTGCTGCCGGAAACAGAGCGGTTGGATGATCTGACTCTGACCGGGAACATTTGGCTGAGTGTGCAGGGCAACTACCTCGCCGTGTTCAACGGGGAGACTATCTACTGGTACGACACCATCGGCAACATGATCGCCCCGTACGGGACAACGGTCGTGTCAGCAGGACATGACATTCTTGACATCGCTAACGACGGCCTGGTCGCTACGGTGTTGACTGACGACCGCTACATCTGGTACGTGAACGGGCCAGCAGGTACACCTACTAAGTGGGCCAACCACCAATACAGCACGGGCGTCACGTTCATTGCGTGGGAGAAGGACTACCTGCTTGTTGGTGACGGAAACGTCCTGTATAACGCGCTTAAGTCGAATAATCCGACAGCGATTTACACTCACCCTGACACTAGTTTCCGTTGGTACTCGGCAGCGTCGGGCAGCCAGTTTATTTACGTCATGGGCAACGTGGGTGACCGCACCACTATTCACAAGGTAGGCATCAAGGCTGACGGAACCGGACTCAACCCGGCTATTGTCGCTGCCACTTTGCCGGATGGAGAGGTTGGGCAGACCATTGACTCCTACCTGGGCTACATCTTTATTGGCACCAACAAGGGTGTTCGTATGGCCCAAGCAGATGACCGTGGCGACCTTGTACTCGGAGCAATCATCCCGACAACTCAGCCTGTCAAATGCTTTGAGGGGCAGGACCGTTTCGTCTGGTACGGAAACAGCGCTATCGCCGCTCAGTACGAGCAGGACGAGGATGGACGTTTCCCCACGACAACAGTGTGTGGACTTGGGCGCATGGACCTCACTACGTTTACCACTACGTCCCTTACCCCGGCTTACGCCAACGACATCTGTGCCCCGCTAGTAACGGGCGAGGAAGTCCAGTCTGTAGTCACGTTCCAAGGTAAGCGTGTTTTCTCTATCAACAACGAGGGCGTCTACTTTGAGGGCGACAACAAGATGTCTGCCGGATGGTTGAAGCAAGGCACCATGTCGTTCTCCGTTGAAGACCTCAAGACTGGGCTGTACACCCAGGCTAAGTGGCTACCGTTGGAGGGCGAGGTTGATATCGACCTGTCCTACGACTCTGATGTGTTCCGGCGTGTAGCCACCATGACGACCCAGGGAAGCGTCCGCTCTGACAACATCGCTCTTAGGGGGCAGCAGTTTACGCGCGTAAATGCGATGTATGTGCTGGAGCGGGATGCTACGACGGCTACGGCTGGGCCGACGTTTACCCGCTGGGAGTTGCGTGCGGTGGCGGTGAAGGGTCGGGCCTCCCGCTGGACCATCCCTATTATTAACCATGAGAGCATAGAAATTGACGAGATTGCGTACAATAGGGATGTTCTTGCTGAGTACGACAGGTTAATGAGCCTGATGGAAAGTGGACGGCTTTTTGTCCTACAGGAAAGCGGTCGTTCTTATCAGGTGCAGGCTAAGGATTTTCTTTGGCAGCCTCAGAAACTTACGAGTAACGGCAAGGCTTGGCAGGGTGTATTCACCATCATTGTGCAGGAGGTAGCGTGAGGCGCGAATATCAGGGAGCAGCACCGTCAGCGCGGCTCACCGTTTCTCTGGGTGGGACGACCGGCGATTTGACAATTTATTGCGACGATCTATCGAACTGGCCGACTGGTGTTTCTGGTCGCCCGTTCTATGTCGTTATTGACCGGGACACCGCCGCTGAGGAGAAGATTCTTTGCGCTTCCCGTTCGGGCAATGTCATAACGGTTTACAACACGGGCGGTAGTAATGGGCGCGGCGCTGACGACACCTCCATTACGGCTCACGCTAACAACGCTGTCATTGAGCATGTGTTTACTGCGACGGATGCTGACGAGGCCAACGCGCATGTGAACGATTCCACTACCGATGTTCACCCCCAGTATGTGCTTGAGTCCACGGTGAACGCTAAGGGTGACATCCTCGTGGGCACGGCTAACGATGTCGTTAATCGCTTGGGTGTTGGTGCTGATGGCGAAATGCTTGTCGCTGACTCTGGAACAAGCACGGGGCTTAACTGGCAAGAGGTAGCGCCGCCAGTCGCATACGCGATTGCTGCGTTGACTGGATCTGTAACTCTCAACTCATCGCTTGCTGGGGGCAGCGTTGGTGGCCCCATCAATATTAATTGGCCTGTTGGAAGATTTAGTGTTGCCCCGGTCGTAATGCTGCAAAACAGTTACCCATACGCTGGAAGCGGTGGTTCAGAGGCGTTCGTATATATCCCACAGTCCGTATCCTCCTCTACCGCAGTATTGAATGTTTACAATGCTGGCAGTTTCAGTACAGACAAATGCTATTTTAATGTTCTTGGGATTCAGATGACATCTGGGAGCGCTACAGGATGAACATTACACATATTTCGTGTTGCGATCTAGAGTCATGCCCTAACTTCGCAATTACCTATGACGTCTGGACATCCGGCAATAACGACTTTGCCGTGTTCTGCGGAGGATGCGACAGAGACATCACATACACAGCGGTCCCGGTGTCATAATGGACGACGACATCTGGACCCGCCTCTACGGCGACTGGGACGACGAGTGAGACAATGGACACACCCCAGGTCGATGACTTCATCATGTGGATGGGCGGCGTAGCAGCCTCCCTCACCGCTATCATTGCTGTAATGGTACTTGGTAAGAAGTGGCTTCTCGCTTCCCTCAAGGGTGACCTTGACGATTTGCGTTCACAGTTTCACCGTAATGGCGGAAGCAGTCTCAGGGATGCTGTTGATAGGATTGAGGAACGTCAAGCGTTGATAGCGCGGGATGTTCTACGGGTCACCGAACGGCTTGATGACCATATTTCGTTTCACCTGGAGGGCAAGTGAAGGAGTTTGAGGAGTGGCTGGCTACCAGTCCCACAGCATCGTTCTTGAAGATTATGGTGGCGGCTGGGCTTGGGGCCGTGGGTTCGTGGGCTGCAACTGCAGAGGTGCATCCTCTTGCAGTGGCGATTGCTGCCGCTGTCATCCCGGTGATAATTAACTGGTTGAATCCGCAAGATTTTCGTTACGGTAATTTTGGAAATGGGGATCGTTTTGATGTGTTCGTGGATGACGATGAGTAGCCCAGAAGACATCGACCTGGGAACCCCCATGGCCGATGTTTCTATTGAGGATTTTGCAGAAGGCCCCGGCCCTGACGCTGAGATTGGTGGCGATCATGCGTACCCCCACCCCAGATGAGATCGCTACAGCCCTAAAGGATTGGCTGCCAGCGAGTAAGTTGGTATTTGATCGGGGTTGGAATACCCGAGGAAGGCCGTGGTCGTATGGCATCCGTGGCGCGATGGTGCATCATTGGGCTGGCGTTGGTGACGGGGCTCAGGAGTGGATGGCTGCTAGGGACGGTTCTTATCCGTACTGCAACAACACGGTCCGTAGGGACGGGACAGTAATTGTTCTGTCCGCTTTGAGTGCTTGGCACAGCGGCGCTGGGGGGCCCTGGAGCCGCGCTGGAGTGCCTAAGGACGCGGCGCACCTGATGGTGTGGGGTATTGAGATGGAAGGGCCTCTACCGGGCTGTAAGTTCGGTGTGGACGATATGACTGAGGCTCAGTGGAAGAACACCGCCAAGACTATTTGTGCGCTTCGTGAGGTTGCAGGTAAAGAAGCGTTCCCTACTTTCCAAAGAGTGATCCGACACGGCGACTGGACTGATGGTACTAATGGTGTTTCTGAGGCACCATTGCCTACTATCGGCAGGAAGAACGACGTATGGGCTGACACCAAGTTCATCCGTGGTATCGCCAAAGAACGGTGGTTGAAGCGCCACCCTAAGTAGGGGGAACAATGGGACTGCTAGACGACCTCAACAAACTAGAGAACACTAGGCCCCGCACAGGGGGACAGCGGTGCCGCATCGCCGTTGTCATGGAGCAAATGCCCAGCGACGAGCAGAAGTCGCTTGAGCATTTGATTGACGAGACAGAGGTATTTGGGACGCAGATCGCTGAGGTTCTCAAGAACAACGGCTATCAGGTAAGCGGAACCCATGTCCAGCACCATCGTCGCCGTAAGACTGGCGGTGGCTGCATCTGTCCCCAACCGGGCGAGGCAGAGTGAGCCTTGCCGAAGACTTGAATCGGCTGTTGCCCCGCGATCCCAAGATTCTCGTTATCGACATTGAGACTAGCCCTAATGTCGTGTATGCGTGGGGTTTATGGGATCAGAACATTGGTATCTCGCAGGTGATCGAACCTAGCCGGGTTCTGTGCTTTGCCGCTAAGTGGGTGGGCCAGAAGAAGGTCGCGTTCTATGGGGAGCGTGAGGGCCGGGAGCGGATGATTACCGCTGCCTGGGACATGCTTAACGAGGCTGATGTTGTGGTGGGTTACAACCATGTGCAGTTTGATCTGCCGCATTTGCATCGTGAGTTTGTGTTAGCGGGGATGCTGCCGCCTTCTCCATCGCAGGATGTGGACTTGTTGAAGGTGAACAGGCAGCGGTTTAAGTTTGCGTCGAACAAGTTGGGGTATGTGACTGAGGCTCTTGGTCTTGAGACGAAGATTGAGACTGGTGGGCAGAACCTTTGGAATCAGGTTCTCAAGGGGGATAAGAAGGCGTGGGCTGAGTTCCGTAAGTACAACATCCAAGATGTGTTAATTACTGAACAACTGTTCGAGTTGCTTATCCCGTGGATTAAAATGCCACACAAGGGTATGTGGTCTGGGCAGATGAAACAATGCTACTCATGCAACTCACCCGACCTGATCCCAATGGGCTTCGTGTATGGCAAGGCAATGGCCTATCCGAAACTACAATGTGAGAAGTGCGGGGCCTGGAACCGGGTCCTCCGAAACGGGCAGACGAGGGCAGCATGAGCAGAAACCAGCAGGTAAAGATGTCGATTGCCTACGGGGAACTGTGGGTGGAGATCACCGCTGATGGTGTGTCGTATGCGCCGGATGCTATTGACGACATGGTGCTGCAGATGACCAAGGCTTTCTCGTCGGCGCTGTCAGAACTTCGTGGGCACGGAATCGTGCGGAGTTTCGATGACGAGGGGGAAGAGATTGAGGTTGAGTTTGAGGATGAAGAGGACGAGGAAGACGATTAACGGTGGCGGGGGAGCGACGTAGGTAAAGGAGAGTAAACCCTAGCCGCTCAACCCCACCACCTAATCTGCACCACTCTGCCAGCGGGGGAACCGGCAGACCGGGTATGGTGCAGAAACCTACTTGCGAACCTTCCGAACATCCATACGGCGATATCCGGTCTTCTCAAATGATTCCACGGTCGTAGGCTGTACGTCTACCCATCTTACTTGGTATGTCCCTGTGGAGCCGTTCACGCCGTCTAGGAGGGCTTGAGCGGCTTTCTGCATGGCCTCGCCCTCCTTCTTCATATCTCTGCCCTGGACGTACATATCGACCGCTGACAGCAACTCTGGGTTGTCGATGAACTCTGCCTCGTACGTTTCCAAACCGCCACGGCAGGCTGTGTAGTGTGAGCAGATGCGCTCACAGACAGCAGCGGGTACGTCCCGTGAGGCATCCTCGCCCTGATTTACTGAGTAAATGACATCCTGTACCCAGGAGTCGATCTCTGAGGTGAGGGTTGGGTCCATGTCCTCTACTAGTACAAGAGGCTCAGGTTCTTTACCGGACCTGTCGAAGTAGATGTTACCGACGAGTACGGGCTTGGTGTCGTCAAGAATCCCGCCCTGAATAAGACCCATCGCGTACAGGTGCCGCTGGTATTTGTGCTGTAGCGACGTACCCTCGCGCTTGATCCATTGGAACCCATCCACCGTCTTGATATCCAGTACGGCGTTAGCGGACGGAACCACGATGTCGGGGTGTCCGCTGATCTCTGCACCTGACGGCAGCGTAGCGGTGACCCTGATGCCGTCAATGGAACCGACTAGCCAGTCAGGGTGGGCCTCCTTGATAGCGGCCTCAATGTAGTTATGAAGGGCCGTGCCGACCGCTGCTGCCCACTTAGGCGGGTCGTCTGTAGCGGCTACACCCTTGGTCATGAGGGCTGCCTTGTTGCGGCAGAACCCGATATCGCTAGGTCCGAGGATGCCGTCAGCGGCCTGCTTGGAACGGGATGACCCATCCATGTGCGCCTTGAGCGCCCCGCTAATAAGGCCCTGGATTTTTTCGTTACGCTCCATCGTTGCTCTCCTTGTCTAGTGTTTGCACGACAACATCCCTCATGCTGCCGTTGTTGTAGAGACTCAGCCCGAACTGTGTCCCGAGGTTGATCGCTGCGCGCTTGAGCGCATCGCTCTCAGCGGTCTTGATAGCCATGTCGTGAGCCTCCCCGCGCTGGGGCAGATTCGCTGACCCGACAGCAGACTCCGTGTAGGTACATTCGAGTGTTGGGATAGACAGGCGTAGTGTGACCTTGTACCCAACATTCCATTGACCCTTCTCGTTCTTGTCCTCGAACGCAAGGGTTGATTCTAGTACGTCAGCGGACCATCCACCGAATCCGAAGATGCGGATGAGGTGGGCTTTCACATCCCATGCCTCAAGGTAGGACAGTTGCCGTCCTGCTTGTCCGCGCTTGGCTACACGGGACTCATTGAGTGGCTTAAGCAGTTGCTCGTACTGGCGATCATTCAACATTGTGTTCTCCTTTCCCCCACCAGCGATACTAGTATAGGGCTATAGTTAGATCATGTCAAGGGACGCGATGCACCATCAACTCACCATGCTTCTTGATCTCTTCCACACCGAACGCGATCCCGCGCAGCGGCTTATCGCGCTCAAGGAAATCGGTGAGCGGTTTACTAAGGAAATGCAGCGGCTCCGCAGGGAAGCCGCATACCAGGCCAAGTTCGATTACACATGGACTGGGCTTGCCGAGAAGACTGGCATGGACCGCAAGAATCTGGAGTCCATTGTGCGCCAGTATTTCCGTGAGAATCCGACTGCTGCTAGGCATCCGTGGGCGAAGGGTTCGTGACTGGTCCCTGCCACGCCTTGCGTTCGCCCTGGTCGTCAAGCAGATACCAAAGCCCACCAATCTTGATGGGGACATAGCGGGGGTCCTCGCTCTGCCTGACTAGGTAGCCGTGGTCAAACGCCCAGGAGCGTTCTGATTCGATCTTGCTGTGGCAGGCGGGGTGTACCCAGAGTCCGTTAGCGGCGCTACCGACTACGGGGTCTTTGCTTCCACCCATTCCACGTGGCTTGCGGTGATGGATTTGTGCGTGGAAAGCGTAGGCGGTGCATACCTCACACCGCTGCTTTGACCTTTCTTTGATTTGGTTGCGTACAGTTTCGGTGAACTTCACTTCTTAAACCTTTGCACGATGCTTATGACGATTGTTGCGGCGATGCAGATAAGGAACGCGCTCACAGCGAGTTCCGTGTTAAGTAGAATCCAGTCCCAGATCATTTGTATCCTGCTTCCTTTAGGAGTTGCACCAGCATCCAGAGTGGGAGTGTTGCGTATTGCTCTCCCGCATCTGTGATTCCTCGCTTCTTGTGAACAACCGCCCCCAGTCGGGTGCCAGCGTTGCGGCACTCAATGAGGAGTTCGCTGACCCATCCTGAGAGGTTGAGGGCCTTTTGATTTTTACATTCCCAAGTAAATCCATCAACTCCGTGTATGTCTCCTTTGTCATCGCTCCAACCAGCGCGAGTCCGATCAACTCGGAAACCGTGTTCACGGAGATAGTTAACGATGAGTCGTTCAAAGGAACTCCCCTTTGCTTTTTGTGGGTTGGTCATATTTTGCTACGTTCGTCAGCCCTGACCTTGGTGATTAGTTCGCACTGGCAACACTCGCAATCATGCTCATAACACTGTTGACAGATTCTTGCCCAGCCGATTCTTTGCGGAGAATTGGCTGGGGTGTATGGACACAACGAATCGTGGGTCATCTGCACGCCCTTGGGAACTGTGCGTAGTACCGCTCGAATGGAATGACGATCCAGTTCTGATGCTGCCATGACGACCACATCCCGTAAGAGGAGAAGTCGTAGGACACCTTGCCACCTTTGACTCTCAGGCCCCAGGGCTGCCAGTTCATGTCGCGCACCATCTTGCGTACAGCGGTGAGGTTCTGTACCGGATCGTAAACATTGTTAGGCCAATACTTACTTCTTTGCCAACTTGGGGCATTTAATTGCATCAAACCGAGATCAGGATATGTTGACTCGTTAGGGTTGCCATTGGATTCGCGTTGCGCGATAGCCCACGCCACCCGTATCGACTCTCCCTTGAAGCCTGCTTCCTTAATCCAGGCGACCACTCTGTCCTTGCATGGCTTTGGCTTATCGACAGCGGGTGCTGCGAACGGGGCGGTAGCGACTAGTATGGCGGCTGCTATGGGAGCGATCATGCGTCCTCCTTGTAGAAACATTCGATACGGAGTTCTCCATTGTGCCGCGACTTTCGTGGTTCTCCAACCTCAATAGACCCATCCTCACGCAGTTCCCCACACCGCTTCCAGTAACAGGATGTGAGTGGCAGTCCAGCCGCTACAGCAGCCTCGTCGTCAGTTAATCCGGCAGGGTGGGCGTCCTTGTACGCCTTGAGAAGTTTGTCCTTCTGCGAGCCGGAGCGGTACGCGATCCTCTCCGCACCAATGATACTAGTAGACCAGTCTGGGTAACGATGCCTGCCAGATCGGTAATCAGGTTCAAACAATGCGTCGCTCATGTCGTCTCCTTTTCACAGTCGCATCCGCAATACCAGATGTTGTCGTAGTGCGTGATACTTGGCTTGCAGGACTCATGAAATCCGTCGATACACCACCCGCATTTACTCGTACCGCGAGTCACGCCACTCGTCGTAGATTGCGTCGCAGCGGCACGGGAACGCCGCGCAGGTAAAGCAGTCTTCTTCTTTGCCATGATCCTTCTCCTTTTGGTCAAGCATCCCTTGTTCGATAAGAACCCAGGTGTCGTAGTCCATAACCCCATCCCCTCGTTTACTTAGTAAATCATCCATAAGTGTTGCTGTAGGTGGCGTCCCACTCGTCCTGGTACACGGGCACCCAAGGCATGACGCTGCCCTGCTTGACCGCTACAGGAAAGTCCCGGTCGGTGGCACGGTCACCACGCCACGCACCTAGCCGCATAAGTCGCTTACGGTCGGTCGTGACTAGCGGCTGCATACCATACCCGAAGTCGGGCCAGCGCAGCCAGTACGACGATCCTTCTGGGCGCATGTTGTTGCGGTCGTTCATGTGACCGTGACCGGCGTGATGCTCCACGATCACGGAGCAACTAACTTCCTGCCTGATCCTGTCCACTACAGATTGGATAGCCCTGACAGAGCGGTGTGTCTCGTCGGATACGTCTGTGAGTTTGTATGCCGTACCCATGTAGAGAATGTCAGGGTTGTAGTGAACTACCCGTCGAATAATGTCGGCCCGGTCTTTCGTTGCAAGGAGATCGACCACACGACGCTTGAGC
>Ga0209229_10000576_pt1 | contig 15044 bp, 16 predicted proteins | sample SanBayMetagenome_FD_187466 | JGI IMG/M metagenome (GOLD analysis project Ga0209229, IMG submission 187466) | Freshwater and sediment microbial communities from dead zone in Sandusky Bay, Ohio, USA (SPAdes) (version 2) | ecosystem: Environmental > Aquatic > Freshwater > Lentic > Sediment... | reverse complement strand
AAAAAAAAAAAAAAAAAAAAAGCTCAGATTTTTCGGAGCTAGTAAATTTGTGTTCGGCAACTTTCCTCAGTACGAACTCAGCAAATTTTCATTCTACTTCGACTTCCTTTTGGGATCGGAAACAAGTTTTTTTTTTGTAAGACTTGAAACTGGAAAAATGAATAAATCTCCTCAGACAATGAATTTGCAGAGAACAGCCAGCAAGGTCAAAGGAAAGGCCGTAAAGACAGCGACCGCTTCTCGAATAATATGATGTGAAACTTTTATAAAATAATTTTTGTACTTCTTCAACTTGTCTGAAATTTCTTTTTCGGGGTTCATTAGATTAATGTTTTTTTTTCGAGAATTGAGGTTTGTTATTTTGTGTTTTTCGTGGGCATTGGAATGAACGAGTGTTTTTTTGACATAGAAAAAAAAATCGAATCGAAATAAATCTTCAGAAGAAAAATCTGACGATTATACATTGGTTAAAAAAATTCTTCTTATCTTCTTCTCTTCTCTTTCCTTTTCCCTTTTTTCTTTTTCTCTTCTTTCTTATTTTCTTTTTTTCCTTCATTTGAAGAGCAGGGCACATTTTCTTTTTACTAATTCTCTGTAACCCGAACTGGCAGAAGAGTCAGACCTTTCATAATTCCGCCAGAAATTTTGAACAGGAGAACAAATTATTTGAAATTTCAACGCAAAGGAAGAACAATTCCAGAAAACATGACCATCACTCCCTCTCCTCCCCTTCTCCCTCCCTCTCTCTCCAACACCCCTCCCCAAACTCACACCACCGAAGAACAATTCTCACTCTACAAAAAGTAGAGCAGTCTGCCCAACCCCTGGTTGGGAGTCCTGTGAAGAGACTGGCCAACCAGGAACGCCAGCTTGTGAGCGTACTGGACAGGAGCAGGGACGCGGACCGTGCCAGGCCAGTTGTAGTACAAATGACAAAGCATATAGGTTATGGTCTGGAATTGCCCCATGTCCAGATTCACCCCTGTGTTCACGCAGACATTAAAGTTCACGGGGTTGACCGTGCCTTGACGGACGCTCTGAGGGATGAGGAAGAAGTCGTGCCTGTTAGGATTCGTCACGCCGCTGTCGATGACGGTGCCCGGACCGGGGTTGGTGTACTCGCCCTCTTTGGCACCTGAAGCAAAAAAGGAAGTTTTCTTGGTCCATCATTTTTTCCTTGCGATACTGACAATCACGATATAGGCAATTATTCTTCAAAATTTGAAGAAATTTGACTCTTTATCTGATGCTAGGATTTCGTTAGATTTAAGAAGGAACCACGGAACACAGACTAATAGGTAAGGAAAGACGCGATACCGCTATTAAAGTTGCCATGAGTCAGGGTGAAAACTTTTTCAGAAAAGAAAAAAATAAGCTGCTGTGAAAGAGGGGCGCAAAGTCTACATCTTAACCTCTCAACCTATACTGCAACCTATACTGCAAGTTTGAAGGAGCGATCGCCACTCTCTTCTCCCTCCCAAGAGTCCCTCCCTGCAAGCAAGGCTTTCCACACTGCAATCCACTGTGGGGCGGAAACTTTATTCTTCCTGCCCCACAGAGGCAACTTTGCGCCCCGACTCATGGCTCATGGACCTCCGGTATTTCCTTACCTATTAGTCTGTATTCCGTGGAAGGAACCGTTATGGAAGAAAAAACATTACTTGGCAGCTCGCTCCAAAAATTGAAAACTTCTTGTTTGAATAATAATAAAATTAAGTGCATTTTTTAAAGAATGTTTTATATTGCCCTGAAAAATGTAGCAAAATTAATATGCAAGTTATATGAAATTTTCAAGAATTTTTCTAGCATACCCAGACCAAGACAGGAAAAAAAAGCACATACCCTTCTGGTAAAACTGAGAATGAATCCTCTTGGAAACAATGACGACGGCAACCTTGATGGCAGGGTCAAACTCCTTGACCGTGTTGATCAAGGCCGCGGTTTCATGCTTGACGACGAAGCTGACTTGACCCTCGCCGACGCCATCCCTGTAGAGGATCAAGCGCTTGATCCACTTCTGCCCGTTCCTCATCCCATGGTCACTCAGGATCTTCCTGACCCCGACTGAGATGTGGTTCGACATTTCTTCCCCATTCTCGTGGAAGGAGACAAAGCTTCCATAGCTCGTGAATGTCGGGTCGATGCTGGACACCAAGGCTCCGACAGACCTGGGTAAAAGAATGATTGGAGAATTTGGTGAAGAAATATTCAACTTGATAATTTGCGAAACTCAAATAATTGATGAATTGATACAACTCATTCATAATTTTTTGAAAAATTGTATTCAAATACAATACACACAAACTGAATAAAAATTATCAAAATAATATAAAATTCTACACAATAAAAAAATGAAATAATGATTTGTAATAAATTGTGTTTTCATCAAAACCATTACTCAAGAATCAATCAGACTGACTGATAATCAAATTGTTTTTTCTTTTATTCAATGAAATACTTATTTAATAGGCGATTAGTATTCAATTACCTCCAATTATATTTATATAATTAGAAAACTTAACTTATAAAATCATTTGACATGAGAGTTTTTAAATTATTGAAGTATCATATCATTGACTAGATTTCATTTGCAATTGAATCGCTCAGCTACTAAATCATTTTGATAAAATTTTTACTCCAAATTTCAAAAGCGTATGTACGGTATCTAATTGATTCAGAATCAAGTGAAATATTTTTTTATTCAGTAATCAAATAATTGAAATACTAATATTGACTGAACGTTAAATTTAATATGCTTTGAATTAATATGAAACTGATAGGAAATAATTAACGGAGTATCTGATTAGACTATTCAATTACTGGAATAGATTATACTCATTCAATTGTGTAATATTGTCATTTAACTATCAGAAACAGGGGAAGTTGAAAACCCAATTACAATCAAAAATGCTCATTTTCATTTTGTTTTCATTCGGTTTCAACTTTCAAGAAAACATTATATATTTTGCAATATTTGAACCGGAGCACTTCAAACTTTATCTTACGAAAATGTACTTGGAACTTCTAATTAAAAAAAAAAAGTTTTGCACGAACCAAATTTTTCAAATGGCTGTAGCTTCAGCTTATATATACAAAATGCCAGGAAGAGGGCTACAAACCTTTTCTTGTTGACAGTATCGTGAAAGGTGTCATATCCCATGATGATGGTGTCTTGGAGAGGGATCTTGACACGCCACAAGGCACCGCCCATCTTGCAGTTCATCTGCATGGTCAGCTTGGTGCACACGCTCATCATCATCGAACCACCCGCGCCCTGCTTCTTCTTGAGCGTATTGACTTTTACCACCTGGGACGGCATGGCGTTGTCCACGCAGGTGATCCTCTTGATTGAGTTGTAGCGATCTGGCCTGAAAGTTTGAGAACATTGGGAGGTAAATTGCCATGAAATATTTCAATGTTCAACTAAAAGTTTTTGTAATTTTGAAATTGGGTTCCCAATATTTTGCCAATTTTGGTTTTTCAATAAGCGAAATGAAAATTCGAAATCAGATTGATTTGAATATTTTTGCTTTTCTAATCAATTTCCATATCAAATTTAACATTAATATTTCGAAACAAAATCGCCACCTGAAACCAGAGATGAAAACTGTTAGACGCTTCATTATACGATTTTACAGAAAAAATGTACTTGGCAGTGCAAAATTGAAAATGAATAAAAATAAAAACAAAAACCACCAAAAAATTTGAAACCGTGCACAAATTGAACACTTTTTGTATTTTTTGTATTCTTGGCATTATGTATTCAATGAAAATTTTGATTAGAAACAGATATCAGAAAGCACTCAAACAAAACATGAAAGTCAAAAGATAATTTTTCATTTATTTCAAAGTCAAGATTAGTGTTCAAAAAATTATTTCGCAATTTTGAATAAAAAAAATTAAAAATAGAACACCACAATGTAATTCTGATATTTGTTTATGAAATAATAAAAATTGAGAACACTTATTCAGAGGCATCAGAGCAAACAAATTAATTCAAACATTTTTCTTTGTTGGTTCAAATTCGGTGTGTATGAACATTTTTCGTCAGGCACGTCAGCCTAAAAAAATGTTTGCATTTTGCATTGAAAACCCCATTTTTATTGAATGTAATCAAAATGAGGTATTCAATCAAATTCACTAACATCAAAAGGAGGCACTGAAATAAAGTGTCGAATAAAATGAATCAAATTGAAATGAGAATTAAAATACCCAATTTTTGTCTAAGAACTTTGTCAGCGAAGTTCTAATCTTGTGTAACTGAAAAACGGATGGGAAAAAAGCAAACTTACCTGTCGTCAGGCACGATGCACAAGACCATGCTGTATTCAGGATTCATGTTGTTTAAAAGCGTGTTGTGATAGGTGCCCGGCATCCCGTCCGGAAGTGCCACCATCCTGGGCCGGGCGTACCTGATCCCCATTCCCGCGCACACCGTACCGATTGTTCTGACGCATTCGTCGGCGACCTCAGCATCCGCCTTGCTGTATAAACCGAGAAGAACACGATATCATTTTGTTGCTCGGATTGCAAACGCCGCTCATTTTTGCTTATATTACATTATTACTTCCATGAATCAAAAGCTTTGTCATTTGCCAATTTCAAATCAAACTTTCCCTCATTCATACCATTCACACTTGAATTTGCAGGATTTCATGATTTTCGGTTCGCATTGAATTTCAAGCAGAAAGAAAAATTGAATAATGGAAGTTCAACATGAAATTTCAGGATGCCAAGAAAAATTCATTAATTTTTTTATTTTATTTTCCTTTTCCTCGCCAAAAAACATTTATACGACTCGTCAACGAAATTCAATGACCTTTAGATTATAAACACGTTCAAAGGAACAAAACATACATCAGATTCTTTCAGAGTGAAGATTCGTATTTGTAGAAAACAAGATGGGCTGATGGGGTCTATGCATTCTTGACAGAATTGGTCGAAAATGGTCTCATTTGAAGGAGGAGCCCATAATAATCGGAAAACCAGGAGGGCAACTTTTTTCCTGCGAATCCTGCCTTAGTTTGGGAGGAATGAGCCTCGGAAAATCCAAATTTTCAATGGGTGACGTCATCCGTGATTTCAAGTCGGGTGCTAAAAATGGTGATATTTCCTGAACAAATGCGATTTGGACCTCAAAATTTGGTTTCTCCCAGTGAAATTTATCCCCTTTCGACTCATTTCGTGATGGGTCGAAAATCGCCGATTGAAACGATAACCAATGGGATTCTCCATAGGCCCTGCGGGAAATTCCTGTCGAGAAGACTTCTCGACCGCATTTTCCGTCGATTTCTCGACGACGCATGCACCAACAAAGCTGCCCGCCGAGTTGTGGCCACAAAAAAACTAGACCTTTCGATTGACACCAATTTCGAACAGTTCTGTGAAAACTGAATAGACCCCATTGAATACGAAAAGACATATTTCGAAAGTTTCCTGATGAACAAAAACTTTCAAGGTGATATCCAAGAGCTGCAAGAAGCCAAGAAGCAACAAAAAATGTTTATTTGCCTATTTTTGAACACAAGAAAATTATATTATTTCCTCAAATTGCCAACTAAAAACCATTTGACTGTTTTGTATACTGTATACTCATTGAAAAATAAAATGAATTTTCCAAAAAATTGAAAATTGCAGACAATGCCAAAAATGTGTCATAAAATAAAGAATTGGAAAAAAGACGAAAAACACAAACCGGTAGAGGACGACCCAATTCACCAACGACTTCGGAACCAGGACACTCTTCTTCATCCCGCCGGACCAATCACCGTTCTTGTTGGGAATCGCGGCCTCCTTAGCCACAATGATTTGGGGCGCGCTGAGTTGACGGGCTTCCACAGGGTACAGCCCAGGCCTGAAACGAACCTGAAACAAACAAACCAACATTCAAATGAGTATGGTGATAGTCTTAATTCTCTGTTTTCTATTTCAAAAAAAAAAAAAAATTTCATGAACATAACTATATTTTCATTGAACATGGTATTAAGGTATTCAATTATTTTCCATGGAAACGGGAAAAGTAAAAAAAATATATATATATATATTTATTCGTCAAATCCAGGGCACACGTCACGTCATGCACTAAAGTACTAGAATCATGTTCATGTTGAAGAAAAATGAATACGATACAAGCTTAAATGCATTACTAGGTGACCAATAGTCATTAAGGAGTTGATAAGTTACATTATATACTAATTTACCACAATATGAAAATTTTCATTGTCGTCAAATAGTCAACACCAGAATTATAGAAAAAAAAAACATTAGAAGGATTTAGAACATTTTGATATTTTCTTCTTCGAAATGGAAGAAAACCAGTACTTTTCAAAGTTGAAATCCCTATTTCGAGATTCCTTTCAGGTTCAAATGCCATTTGTAACTTCACAATATGATTCGTTCGCAAAAAATTATTTTGGGAAGAATGCAAACTAGATTTCTTTAGCAACATAAAAATACACGATCTGCAACCGAACACTTCAACAGGAAACTTTCAAGCCGTAATAAAACAAAATTAAAGTTCATTTCCAAAATTAAGAAATTTTAACGTTTATTTTTCAAATAAAAAAGGGTTTCAATTCTAAATTCATTAGGAATCTACTTCACTCTTTTGAAGTCATTCATTTGGCAATAAATTTAATTGCATCGCTTTGGAAACTTCGGCGTAGTGAAAAAGGCACTGGAATTTAGTGTCTATGACTTATTGCACATTCAAATTTCCTTCGCGGTTGCTAAGTCAAGCCCACATTGAATAACCGACCTGGAACTTGTTCAGCTCGCCCTTCACTTCATCCGAGTTCACTAGCGTCCTCATTAAATTTCGGATCGAATTGACCCTCTGAGTCGGATTCATGCGCGTCCTCTCAGCGATCGCCCTCATCGTGTGGAACTCAGCCCTCATCCTGTCCGTCAAGCCGGTCATCTCGCACACTTCCGGAATTAGATGGATGACCCCGGTGTTGCCGCGCCTGCGGTCCTTGTCCTTATTGAAATAAGCAGAATTTGTTGACAGAATTCTGAATACGAAAATTCATTCATAATTCAATTTCTATGAATTCTCAAACAAAAAAGCTTCAAACTCGAAAATAGACATATTTATTTGTACAGAAAACAAAAATTGAAAGTCACGAGCACATACACAATTTTTCAAAATTATGAAAATTCTTGGAATAAAGATGAAAAGTAGAGGTGATACAAATTTGAAATTCAAAACCAGGAAATTGACGAACTTGAAGCCACCAAAATTTGAATAAGAACATGTGAATTTCAAATTAAAAAATAGACAAATCAAAAATTTCCCTGGGTTCAAACCTTGAGACAAAAAATTGAACAATTCTGAGTTTTCAAAAAGAGCTTCCTCAAAGCAACAAACCCGCATGAAATTTTTGATTTCCAAACTTCTTTTTGAAAATAATTGACTTGAAATTTTCCTCCTCAAAGGTTTCAAACTACATACCTTCAAACGAGACACCAGAAGAGGCTGGGTCGGGTTTTGGATGGTCATTCCGTACCTCCGCTTGTAGTACTGGGCATACGTCTCTTGCTCATCGTTCCACGGACAGTTGGGATTCAGGTTGAAAGCCACGTCATCGATCCTGTACGTTTTGTCGTTGTAGCGAGTGATGATGATGCAGCCGACAAGTTCCTCCAACATCTTGTTTCCACAAACAAATAAATAAAGAATACGAAAGACTTTTTCTTCGAGTTTCTCAGGAGGTATTCGAACTTTAAACCTCGATGCCGGAATTTACAAGTCAATCAAGCCGTCAAACTAGTTTTTATCTTTTCAACTGAAGACATACACGGAGAAATTTTTCTTCAAAAACAAAATAAACAATTTTTCAATGTATGTTCAGAGTAATTATTAAGAGAACACGTGAAAATAATGCTTTCGGTCATTTAGTTTTCAAAATGGCAAACTATTTTTTCAAACCGAAAATCACAAACAACCTAATTTTCATATCAAATCCACATTTTTTTTGTGACACAGCTTTTGTTTCAAGCGCATCACCTAATGGAAATAAAAACTACCAAAACTTTCACTTATTTTAATATTGGATGACATTTTATTTTATACAAGTTATTCTTCGAGTAATTTTTGATTTTAATTATACTTTCAAAGTTCGAATGGTAAAATAATTTTTTCTGAACACGCGCGCGCACACACACAATTTGTTCCTATTAAATACTTGAAATTTCCGTTATACGCAAAGGTAAAAAAAAAATCCTTCACAAATGACTAGAATCTCGAAAAACATGAGAAGTCTCAGAAAAACACTCACCTTGTCGTGGACCTGGTTCTTCGGAACCGAATTCCAGATCCGGGCCATCACTTCCGACACCTTTTCTTTCCTGAACACTTTATGCAAAGAGTAGATGTTCATCAACATGGCACTTTCGTAGCGACGGACGCTGGTGATGTAGCCGGGGGCAATCTCCAGCCTATGACCCCCGGCCTGGAACCTGTAGAGGCTGTGTTCGTTCATGTCGAACGAGGCCCCGTTCTTTCCCATTTCCTTTAGCCCGACGAGGCCGGTGCAGCGACGCAACATCCTGCCAAGAACCTGTAGAAAAGATAGTTGATAAGAGAGTAATTTTTCACCTAATACAAATGGCACTTGAATTGCTGAAATGCTACATATTTCTTTCAAAGAACTTTGAGTTTGAATCTAGGCCAGGGGCAGTATTCAATTTGAGCTTGAAACCTGCCATCGATTGAGTCAAAATTATTTTGAGTTCCATCGAGATTTTCTCAAATGAATTTCAAAGATCTTCAAAGTAACTCAAAATAGCTTCAAATGGACATCGAGGTTATAGGAGTCCTGGGGATGTTAATGCCTAATTTACTAGTATCTATATCATTCTTTTCTGGAAAATCATCTCGAACATGTTGACCAGCTCTTCTGTGCAACACATTCCCGAAACTTCATCAATTTGACATCATAGAAACGAAGGAAGAAATAAAAATTGAAAGTGAAACCAAGAGATGTTTCTTCCAACTTGCTAGTAATGTAGTAAATAATTTCTTCCACTTCAAAGACCGGGAATGAATAATGGTCATTTTTGCTAAACTTACACGAAAATACATCCATTCGAGTTTCTCTTACTTATTTTTCAGAAAATGAAATAAAAAATCCGCTAAAATTCATAATTACAGAAATGATGAAATGGGACATTTTATTACGCTCTTTGAATATTTCATTTTCCAAATTTGGCTGGATGTTCGATGCTCCTTGACACTCATTTTTTTCCGGTGGCTTCTGACAGATACTGACGAATTGAAGAAAACCAAGAGGACTTCACTTGAAACTTGAAAGAACCAACAAATTTTCGACTAAAAATTTTGGGGCCAAAATAATCCTTCATTGCATTCACATGATTCTTCATTTCCAAATTCCACTGGTCAGGAAATGGAACGAAATTATTGCCAAATAATAAATTATGCAAACGTATCTTCTTGAGTTACCTGAAATTTTTCGAAAGAATCAATAAAAAAAGAATAAAAAAGTTCAGCATATCTCTCAAAAGTCGAGCTTTTTCGAAGGCGCAAACTGACAAGAAATTAGATTTACAATGCCGCGAACAAAAAAGGACTCACCTGAACCGTCTGGGGGTCGGTGGTCGTCCTGGCAGCAACGTGAGTAATGGTAATCACGTACTCGGTTCCATCCTTAGACGTGGCCCTCATCACCTTCTTTTCATCCTCGTTCCCGATACTCTTCCAGGTGAACAAATTTCCCCCGTCGCAGAGGATTTTCCCGTCAGACAAATGCTCGCTTAACTGGTAGACGAGGTACCTCATAGTGCGGACGTCGTCGAGCTCGGGCGAGAAGTGCAGGCTGTGCTGGTGGTACGTGGCGTTCGGCAAGTCGGCCAACTCAACGTAGTTCGTAACCAAAGGGACCGGGGTTCCGAGGGTACCCCTCCTGCCCATGGTCGGGTCGAGCTGGAAATTCGAGAGTCAACGAAATCCATAGGTTCGATTTGTTTCCCATGAAACGTGGGTAATATTTGAAAGAATTGGAAAATCAAATCATCAAAAATTATTTTTTCATCAAAAATTCACATTTTCCCCCTCAATTTTCACACTTTCTTCTAAATGGTTACTGGTTAGCTCATGTAGTATTCAAATTTTTCCTGAAGAAATCTTGAGTACAATATCAACATGAAAATAAATCTTACTTCAATCCATTCAACATTAAAATTTATTTTTCAGGAGTATTAATTTCATGTGAGTTTGAGCATAGTAAATTAGTAGGCAATTTGATTCGAATTTTTATATTGTTGATTCGATTGACCGATTCTTTCCTGATCAGTGTCAAATCTTCACACCCAACATGAATCTCATCGAAATGGGGTCTATTCAGTAGTCACAGAATTGGTTGAAAATGGTCTCATTTGCAAGAGGAGCCCAAAATAATGTGAAAACCTGGAGGGTAACTTTTTTTCTGCCTTAGTCATGGAGAAATGAGCCTCGGAAAATGCAAATTTTCAATGGGTGACGTCATCCGTGAGTTTAAGTCGGGTGCTAAAAATGGTCATATTTCTTGATCCAATGCGATTTGGACTTCATAATTTGGGTTCTCCCAGTGAAATTTATCTCCCTTTCCATTGGCACCAGTTTCGACTTATTTCGTGATGGGTCGAAAATCAAGCATTGAAACGATAGTGAATGGGATTCTCCATAGGCCCTACGGGAAATCCCTGAAGACGAGACTTCTCGACCCCCTTCCGTCGATTCCTCGACGACGCGTGCACCAACAAAGCTGCCCTCGGAGTTATGGCCATAAAAAACAAAACCTTTGGATTGACTCAAATTTCGAATAGTTCTGTGAAAACTGAATAGACCCCATTAAATATAAATAATTCTCTTGAAAACGGGAAGACACTTTCAAGTAATAGATTCTTGAACCTCGATATTCCACAATTGAACACACGAAAAAATATACACGTGTATCAAGGATTCAAGGAAGGATTTTCGAAGATAGCAGGATAGAGATATATTGGATTAAAACAGGACTAAGAAGCCTAGCGGCCACTAGCTTCGGCAAGGTAAATTTTTGCAGAAATTCTTCTTTTTCTCAAACAATTCATGCTTCGAAATTTCGTGATTTTCAAATTTTGCAGTGTTGAAAATTTATTTTTGGAATTTTGAGCCTTTCGAAAAATTTTAATTCCTGTGATCATTTCAAATTGTTTCCATGACAACATTGATTTTTCTAGTATTTTTCAAAAACAAATCCTAAAACTTCAATATTTTTGACTTTGCTTCACAAACTCCAATTTTTTCAAGAACTACAATAATCATAATAACCGTATGGAATAATGGAATGAGTCGAATGACTGAAATACATAGCCCCACTCATGTTAGAACTTGAACAATGGAAGCCTAAAAGTGCAAAAAGATTGAGAAGCTGGCCATTTCTTGATAAATGAAAATTAGAAACATGATAACAAGCAAAAAGAGGAAAAAATTGGAAGGGAAAATTACTGAGCGAATAAAAAAGGCCAACCCACCAAGTATCCCTCGTTGGATTCGTCACCATACAACTGGGCGTCCATGAGCGGACGACGCGGGGGACGAGTGTCCCCGGCACCTCTTCCGTTGACAGTCATCTTCGAAACTCCCTTCTGCAGGGCGGTGACGCCACCGAACGGCCTCAGATCGGGAGGGCCCCGGGTCTCCACCTGCGCCTGGGACGGCGCCTGCTGAGCCTGAGGCGGATGAGCTGACTGCTGCTGCTGAGGCACCTGAGGACGAGCTGGCTGCTGCTGCTGCAAACCCGGCGGGGCTGAGTGAGCCGAAGCCTGAGGCGTAGGGGGGGCAGAGCGCGGCATCCTGACCTGGGCAGCCGGGGCGGACAGGTCGACGCCACGTGCGCGGGCCCTTCCGCGAGCACGCCCCATTCCTCCTCTGAAGCCGTTAGTATTGGAAGCCATGTTCCCTAACCAAACGAATAAAATCTTTCTCGGTTAAGGTTATTCAAACGCTGGGCGTAATTTGAGTTTATGGTAACCACGCCGAATTTTACGATTATTCAAACGCTGGGCGTAATTTGAGTTTATGGTAACCACGCCGAATTTTACGATTTTTTCAGGAAATGTTCCTTATGATGACAGAAGTTTGGGGAAACAAATTTTTTTTCGGAAACCATTTTTTCGGGAGTTACAAGCCGCCAAAGTTCGCGAAATCCCTGTATAACGTATAGGGCTATATGGGCATAATAGGCATAAGAAAATATTTTTCAGATCAAAAAAAAAAAAAAAAAAAAAAAAAAAAAAAAAAAAAAAAAAAAAAAAAAAAAACTAACCTGGCCTAGCCTAACCTTCTCCTAATTTGTGTGTATACCTAACCTACCATTGAAGGGTTCAGTTGGTTTGAGAAATTATTTTTTAAGTGCTTTTTTTTTACATAATATAAATATTGTCTATCCGCCAGGCGCCATCCACTATTCCCCGAACTTTGGCGGCGCGTAACTCCCTCAAAAATGGTTTCCGAAAAAAATTTTTTTTCCCCAAAACTTCTGTCATCATAAAGAACATTTCCTGAAAAAATCGTAAAAATCGGCGTGGTTACCATAAACTCAAGTTCAGCCAAACGGGCGTTTATCGCGAGAGTTAATCGAATAAAATGGAATTCGTCTACGTGATCTGAGAATGAAATGAAAACAAATGATCAGTAAAGCCGTGATTGAGAAGCACAATGGGGTCAATTCAGTTTTCACGGAATTGGTCGAAAATGGTCTCATTTGAAAGAGGACTCCAAAATAATGGGAAAACGAGGAGGGCAACTTTTTTCCTGCCATAGTTCGGGAGAAACGAGCCTCGGAAAATGCAAATTTCCAATGGGTGACGTCATTCGTGATATCCCTTGAACCGATGCGATTTGGACCTTAAAATTTTGATCCCACCGGTGAAATGTATCCCCTTTCGATTGACACCACTTCCGACTCATTTCGTGATGGGTCGAAAATCGCCCATTGAAACGATAGTCAATGGGATTCTCCATAGGCCCTACGGGAAATCCCTGTAGGGCTGTAGACGACACTTTTCGACCCCCTTTTCCGTCGATTTCTCGACGACGCGTGCACCAATCAAGCTGCCCTCGGAGTTATGGCCATAAAAAAACAAGACCTTTCGATTGACACCAATTTCGAACAGTTCTGTGAAAACCCAGTATATTATTTCGATGGTGAAAACTGGAAAACTGAAATACTCAATAGATCCCATTGGCAAAGCTAGGCGACATCATGGCAGCAGGAATAAGACAGGAGCTGGCGGGCCCCTCTGTCCCCTCATAACGATACTGGACCGAATTCCAGTGCACCGTCCGTCCGACTGGTCCGAGGGGAAAAAATATTTTGCACAGATTTGTGCTTGGTTTTGGTTTGCGCCAGCGATGGTACTGGGTTTTTGGCCTCCTTCCCCAAAATAACAGTCTCTCCTTACCCTTGCTCCCCCTTGCAAGAAAATGGAGGTACCGGTACTTTTTTTTCCACAATTTGAATTAATTTTTTTGAAACACAACATTTTCAGTAATTTCAGTATTTCTTGGGCGCCATTGGCACCCAAGAAAATTTTTGCCAAAATGATTGTCTTACAAGCAAAAAACAGCAAAATTCCACACAATTTTTCAAAAAATTTTGCAAACAGCCCTTCCTTCCCTTTTTAGCCCCCAAAAAGGTCGCTTCTAAGCTTCTTCCTCCCTTGCGGGCCTTGCCCATGACGGTCCCCGTCATCAGGCCAGAGGCCACATAGTCGTCGGGCCACATTACTGTACGATGTACTACAGTAAGTGATGCCGTACTTTCGCGCCGTTCAGTGGGGGAACGCAGTAAGAGCCCTTATGATCGCCGCTTACAAATTTTGGTAAGGAATAGTCAACACAAGCAGGACGCGCTTGCTCGAACAATCTGAATGTCCCAATCTTCAGGTAAAACTAGAGCAATAACAGTAGTTCAAAATATATGAATGAGCCAAGTCCCAGCAGTAAACTCATGTATACACATACGTACGATTTTGAATCCTACGTAGTTAGCGTGGTAAGCGCAGTGCAGCGCTTTGCAGTAAGGAGATTGAAAAGTAACGCGCGCGCCTGAAAAAAGTTTCGAAGAGGCCCCGAGGGGAAAATCGAACAAAACCTACAGTACTCTTCCCTAAACCGGCCCAAAGGAAAATGTGACAAATGTCTTCCCTCTTCCATCAAGCTCACGTGAAGTCGTGAACATCAACAAAGCGATGTTTACATTGTTCCGCAAGGCCACCAAAGCTTCAGGGTTTCTTTAGGGGGGAGCAACAATGGACCCAGGATTAGACGCGCCTGGCCCAAACCCTAGGGTATCTTGATAAGCGATACGCCGGTGTCTTTCCGAGAAAAGGGTTATTATGCGGCCGGCATTGTACTTTTGTTTCTCGGACATGAGCCTGATTGACGACAGGCAAATGAGACTTTCCTCTGAGCCCTATTGGGGAGGCGTACTGTATGTAGCAAAATCGCTTATCCTGACCCTGCCGCCGTCCGTAGTCCCACCCGCCCCCCAGCTCCATACTATTCTTGCTTCCATGGGCGACATCGAAGTTGCGACCGACAGCGCCACCTACGATCAATTATACAGGATGGCGTAATTTGAGTTTATGGTAATTGGTAACCAGGCCGATTTTCACGATTTTTTCAGGAAAAATTCTTCATGACAGAAGTTCAGGAAAACAAATTTTTTTTCGGAAACGATATTTGAGGGAGCTACAAGCCACGAAAGTTTGCTCAACTTTGATCGCCTGTAACTCAGGAAATAATGAGGTCTATTCAGTTTTCACAGAACTGTTCGAAGTTGGTGTCAATCGAAAGGCCTTGTTTTTTATGGCTATAACTCCGAGGGCAGCTTTGTTGGTGCGCGCGTCGTCGAGAAATCGACGGAAAAGGGGGTCGAAAAGTCTCGTCTACAGGGATTTCGCGTAGGGCCTATGGAGAATCCCATTGACTATCGTTTCAATGGGCAATTTTCGACCCATCACGAAATGAGTCGGAAGTGGTGTCAATCGAAAGGGGG
>Ga0209229_10000575_pt1 | contig 15075 bp, 12 predicted proteins | sample SanBayMetagenome_FD_187466 | JGI IMG/M metagenome (GOLD analysis project Ga0209229, IMG submission 187466) | Freshwater and sediment microbial communities from dead zone in Sandusky Bay, Ohio, USA (SPAdes) (version 2) | ecosystem: Environmental > Aquatic > Freshwater > Lentic > Sediment... | reverse complement strand
CCCGAGCGATCTTCGATGGCAAGCCCATGCCGGCCCCTCCGAGCGTCCATCAGCAACGCGATGTGATGCTCGAACACTTTCGGCTCGCCGAACAACTCTATGGACCCGAGCGTGCCGGGGTCCCGATGCGGAAATTCGGAATCAAATACTCCGCCTCACACCCCGAAGGCTTACAGGTTCGAGAACACTTCGTCCGAGTGAAAAATTTTGACGAATGGAAAGCTGTCCTCGATCGATGGTACAGCGAGGATCGCCCCGGGGTTTTCCCGAGCCGGATCCTCTATGAGCAGGAGCAAGAGTGCGGATGAGTGAGCGGCCCGAGCCCCACCGGATTTCGTTGGCAAGAGGCTGGAAGTATTCCAAGGATTGGCAGCGTTTTTTTCATAAGCCCACCAATCTATGCGAGCAGAGCGTCGTTCGATTGCGGATCGAAAGCGACCGTCCCTTGCGCGAAATCCAGCTCAACGGACAAATCCTCGAAATCCCCCAGCGATCCTCACTGGGATCATCACCGGGAACTTCACAGGGATCATCACTGGGCAGCACCGGCGATTCAGGTGCTGAGAATTCCGCCCGCTTCGGGTATGATTGGCACATCAGCCAACGGCTAGAGGCTCGCAACGAGCTTGTGCTCGGCTGGCCCAACCCCGATCCAAAAACCCAAGAATCCGAACCGCAGATTGAAGTATGGCTAGAGATATTCGCTCCCTAATCCAAGCATCATCGATCCGGGCAACGTCGATCCGGGTAACGCCGATCCGCACAATGCTCGGGCTGTTGTCGGCAAGCGCTGCCCTGTTTTGCCTCTTTGAGGGGTATCACCCGGGTGGTTACAGCCATCGAGCCGCCCTAGGTGCCCCTTGGGTCCAAGACCCCAAGCCTGCCAAACCTGCCGAGACCGCCAAACCCGCCGAGGCCCCTCTCGATGAATCGGTCAATGTCGAAGCGTTGCTCGAATCCCGCCTCCCGACCGAAGATCTCGACCTGGGTTGGATCCGTTTGTTTGACGGCCAATCGCTTCTGGGTTGGAAAGCCACTTCCGAAGTCGATTGGAAAGTCAAAGACGGCGCGATCGCAGCGACCGAAGGCAAAGAGGGATTCCTTCTGACCGAGGTTCGCTTTAGCGACTACGAAATCGAATTGGAGTTTCTTGCCCAGGACAAGACCAACAGCGGCCTGTTCCTCCGAACCTCCGAGACGGTCGAGGACCCTGCCAAGGACTGCTACGAAATCAATATCGCACCACAAGACAATCCGTTTCCAACCGGATCGATCGTCGGTCGAGCCAAAGTCACCGAACAAGTCACCGCACCGGAGTCGGAGCAGTGGCACTCCTTGCACGCACTGGTCGATCAGGATCATATCCAAGTCTGGGTCAATGGGCAGCAAGCGGCTGACTACAAAGACACCTCGGGCTTGACCGCCGGAAAGATCGGACTTCAGTTTCGCGAAGGACCCATCAAGTTCCGGAATATCCGTTTGCGACCAATCGGTTACAGCGTATTGCCCAAAGCCGACAAGAGCGATTGGAACGAGCCAGCAGGCGAGATCAAGGCGACGTTTACCGATACCGGTACGATCAAGCTCAAGGGTGGTCGTGGGCACATCGAGCTCTTGCAGCCCCATGCGAACCTTTGCCTCCAAGCAACCGCGTTGACGCTGACTCAGAACGTCAATTCGGGGATCTTCTTTCGCTGCATTCCCGGCGAAGACATGAATGGATACGAGTGTCAAATCCATCACGGTTTCAAAGAGGACCGACGCAGGGCCGTCGATGCGGGCTCCGGTTCGATCTTCCGGCGCCAAAACGCCAAGGCGGTTTTGAGCGACGAGGACAAGCCAGTGCATATCACGATCGTGGCCGACGGGCCAACGATCGCCACGTGGGTCGAAGGGGTCCCGGTCGTCTCCTGGACCGATACGCGAGCTCCCAACGAGAACCCTCGTAAAGGGCTTCGTACCGAAGCCGGTACGATCATGCTTCAGGGCCATGATCCAGGTTCCGAGGTCGAGTTCCGCTCGCTGTTGATCAGCCCGCTGTAATTCCAACCATCATAGGGTGCGGATTGGACATGGAGCAAGTGACTGAGGATGCATTGCGGGTTTGGCAAGCTGGCGTCGATGCGGTGCGCGCCGATCGCGTGGTGCGAGAACAGGTTCGATGGGATGGACGGACACTTGAAATCCAACAGACACGTTTGGATTTAGCGCATGCCAAGCGATGGATTATCGTCGGGGCCGGCAAGGCCGCAGGTGGGATGCTCGAAGGGATACTCGAGGTGCTCGAGGGGACCGAAAAACACCCGACGATTTGTGGTTGGATCAATCTTCCCGAAGGCTCGATACCCGAGCGACTGAAGCGTCGGGCAGGGGGCATTGAGATTTGCGAGGCGAGGCCTGCGGGGGTCAATGAGCCAACGGCCAAGGTGGTCGATGGGACAAAGGAAATTCTACGGCTCATCGATCAAGCGACTTCGGAGGATGTGGTTCTTTTTCTGCTCAGCGGGGGAGGCTCGGCGTTGCTCTGCGCGCCGGTCGAGTGGATGAGTTTAGAGACCAAGGTAGCGATCACCCGTCGGCTATCGAGTCGCGGGGCTCGGATTCAGGAACTCAATGCGGTTCGCAGGGCGATCAGTCAGGTCAAAGGAGGAGGGTTGGCAAGGCGATCTCGGGCAGGCCAACTGATAACGCTTGTGATCTCCGATGTGCTCGGAGATCCTTTGGAGATGATCGGATCGGGTCCGACGGTTCTCGAGCCAGCACCCGATGGTGCGCTTGCAGCAAGGATACTTCAGCAATACGCGCCGGACGAATTCCCGGAGGTCGTAGCAAGGCTCAGTCAGCCAGGGCCCAGTCAGCCGGGAAAACCGCTAGGGGCGCAGGACTTAGCCCCTGGGGCATCGGCGCACACGTTTGTTCTGGCAAACAATGCGACGGCAGTCGAAGCTGCGGTGCGCGAAGCGCACAGGCTCGGGTACCAGGTTCAGAGCGAGTCTCGGGTCGAAGGGGAAGGGACTGCCGAGCAAGTCGGACTGGAGTTGGCCGCGATCGTGAAGGAGCTTGAGCCAGGTTCTGGGTGGATCAGCGGCGGGGAGCCGACGGTGGTATTACCTGATGTGGCGGTGCGGGGCGTTGGCGGTCGAAATCAGCATGTGGTTTTAAAGGCAGGAAGTGAATTGTTGGGGGACTTGGAGTCGTTGGCCACGGGTGGGAATTCGCGCGAAATTCCGGCCTCGTTTGCATTGGTCTCTGGGGGAACCGATGGGGAGGACGGCGCGACGCAGGCGGCCGGAGCATGGATTGACCATGGGTGGCTCGATCGGAGCCTTGCGAGTCGAGACGGGATCCTAGATGCCCTGGCAAGGTGCGATTCGAACACGGTCTTGAGTGCGACGGGTCATGTCCTTTTGACGGGTCCGACCCACACGAACGTGTGCGATTTGCGTGTGGTATTGCGTGGCACTTGAGCAAGCCCCCATCGCTCCGGCCATCGTTTTTGAAGTTGCGCTGTTTTGGCTTTTATCGTACTCGTACTCAATGAAATGGTACTCGTACTCGATGTCGTATCTTCGAGTACGAAAAGCCAGGGAAAGCATCGATTGAAACTCCAAAACATGCGAATAGAGCAACTTCAAAGGCCCCCGATCGCAGATCCCCGCCGAAATCCTTGGCGTTTACTGCTTGGCCCCTTAAGCCGCCTTGGCGCGTCGGCTATCGGTAGCATTTCCAGCAAACGGGCTCGCATCGACCGGAGTCACTTCGACCGGGGTCATTTCGAGCCGATTTCGTCGACGGAGCTCCAGACGCGGCTGCAGGTCGGTCAAGATATTTTGAGCGACGGTCTGCGTCGCGCCGCTCTTGGCCGTAAGGCTTGCAAGCTCCCGGAGTCGTTGCCGTTGCAGTTGGCGGTACTGGGGATCTCCCAGAAGCTTCACCATTTCCTGAGTGATCGCCTCGATCGACCGGCGCGAGGATCGCGAGTGGATTGCGCCGTGGGAGAGAAACTCGGGCATCAAGGGGGCTTGGGCCATCAGATTCGGAAGCGACATGTACTGGCATTTGACGAGCATCTTGCCGATCGCGTAAGTCAAATCGCTGACATGATACATCACCGCAGCAGGCTTACCCCTGGCCATGACTTCAAGCGATACCGAACCGCTCTTCATCAACGTGCAGTCGCACAGTTCAAGGATCTCGCTGGTCTTGCTCGAGAAGATATGGATGGGCAACCCCTGGTCCGAGGCGCTGAGTTGGCTCTGGCACCACAGCGCGTGCGAATCCTTGAGGGTCGCTGCCAAGAATTCGACTTCTGGGAACTCATGGGCCAGTTGTCGGATGATCTGCAACTGCATCGGCCAAATGCGATGGACTTCGTGCTCGCGCGATCCGGGCAGCACGGCGACTTGCAAGCGTCCCGAATCCCGCCATCGGGCGATGAACTTGGAATCCAAAGGGGTGTTGGCAATCGAGTCGAAGAAAGGGTGCCCCACGTAAGTCGTACTTACGCCTCGATCTTCGAACCATTCTTTTTCGAACGGCAAATTGCAAAAAACCCGATCGACATACCGCTTCATTTTCTTCACGCGCCAGCCACCCCAAGCCCAAAGCTGTGGCGGCAGGTAATAGAAGACCGGTAGTCCATACTTCTTGGCACGCTTGGCGATGTGCCAGTTGAACCCTGGGAAATCGACCAAGACCACACCGTCGACCTCGCCCCGTTTGAAGCAACCTTCGGCGATGTCTGCGATCCGGAAAAATTCGCGAAGCTTCGGAAGGACCTCGGTGATCCCCACGACAGCCATGCTGGTCAAATCGAAATCAAGATCCAATCCGGCTTGGATCATCTTCGATCCACCAAACCCGCGCACTCGCGTCGTCGGGTCGATACGCTTGAGGCACTGGATCAGATTCGACGCGTGCAAATCCCCACTGGGCTCTCCCACCGAAAAGAAGATCCGCTGTCCCATAATTTCGTCGCTGGCATTGGCTAAATAGTCGGTCATGACTTCGGTTGTCTTACCAACCGAAACTCCTTCGGGTTATTCGGCCAAAACGGAACTCCAGGCGAACGATAAAACGTAGGATATACGCGAAACTAGGTAGATAAGGCAAGCCTAAGGTACGACTGTACCGACTGGCGATCCTCTTCCTAGGCCTTGTGTTTTGCTAGCAAAAGATCGATGATATGTCCCGAATCGCCGTGTTTCTGGCTCCTTGTGCAACTCTTGTCTTTGCTAGCAAATCGAAGCTCATGAAGAACGAATCTTCCCCCGAAAAAAACAACGATCAAGAAAAAGCGATCCAAGAGCCCCCAAAACAACCGGCACGGAAATGCGAGCACGTGATTCGCTCGGCCCATTACGATGATCTCGATGGCATCCAAGCCCTCCTCGAACCGTTCGTCCAAGCCCGTAAGCTGCTCAAACGACTCGAGTCGGAACTGATTCTCCTGATGGCCAACGGATTCGTCGCAGAGCAACCCGCAACGGCAACCAAGGACGGCAAGTCCAAGATCGTCGGCTTTGCCGCCGTCGAAATCTACTCCCGAAAACTCGGCGAAATCCAATGCTTGGCCGTCGACGATGACTACCAAGGCCGTGGGATCGGCAGCGAGCTGGTGCGAGCTTGTGTCGAACGCGCTCGCAAAAAAGGGATTCTCGAAGTCATGGCGATCAGTGCATCGGACGATTTCTTGCGCAAACTCGGTTTCGATTACTCGTTACCCGAACAGAAACGCGCTCTGTTCTTCCAGCTTCATTCCCGCGACGATCTTTTCCGAGACACCATCGGAAACGAGTCGGACGAAGACCAGCCAGACTGAAACACCTCATCCGGCGCTAGCCATCAGTCCATGACGCATCGCATACTGGACCAATTCCGAAGTGCTGTGAAGCTTCAATTGAGACATGATCCGGGCCTTATGGTTCTCCGCTGTCCGGGCAGATATCCCAAGCGTCGAAGCGACCTCCTTGGCCGATTTTCCCTCGGCAAATAACTGAAGCACTTCGCGTTGACGGGTGGTGAGCATTTTGTGCTCCTCGAGTTCCGTCAGTTGGTCCTCGGCCGTTTGCAGACCATCGGCGATCTCTGGGGAAATGAACTTCTCTCCGGTCATCGCCAATTGAAGCGCCCTGAGAAGATCCTCGCTCGCAGAGTGCTTGAGCACATAACCCATCGCTCCCTGACGAATCGCTTTGGCGGCATACGTCACATCTTTGTGCATGGTCAAAAAAACAAACTTGGGCCGACAATCCATGCGCTGAAGCATGTCCATCGCATCGAGGCCATTGAGCAAGGGCATTGAGATATCGGCCACGACCACATCGGGCTTGAGCAACAACGCAAGGTCGACAAGCTCCCTACCGTTCTTCGCGATGCCGATCAAATCGTAATCGGTCTCAAGGATAGTGCGCAAGCCGTCGGCCACGATTCGATGATCGTCTGCCAAGAGTACTTTGATTCGATTCATGGTTGGTGCGAGTTGATCCATAGGAAAGTTTGTATCTAAGTAGTGACTGGATGTTTCAAGGATTCGATGTTTCAGGGATCGATGTTTCAGGGATCGGGGCTACAACCGAAATCGTTACCCCTTGACCAGGGGCGCTTCGGGTTCGGATCGTTCCACCGACAAGCCGGATCCGTTCGCTCATACTTGCTAGACCGAGCCGGCGAGTCTTTTGAACCGTGCTAGGCTCGAACCCCTTGCCGTCGTCGGAAATGTCCATGTAGACAAATTCCGCATCGCTTTTGAGCTCGATAGTGATCTTCGAACCACCCGAATGGCGAATCGCATTCCAAAGCGATTCCTGCGCGACTCGGTACAAACACAAAGCGACCGACTTGGGGATCTCGGGAAACCTCTTCGAACAAAGCAATTCGATCGGAATTCCCCAGCGTTGACTCAACTCGCCACACTCCGACCGGAGCGCTTCGGAAAGTCCAAAGTCATCGAGCACCGACGGATGCATGTGCCGACTCATTCGATGCAAATCATCGCATATACCTACAAGGTTCTTCTTGAGCTTGCCCAGCGACTCCTTGATCTCATGGGACTCGCTCATCTTATGTTCCAAGGTACCGGTTTCAATCGACACGGCTGCCAAACGTTGGGATACATCGTCGTGCAACTCTCTTGCCAAATACCTGCGTTCTTCTTCACCCGCCGTTAAAATCCTTCCTGCAAGCGACTGCGATTCTTTCTCGGCCGCAATACGTTTCGAACGGTTCAAGAGCAAACTGACAATGATGGCTGACTGTACCAACAGGGCAGTGATCCCAATGGATATGTAGCGGCCGTATTGGCTCCAAATGGTCGGTTTGCGATTGATGACTTTAGCTCCCGCAGGAAGTCGCGATTCGGAGATACCGAACTTCCGCATCACCTCTTGATCGAAGGCAATCGAATACGTGAGGCTGTAGTCCCTCGGAATGTCGTCCGCCGATTCGCCATTGAGGATCCGACCTGCGAGTTTTCCGGTAGCATTCCCAAACTCGTTCGGAGAAATCAATGCACCTCCGAGGATTCCATGCCCCAAGATCGTATCGTAGCAACCGAAAATCGGAACCGTTGAAACGTTGCTTAGCTCATGCAGATATTCGGTAGTATTCATTCGATTGCCATAGTTGTCCAGTTCGAATGACAACAGTAAGCCCGCGGTATCCGGACCCGCTTGGACTAACTCCAAGGCGGCCTCCGCAGGAGTCAATCCAGCGAGAGCTTTGAATTCTATCTCTGGAAAGGCTATCTCGCTTTGACGCATCGCGACCCCGCTGAGCCAAATATCCAAACGAGACTTGCCAGATAAAACCAACAGCTTTTTCGTCCCCGGCAACACCTTTTGGATGACTTCCATACTTGGCCCATTATCGAATTGACCGCCGACGCCTGTAATGTTGCGTTTGGATTTTTGGCTCTCGGCAAAGGACTGCGGAATAGCACAAAACACCATTGGACATCCAGGGAAAAACATTTCTCGATTCATGACGGCAAACGCATAAGCCGGAAAGAATACAGGAATGACCACATCAGGCGGATACTTGGCGTACTTCATCTGAAGCACCTTAGACCACTCGTTGAAATACTCCTTGTCATCTTGCAATACGACATCCATGTATTCGGTTTCGATATCGATCGGTCCGTCATAAACCTGCTTGATCCCATCGACGATCCCAGAATGCCACTGCTTGTTGATCGGTGACATCTGCCTGTGCGTATAGAGGATCACAACCCGCTTGATCCCAACGCCCTGGGATGCTTGACGCTGGGGTGTACTCCCCTCGGACGTTCCTTCCTCGGGAATCATGTCCTTAGGAGACCCATCCGACTGCTCCTGGGCCCCGACGCTCGGTGCCAATATGCACATGCCGACCCCAAGGGCTACAGCCCAAACCCTCCAATAGCAACAAGGAAAAAACCGCACAAACATAAAGAGCACTAGCTGAGAATCAATCCAACAAAAGGTCTATCAACACCATGGGTCGCAGAAGCCCCGCAACTTACCTATAGGTTACTCCCTATCTTGAAGCTATCCGAGCCAAGACACACCTGTATTTCTACTTAGCTCCCACATCCCCCCTTCGCACCGGGAGAGATTCTTGCATTAAATCCCCTTTAAGGGACGAATCGACGTCCTGAGGCTTGAAATGGGCGCCGGAAACCACGAAGATATCGGTCCGGAAAGAATTTATGCAATCGCCAAGTCCTCTCCTCCTCTCCTCTCATGCCTCGTCTTTTCTCGCCATTGCGATCTATGGCTTGCCTTGCGCTGCTCTTGCCGTGCCTGGCGACAGGCTGCGGCGCGGATAAACCTCAATCTAACCCCCAAACAACTCAAGCTCCAACAACAACCGAATCGCCCAAAACACCCGAACCTGCCGAGCCTCAACCCCCCGCAAAACCCGAGGATTTCCAGGATTCCTTGAACAAAGCCTCGCAACTGCTGGCCCAGAAAAAAACCCAAGAAGCCTGGGACGCCGTGAAACGACTCTCCCTGGTCCGACCACAAGACCCAGATCTGATCTACCTGTCGGCTCTGGTCCTAGCCGCCAAAGACGATCTACCAGGCGCGATCCAAACCATCCGACGCATCCCACAAGACTCCCCCAAAGCCGCCCCGGCGGCCGGCCAAGCCGCCGAATGGACCGTCGCTCTAGGTAAACTCCCCGAGGCCGAAGCCGACCTGCTGACGATCCTTAAACAATATCCTACCGCTGTACCAGCGATCCGTTTGCTCGCCAAAATCTACAACGCTCAAGGCAGACGCTTCGAAGCCAATCGCTATCTCGAACGGTTGATTCGCCTCGGGGACTTCACGCGACTCGAACTGCTCGCCACCGTCGACCCAAGAGACTATTTCGACGACGAACCAACCCGCAACGCATTTGCCAATGCCTACCCAGACCACCCCTACGTCGCCTTTGCTCCCATCCGAACCCGCTTGATCAGAAATGGCTACGAAAAGAACTTCGAAGCCCTCAAACAGATCTCAACCCAACACCCAGACTTGCTCGAACCCTGGGTCTGGACCGCCACGAGCATGCTCGAGACCGAACGCCTGACCGAACTCCAAAACTGGCTCTCCAAAAAGCCCAACCTCGCTGAAAAACATCCCGAGTATTGGTACGCACTCGGTGGCCTGCTCCTGCGATCGGATCAACTCCAATCCTCGGCTCGGTGTTTTGTCCAAGCCATCCAACTCGATCGACGCCACGTCGCGGCCTATCAAGGATTGGCCGACGCGCTGATCGAACTGCAAATGGTCGAACCGGCCCAGCGGGTCCGACAATTCGCCAACGACCTGATCTCGATCAACGACTACGCCCAGCAAATCTCCTACGCCTACGGCGACCCAAAACTCTACGACAAAATCGCCGCTACCTACCAAAGCCTAGGCGATGACATCGCCGCCTTCGGTTGGGAAGCCCTCGCAGTTAGCTTGGGACACCGTCCCATGAGCGAAGCCCTCCAAGAGAAAAAAAATGCGATCCGCAAAGGCCCCCCTGCGACGCCTAAAGTCCTCGAAACCCTCCCCTGGGAATCCTGGCCTCTTCCAAACGAACGTATCCCAAGCAATCTCTCCAGCAATCAATCGCCCGATAAACCAGATAAAAGCGACCCAGCCCCCCCAGGGGCAACCCAAAACGGCCCCTCAGGCTCCATCGCGATGGAAGATGTCGCCAAAGCGCTCGGAATCCACAGCGCCTACATCAATGGCGCTAAACCCAACCGCTCCTGGTACACCATCGAAGGAATCGGCGGCGGTGTCAACGCCATCGACTACGACAAAGATGGATGGCCCGATCTGTATTTCTCTCAAGCCGGTGGCTCCCCACTAGACGCTAACCCCGTCTACAAACCCAAAACTCTCTTCCGCTCCCTTGCCGGCAAAGAATTCAAGGATGTCGCACAACTTGCAAGCGCCGCCGACGTCGGCTACGGACAAGGCCTCGGCGTGTCGGACCTGGATCAAGACGGATTTCCCGACCTGCTGGTCGCCAATCTCGGCGTCTCGCGTATCTACCGAAACCAAGGCGACGGGACCTTTGAAGTCTCCCTCGTGCCCCAAGAAGATGCCAACTCCCTCTGGAACAGCTCCATCCATGCCGCGGATATCAACGGCGACTCCCTGCCTGATCTTATCTCCGCATCCTACGTCTACGGCTCCGAATCCATCTCGCGACGTTGCGAATCGAACAACTCCACCCGGATCTCTTGCAACCCTAAAATGTTCCCACCCGGCAAGAACCGAATCCTCTTGAGCAACGGGGACGGAACCTGGAAAGCCGCCCCCGATCCCTTGCTCGAATCGATCCGCACCGGATATACGCTCGGTACCCTGGTGACCAACCTCGATCAACGCCATGGTAACGAAGTGTTCTTTGCAAACGATGTTTCGCCAAACAACCTTTTGCTCAGCGAGCCTGCTCCCAAAAAAGAGGACGGCACAAGCGATGCCGCTGCCCGATGGGAACTTGTCGAATCCGCCGCCGCCTCAGGGGTGGCCGTCGATAGCATCGGCCGCGCTCAAGCTTGCATGGGGATCTCCTGCGGCGACCAAAACCGCGACGGTCTCTTGGATATCATCGTGACGAACTTCTACAACGAAGTCAGTACGCTCTACCTGCAGACCCTCCCCGGCGTTTTTGTCGATGGCACTCGCCGGTCGAAACTGGGGCAATTTACCCTGGACCAATTGAGCTTCGGTAGCCAATTTTCCGATTTGGATAGCGATGGCTGGCTCGATTTCATCGCCGTCAACGGCCATATCGATGACCTTCGCACAGAAAATATTCCTTGGCAAATGCCAACTCAAATACTCAAAAATCAAAACGGTGAGTTTCGCTGGCTTCGCAACCCCTCACCAGGTCCCTACTTCGATGGCAAGTGGATCGGACGTGGCCTCCAATCCCTCGATTACAACGTCGACGGAAAACCCGATCTGGTGGCCACCCACTTGGACCGCCCCGCGGCGCTGCTCGAAAATCGAACCCCTAGCACAAACCATTTCGTTCAATGGGAACTCGTCGGTACCCTCAGCGAACGCGATGCGATCGGCGCGGTCCTGCGGGTCGAAGCCGACGACGAATTCTGGGTGACCTCCCTGTGCGACGGCGAAGGATTCTTCGGCTCCAACGAACGCTTGATCCACCTGGGCATCGGCAAAAAGACCAAACTCACCAAGGTCCGATGCGTGTGGCCCTCGGGCAAAGAAGAAACCGTCGAAGGTCTTGATTCTGACAAACGCTACCGATGGATCGAAGGCCAAGGGGTCCACGAAATCCTCATCAGCCGCGCTCGCTAGTTCCGTTCGTCCGGTTCCGTCGGCCAACCACAGGATCGAACAGACCGACGAGGAAACTATGTCATCCGCTTTCGCAACTGAGTTTGGAGTTCGGTTGCTAACGTCTCAAGTTCGGTCCTGGATTTGGGTTGCAGCTCCTTGTCGGTCGACTGAGGGAGACTCAACAAATTTTGCAACATGCGTATCTTGCCGAAAAGTTCGCCTTCTTCACGGCCTTCTTCACGGCCTTCCTCACGGCCTTCCTCACGGCCTTCTTCACGGCCTTCCTCACGGCCTTCGCGGCGCGCAGCGTTTAGGATCCATTGCTGGTCGCGGATGGCTTTTTCGCGTGTGTCGTACATGGCTTTGTCCTCGGTCTTCATGGCAATCCGGTCAATCGAGTCGGTCGCCTTCTGGAACTCTGGCTGGGGGAACAAACTCCCAAGCTTCTTTGCATCATACTGGTGGGCGTGGAGCAACCAATACAGCCAACGGTCCAGCAGGCTAGCGGTCGCAAGCTCGCTCTCCTGAAGATTATACCATCCAAGCTCGAGGGTGTGAATTTCTAAAGTATCCAGGAGCAAACGCCCCGAATCCCGATCCTCCAGGCGAAACGCATGATGCACCTTGGGAGAATCGTCCCAAAGTTGACCCAGCAGCAAACAGATCGAGTAGACCGGCTTGAGCTTGCAATAATCGTCCCCGGCTTTGAGTTGACCTGCGTAGACTTCGCACCCGTAGAACACGATCCGCTTGACGAGTCCCGAATGCGTCGACAACTGCATCTCGACGTCGTAGATCGCACCCCGCTGGTCCATTGCTCGAATGTCGAGGATCGACAGCTTGTCGTTCTGGAAATCCTGCAAGGTGTATGGGTTCTCGATCGTCACATCGACGATTGGAACCGGGAGGGTCAGGATCGCGTTGAGCAAGCTGATCAAAGCCACCTTATTCTCGGGAGACCCAAACGTTTTCTTAAATGCGAAATCGTTGGTCGGACGAATACCAATGGGTTGCATCTGGCGATCTCCCTTTTACGCCACGAATCATTTTCTGCGAGTATATCGCTCCGATGATCGGTTCATGGCCTTGATCGTAGCCAAATTGTTGAGGCAGCACCTCAAGAAAACGTCGGTGGATCGACAAACTCTGGCTCGACAAGCTTGGTGATCACGCCCGCTTCGTATCCACGCTTGAGCAACTCGCGAACCGCTTGGCGTCCACGGTCGGTAAAGTCCAACGTCCATTCGTTGACGTACATTCCAACAAACGTATCGGCCTTGTCGCGTTCCAAACCACGGCCCCATCCGAGCGCATAATCGAGGGCCTTGTGGCGATGCTCCAAGCCATGCTTGATGCTCAAGTAAAGGTACTTGTTGACGTCTCGGATGACGTCGGGACCAAGATCCTTACGGATGCCGTTAGCGCCTAGCGGCAAAGGCAGACCGGTTTGCTCCATCCACCATTTGCCCAGATCGACCACCAAGTGCAAATTCTGGGTTTGGTAAGTCAATTGGCCTTCGTGGATCACAAGCCCCGCATCGATGCTCTTGCCTTGATAGGATCCTTGTTCAACCACGTCGAGTACTTCGTCAAACGGAACGACAACATGCTCGAACTCCTTGAGCCACATCCGACAGGATAGATAAGCGGTCGTCAAGGTTCCTGGGACCGCGATCGTCTTGCCACGCAAATCATCGCGCGTCGAAGGTTTCCGCGTGACGATCATCGGGCCGTAGTTGTCCCCCATGCTCGCTCCGCACGAACAGATCATGTACCGATCGCTCAGATAGGCGTAAGCGTGAAGGCTCAGGGCCGTCAGTTCGAGTTCGCCTTGGAATGCCCGGCGGTTGAGCGTTTCGATATCGACTAGCTCATGCTCGAACCGGTAGTGCTGGGTGTCGAAGCAATCCTTGGCCAATCCGTAGAACATGAAGGCATCGTCGGCATCCGGACTGTGCCCGACTCGGATTAGCTTAGCGCCAGGATTTTCAGTGGTCGAAGTCATTTCAAGCAGATCGGCGGAGGTCATGATGATTAGGGCAAAACAAGTATCTGAATCGTACCGGAAACTCGGTCTCTAGGGTAGCAACCGCAATCAGGGTTTCCGATGTAACTTCCCTCAAAAAGTCCCCGCGAACCAACCCCGTGAGCCAACCAGCGCAAGCGGTTGGGCCAGCAGTTCAGCAACCCGTGAGCCAACCAGCGCCAGCGGTTGGGCGATTTAACCAAGCCCCCCATAACGCTGCGTCTGGTCCCCAGCAGGTGATTGCTTCCCGCGGTCCAGCCCTATCGAAACGCCTAAGCGGCGCACAGTGACCCCGTGAGCCAACCAGCGCAAGCGGTTGGGCATTTAACCAAGCCCCCCATCACGCTGCGTCTGGTCCCCAGCAGGTGATTGCTTCCCGCGGTCCAGCCCTATCGAAATGCCTTAGCGGCTCACAGTGTCCCCGTGAGCCAACCAGCGCAAGCGGTTGGGCCATTTAACCCAGCCCCCCAGGACGCTGCGTCTGGGCCCGGGCAGGTGGGTGGATCCGGCTCAGTCTTGTCCGTACAACACATAGTTTATTACGTTCTCGAGTTCGTCCATCGTGTCAATGAACTCACAGTCCCCCCCCTTAGTCCATACTGGCCGTCCTCTCCACCTAGAGAAATCTAATCTCAAATCACGTGTGCAATATGCTTTCAACTGATCCCTAATGACATCCCACAAATCTGATTGGGCGCTGATTACAACATGAACGTGGTTAGTCCTAGCATTCATCGCCCACAGTTTCCAATTTCGAATATTGGTGTGGATTTCAACGGTCGATTTCACAACTTGTCGTTCAGCAACCGACAGCGTAAAAACTGGATGCCGCAGCTGTTTTCTGCACCACTCCTCTAACTTGGGTCTGGGCGGCAGTGATATTTCTGATCGGTTTCTCCACCATTTCTCGGAGCCGGGTAAATGCGTTCCGTACACGGTCCAAGTCATAAAGTACGCCAATGGTCCATTCATGGTCTTCTCCTTTTTTTCGTTATAGCGAAAATTCGAGAAAGAACCCTGTTTTGGCTCAAAAAACTTCTTTCGGATTTTGGCTCTTGATTTGGTTAGACCGTGATATAGCCATCGCCCGCTGCTTGCGCCTAAGCGGCTCACAGTGTCCCCGTGAGCCAACCAGCGCAAGCGGTTGGGCCATTTAACCACGCCCCCCATCACGCTGCGTCTGGTCCCCAGCAGGCTAGCGATTTCCGGCCGTGCAGCCTAATCGATTCGATGCGGGGTTTATAGCCATCGCCCGCGGCTTGCGCC
>Ga0209229_10000574_pt1 | contig 15079 bp, 13 predicted proteins | sample SanBayMetagenome_FD_187466 | JGI IMG/M metagenome (GOLD analysis project Ga0209229, IMG submission 187466) | Freshwater and sediment microbial communities from dead zone in Sandusky Bay, Ohio, USA (SPAdes) (version 2) | ecosystem: Environmental > Aquatic > Freshwater > Lentic > Sediment... | reverse complement strand
GTACTCTTTGTACTTTTGCTTTCTTATACTCGCGTCTTTGTACGGCATTTGGTTTCACCTTGTATTTCCAATATATTGCGGTTCGGGTACTCCAAGGGCAACCAGGCTTGTATATTTTAAAGCCAGCGTTAATTAATGAATTAGCTGATGGCGGGTTATTTGTCGTGTCTGTTATTATCCAATTCCAGCCTAGCTTTCTTGCTTGTCTAATTCTTGCTCGTATTAGTCTTTTTTGTAGGCCGTTGCCTGTGTAATCGTCTAGTATTCCAGCGCGGCACAAGTAGCCTGTATCTGTCCAGCGTATTGATCTAACCATGCCAGCAAAGCCAACCGTCTTGCCTTGGTCGTTTATTACAAACCACCAATGTCCAGTTGTAGGCATAAATATATCGTCACTAGGGAGTATCTTTTTTTGAAGATAGCACAGCATTGTGACTGTTTGCGGTTTAGTCGTGTCAGCCTTTCTTACATAGAATTTCATAGTCTGACACCTTGATTAGCTAAATCATTGCTATAGCTGAATCCCTAACATCGGCAACTCGGTTGATCCATCCCCTGCTGAAGGTCACAAAGGTTCTAAGAGACATTAAAAACTCTAGTCGTTTGTCGCAGTACAAATTAATTAATGCTTTAGGGTCTTGCTCTGCTAGTTTGACGGCAGCCAAAGTACGAGGGCCGAAGCCACCATCAACAGTAACCCCAACGCAATCCTGCAAAATTTTAGTAGCGCGCCCGACACCTGAATTAACAGCGACATCGAAAACAGCATAATCAACACCACATACAAGCTCATCGCCTCTGATAGCATCCCAGTATTTCCTTTTGTATAGCGGTGTCACCATCTTAGGTGTCAGGTTACGCATTTCCTTTTCTGAAACAGGTCTGCCTAGCCATTCTTCCCATACTCGTTTGGTAACTCCAAGGTTAGTCATCCCGCCTGGATCTTGAGGGTGGTTAACGAAATTTCCTTCATGCTTGAGCATTAGCTCAAGGCACTTCTCAAAATTGTCTTTCATTTCTTTAGGTTTGCCATGATGCGGCTGCCAAACAAGAAACCAAATGCAATGTTTGCCGCCTCTAAGCCGATGCGCTGCACAAATGGGTCAACTGAAAGGTATAGCGTAGATAGGCCAATAGCAATGACTACCAATGCGCCTATGTAACGGCTAGATGCCCTCAAATCGACTACCCATTGACTAGGCTGCCCGTATGGGTTATCTAGCTTGGCTAATGCCTCTATGCGGGCTATCTCGGATTGGTCAAGCTGGATTTGCTCTGCTATGGTGGTTGGCTTTACACCGCCAGCAAAGCGAGTAAATAACTGTTTGATGCCGTCAATACCAACTGGTACTAATGCACCGATGATGGTTTCTAATATCATTTTCTAAAAAATATATCAGTCATGTAGCTAATAAACGCACCAGCTACAGAGGCCACGCCCATTAATGCCCAAAGACTGCCTTTGCTGCGTTCAGCCATAGCCAGTAATTTCTTAATGTCTGCTTCCATAGCATCTACTTTGCGCTCTAGGTTATCCACAGACTGTACTAGCTTGCCGTACTCTACAGGGTTAATGTCACTCATGACTACTCCAGATAATAGGTTAGGTTTTTGATTAATCTTGTATTATCTGGTTCAAACTCTAGCGCAAGTTTGCCATGTGTAATAGCATCCTCTTTGTTACCTAGATTATAAGCAGAAATTGCCAATAAATCATGCGGTAATGCGCCCCAAACATCGGGATTCATGGTGTAAACCAACTCTTTATCTTTGATTTGTAATGCTCTCTCACAAGCGTCATAACAGGCTTGCCATTTAGATTTGTAATAGCATGACTGAGCAAGCTCTACCCACACTTCCCTAGTGTTAGGAGCAGTATTACAAGCCTTTGTGTACCAATCCCTGCCGTCTTGACCTAATTGGTCGTAGCACTTGCCTAGCAGTCGCATAGCGTATGCCCGTTCATTAGCCCAGGTTGCCTCTGGCATTTCCAAGTATTTGTTAAGGGCAACAACAGCCTCAAGCCATTTGGAATAGAAAGTTAATTCCCTAGCGTAGTAGAAAGCATTGCGCGGCTCATGCGGATCTTCTTTGACAGACAGTTCAAGTAAGGGTAAATACTGACCCCTAGATTTAGTGTTATCAGGCTTGTGAACTACTAGAAGTTTGTCTGTTTGGGCATAGACTTCATTAGTGCCAAAGCGAGGCATCGGGTATTCGTGTACTGGATTCTTCCAATAGTAGCCATGCCGATGGTGGATTTTTTCGTAGTAGAACTCAATGCCGCAGCCCCAGTCAAACTTGTATCTAAGCCTGGTTGTACCTGCTTGCCATACTCGCTCTATTTCTTCTCGCCAACCATCCTGTAATACTTCATCAAGGTCTAGGCTGATGCAGACATCATAATCTTTGGGGATTAAGGATAGGGCCGTATCCCTAGCAGTATCGAAACGCCAAGGATTAACGCAAATATCATAAACCAAAGCCCCATGTTCAGCCGCCTTAATCGCTGTGTCATCAGTAGAGCCTGTATCCGCTATCAATATCAAATCAGCATCTTTAGCGGAGTTACAGAATCGTTCTACAAATTGTTCTTCATTCTTTGCTATTGCGTACACTGCTATTTTCATGTCTTATCCTATTTTGTTTTAATTGCTCCAAGGTAAAGGCTCGATAACTGGTTCTACTGGTGGGTTGATTAGTGCGTTTAACGAACCTTGCACAGACCCTTCATAACTGGTTACACCATTTTCACCCATTGCGGATTGTACCCAGCCGATTACTTGCGCCTCTGTAAGTTGATTGTAAGGAGTAAAGCCCTCGCCCTGCTGTAAGGTAAAGTTCTGCCAGCCAGCTAAGTTGTATGTATAACCTTGGTCTTCACCTAAGATATTCCATTGTGCTGATACTACTACATCAGTTTGCCCATCAAGAATAGGCATTACCGACATTGATGTAATTGTCCATGTGTATGTTGTCATTGCTTTTCCTTTAGTTGTAATTCAAGTGATTCTACTTTTGCGTTTAATTCTTGTATTGCTTTTACTAATACAGGAAGTAAAGCACCATACCCAGCTTCTAATTTGTCTGGGTTAGTTTCGTCAACAAGATTTGGAATAGTAATACCAGTATCAATCTGCGCTTGTTTAAGTTCTTGTGCAATAAAACCAGCATCAGCAACACCTACTTTACTGCCATCACGCATATTCCAAATAAAGTTTACTGGGTTGAGTTTTTTAATAAACTCAATACCAGCTTGTAATGAAGTTATATCTTTTTTATCTCTAGCATCGGATATAGCAGTAATTGTTGTAACTGCACAACGCAGAGTTGCTATAGATGAGTTACCTAAAGTAACTGTGTTGCTTGCGCTGGCAGAAGATGGTGTAGCGTTATAACCAATTAATGTGTTGTTATTACCACTTATACTTTGAAACTCTGCAATATTTATTGCTGTATTTTGAGAGCCAGTACCGTTATAAAGACTATACACACCAAAACCAAAATTATTGCTGCCTGAATTTCCGTAAAGAGCGTACTCTCCCATTGCAAAATTCTTTGTACCTGCAAGATTAAATCCAGCGTAATTGCCTAAAGCACAAATAGCATTAGACGCTGGTGTATTTGCAAATACAGTTCCTATGGCAGTAGGAGTTGCCGCAGAACCACCGCTTGCTGGAGTTGTCCAAGTGGGCGCACTACCTCCATTTGAAGTTAATACTTGACCCGCTGTTCCAACCGCAGTAAAACCATAACCTGAGCCTGTGCCATAAATTGCGCTACCACTACTCGGTGTTGCTGAGTTGTTTGTACCGCCACCAGCAACACCAAGAACTCCCCATGTTGGAGAAGCACCAGCACCAGCAGACCTTAGAGCTTGACCATTTGAACCAGCATTAGCACCAGCCATTAAAAGCGCACCCCAAAAACGATTTCTTGTAATGCTAGAGTTGCCCCAAGTGGCTTCGTTGCTTACTGTAATAGCGGATGGGGCTGAGTTTGCTCCAACAAGGATGTTGTTAGAACCTGTGGTTAAGGTGCTACCAGCGGCTCTGCCTATTGCAGTATTTTGTGTTCCAGTTGTAAGTGCTGTTAAAGCTGATACACCAAGTGCGGCATTATCATCGGAAGTACAGTTTCTTAATGCTTGCCCACCAAATCCAGCATTTAGTCCGCCTGCTGTAGTTGTAGAAAGAACATCATTACCAAAAGCGGAATTACCAAAACCTGTTTGGTTAGAAAATAATGCGCTGTTTCCAAATGCGTTGTTTGCATTGGCTGTAGTTATTGCGTTTCCAGCAAACTTACCCATAATAGTACTGTCTGTAGAGGTAGTACGATTTGCAAAACCATTACCTATTACAGTATTTCCATTGCCATCTGCGGGTATTCCATAAACAGTACCAAGAGCAGAAGGAGTAGCGGCAGAGCCACCGCTTGCTGGAGTTGTCCAAGTAGGAGAAACACCAGCACCAGCAGATGTTAATACCTGACCTGATGTGCCAGCAGCACTTCCACCCATTTTAAAGTCACCCCAAAAACGATTGCTTGTAATATTGGAGTTACCGTGAGTGAATTCGTTGCTTATCGGGCTGGCTGATGGCTGAGCATCGTAACCAATAAGAATGTTGTTACTGCCAGAATAAAGATACTGCCCAGCGCCATTACCTAAGGCAGTATTTAGTGAACCATTTGTATAACCAAGAGCATAAACACCTATAGCCGTATTATTAGTTCCCGTACCATTTACAAGAAGAGCTCCTTCACCCATTCCAACATTACCTGAGCCTGTGCTATTTGAATAAAGCGCAAGATTACCAAAAGCATTATTAGTTCCACCTGTAGTATTAGAATTTAATGCTTCTCTACCAAAAGCATTATTATTTCCGCCTGTAGTATTAGACCGTAATGCATCTCTACCAAAAGCACTATTACTATTGCCTGTCGTATTAGCCCGTAATGCAGATGAACCAAAAGCACTATTACTATTGCCTGTGCTATTTAATATTCCAGATTCGTACCCAACAAAAGTATTGTTTACACCAGTTGTAACCGCACCAGCACTACTACCTAATGCCGTTAAGAAGGGTGTTGCAGAATCGGTTTCGCCAAACACAGTACCTAATACTGTAGGTGTAGCGGCAGAGCCACCGCCAGGTGTAATCCATTGTGTGTTGTAGTCAGTAGCATCAATCTTAGCCAACACTTGACCTGTTGTGCCGCCAACAGCAACACCCTGTCCAGTTGCACCTGTTGGTCCTGTTAAGCCAGTTGGCCCTGTTGGCCCAGCTACGGTTGATGCTGCTCCTGTTGGACCAACATCGCCTTGAATACCTTGTGGCCCAGTTGGGCCAACATCACCTTGAACGCCCTGGATGCCTTGGATTCCTTGAATACCCTGTGGCCCAGTCGGTCCAACATCACCTTGAATACCCTGCGGTCCAGTTGGTCCAGCATTACCCTGAACGCCTTGTGCGCCCGTAGGACCAGTAGGCCCAGCTACGGTTGATGCTGCGCCAGTAGGGCCTAAATCACCTTGCGGACCAGTAGGTCCAACATTTCCTTGAACGCCTTGAATACCTTGTGGACCAGTAGGACCTAAATCACCCTGGATTCCCTGCTCACCTTGAATACCTTGAATACCTTGTGGCCCAGTAGGACCTGCCGCGCCAGTTGTCCCTGTCGGCCCAGTAGGACCTGCACTACCAACCTCACCTTGAATACCAGTAGGTCCTGTAGGTCCAGCCACACCAACACTACCTTGTGGTCCAGTAGGTCCAAGTTGTGTATAGGTTACTTGCTGTGCTGTCACAATAGCACTTGGCGATTGTGGCGTTGTAGGTGTTGTGCCAGCAGGTAAAGTCTGTAAAGACACGGCTGTTGTTTCTGCTTGCCACATAATCTGAATGTAATCACCAGCCACAAATTTAAGCGTGTAGTTACATACAGCAATAAAGTTTCCGTCAAGCCCTGGTCGTGACGGCGTTACCGCAAAGAAAGATGAAGAATCTGCAACATCAACACCATTTTTTCGTACCCAAACAGTTGTGTCGGCATGGTCGTTGCTTGTATTTACCATCTGCAAAGAATAGGTAAATGTATAAACACCATCATGTGCAAATGTAATTCGATTGCTGCTGACAATGCTGACACCGTTAGAATCAGCATCAGTATTATTTAAGTTAACGGGGTAAGCAGTTGTGGTGCTTACAATAGTTTGATCGGTAGTATCAAAGAAACCACCCCAATACGCTACTGTGCCGCCAGTACCAATAGGACCTTGCGAACCAGTTGGGCCAGTAGGACCAGTAATGCTATTGCCTTGAATACCTTGTGAGCCTGTAGGGCCAGTAGGCCCTATTTCGCCTTGTATCCCCTGACTACCAGTAGGGCCTACAAAACCTTGTTCTCCTTGTATACCTTGTGGCCCTGTTGGACCAGCAATCCCTTGTATACCTTGATCGCCTTGAATACCTTGTATTCCTTGCGGACCAGTAGGGCCAGCAACCGTAGATGCTGCGCCAGTAGGACCTGTTGCGCCTGTGTTGCCAATTGAACCAGTTGGTCCTGTAGGACCAACCTCAGTAGATGCTGCGCCAGTAGGACCTGTTGCGCCTGTGTTACCAGTTGCGCCAGTAGGGCCAACTACGCCCTGGATGCCCTGAATACCCTGAATACCTTGTGCGCCAGTAGGTCCTACTGCTCCTTGAATACCTTGCGAACCTGTAGGGCCTGTAATGCCTTGAACGCCTTGCGGCCCAGTAGGGCCAACAGAACCAATAGAGCCTGTAGGGCCTTGTGTTCCAGTAGGGCCTTGTGTGCCTTGAGGACCAGTAGGGCCAACAACACCCCTATCAACTTGTAATATTACTTCACTACCTAGCGCATTTTGTATAGTTAATTCAGCCATTTTGTACCTTAAACATTAATAATTGCATCAGAACGCACAAGAAATAATAAGAAAATAATCATATCATTTGCTGGCGTTGGGCCAGAAGAAGGGAAACCAATATTAATCTTGCCAGTAAATCCAGCGCCGTTAATGTCGGCAATATTTAACTCTGGTTGACCAGCAATTAAACCCCATGCGGTGTCATCAATAACTAATGTAAATGAGCCGTTAGCATCATTTCTGTTTGCAATAGTTAATGAAATTGGGGTTGGCGTAGGGGTATAGTTACCCACATCAAAAGCCAATCCGTAGCGGGTATCCCTAACATTCGTTAATGTTCTGCGAATAATCTGTGCGGTTACAGTTGCGCCAGTTAAATTAATAGGCGCACTATTTTGTGCAAACGACAGATTCCAATAGGTTCTTTGCTGATAGACTAATTCGCCAGCAATAATTTGATTGTCAAACCCTGATATTTGCGTAAGGGTATTTTTATTAAAGACAGCCATGACTTCTCCACTCTAGGTTAATAGGGAATGGTACTCCACTCACCTACGAATCATGTTTTATCTTGTTTCCATAATTGTATAACAACTATATAGGCTGGGGTGGGAAATTATCGTTTGTTAAGTCGGCATCGGTCATGGCCTTTAAAGCGGCCCGATAATCTGCCCATTGCTGGATTTTTTCTGCCGTAAGGTCTGCATCTGGCAGTTGTGTCCAGGCTGTCATCATTAGGTATTGGCTTTGTTTACTCTTGCCAGCTTGTAACGCTAATTCGGTATTTAACACCCAAGACTGCGTAGGCATATCCCAGTAATAGAAATAAGATGGCTGTGACGGCTTTACCTGCCAGCCATCATGCCAGTACCAGTTTTTTAATACATCATCGGCATCAGCGTCATCAGGTATGGATTGCGCTATCCTTCCGTAATACTCTTTGCCGTTCTCATAAACCTCATCCACGCCTACATTGGTTATGTAAACGACTGCATTATTGTCTAAGAGTGCGAATCTCATACTGGATAGTTACAAAAAAGAACTGGCATAGTTGGCGCATTACCCATAGTGTAATCAAACGAATTGTACCAAAAGGTAGGAAATGTATTGACCCTCAATACGGCACAAGCACCTTGACCTGATAAAACGACTCCAGTTGGGGTTACACTTGCAAATCGCCCAAATAGACTAAATGGCCCAATTCCACTGCTGCCAATAATATTAGATGTATAAACGGTACTGCCTGTAATTGAGTTAAGGTTATTAAGGCATACGCCAAAATTACTGCTTTTAGTAAACGAAACAGCAGTATTGCTATAAGTTCCTGAGCTTAGTTTATAAAATGGTTTTGTAATAGTGAAGGATTGAAAGGTTGGGCTAAAGTAAGCTGAATCAAATACTTTTTGACTAATATCATTAAATACTCTAAGTCCATAATTGGTTGGCACACCATAGTAAGGATCTTCATTAGCTACCAAAAAATAAGAAAAGGTGTAAGTATTGCCAGAGTAAGGAGCAACTCCAGCAATACCTTGATCCGAAAAACTTGAGGCGGCTACGATAGACATACCGTTGTATAAACCGCTACCATCCCTAGTCATAAAATTTAAAGCAATCGGGCCAGAAGATTGCGTAATAAACACTAATGGTGGATTAAGAAAGCTGCGTTCAAATGTAATACTTGCAGAAGTTGGCTGAAAATAATTATCATTTCTAGTAGTGGCAGATTGCAAACTGGTTGCTGTGCCAGTCCTAATAAACGAACCGTCTAGATTGTTTTGTATGTAAAAGGCTTTGTGCGTTGCATCAATAGATACAGCCGAACCACTTGAACCAGCCGCAAAGAATCCATAGCCAGTCGGTGTAGTAGGAACTCCAAACGCATAAACTTGTGTGCTAGTAGGATTAATATTGGGTGGGTAAACAGCCGTATTGCCGCCATTCTCATATGCGGTTGGACCATAGAAAAAAGTAGAACTGGCGTTTAGACCACCATTAACATTAACAGTCCCACCAAAAACTGCCCCGCCTATAAACGATGCTGACATAGCCGATATAGGCGTTGCCATTCCAAACTGCGTTACAAAACCTGTTGATGGAACAGTAGCATTAGTTGAGTATGTGCCGTTATTATTAAAGAACACCCCATTCATGGTGGGCGAGTACATATACAACTGGCCCGCAGCGTTTTGTGTTGCTATTCCATAGACTGCCATTATGGTCCTAAATATCCAATTAACACTCGTAAAGTATTTGCACTATCAAATACCGAAATTTGTGTATTACTAATTGTTAATCGCTCACCAGTTGATGCGTTGCGTATTAATACGCTACCGTTAGCATCTACTTGGAAGTTGCCGTTAGCCGAACTAATTAAGCCTGACACATTTAAGTTGCCTGTGTTGACAGAAAGGGCAGATAAGTTACCTACTTTTAGGTTAGACAGGTATGGAACATTCCAAACTGAGTTGCCTGTAGCTGGATCGTATATGCCGTCAGATTGGTATAAGTATTCACCAGCGACCAATGTTGATGGTGTACCAGTCCAAACTGTTCCTGTACCCCATGAGTTATTAGGCGGAAATGATGTTGAACCAACGGTTGTAATGGTTGTTGGTGTAGATGACAAAGATCCTAAAGTAGATTTGCTGTAGCAGATACGGGATGATGCGCCAGCCAGACCCGTTGTACCATTTGTGCCAGCGTATCCTATGGCAGAAATACTAGATGATGTCCAAGTGATTGTTGATGTAGTTGCTGCTGCGTCTGCAATTAGCTGTACGCTTGCACCCCATAAAGTAAAGCCAGCACCAGTTGGTGTGCCTGGCGTTGTAGACCACCCAGCAGGGATAGACGATATTAAGCCGTTTGACCATGTGTAGGTTGATGTACCTGTAGGTGATGCGGGTATGGATATAGCCCATTGATACACAGTAGGCTCTGCTGCTTGTAATCCGTTTGCGCCATTAGCACTAACAGATTGCACAGAAAAACCAGTTGTCCAATCTACAGTAGTAGTTAGATCAGCCGATGGTGCTGACACACCTTTGCTTGCGGAATATAACTGTATTAATGGAGTGCCAGGGTTGGCTGGTATAGCCGTTGACCAACCATTACCACCCGTATAACCTGAGTTTAAATTGGTTGCCCATGTAAATGTAGAACTTCCATTTGGGCTTGAAGGAGTAGATGTTGACCACTGATACAAGTAAGCTACGCTATTCTTTAACCCTGCTGCGCCAGTTGCACCAACATAGTTAAAAGTAAACTGTATTGCTGCCGTAGCACCCTGAGTTACTACGCCAGTAGAGCTTTTGTATCTAACTGGCACAGACATCGATGCTGGGTTAGTGGACATCGATGTTGGTTGCGGGAACAAAGCATAGCTGCCACCATCAGTCGGTGTGCTGATAGTAATGCCAGTCGTTACTATATCGCCATAACCCGTTGTGCTTGAGTTGCCAATGCGCCAAGTATTATTGACAAATAAAGCGTCTGAATCGCTTTGCGATGCAACAAAATCAATAGAGCCGCCAGCGGCAGTTCCATACAACTCCGCTACAACGCCAGTAAAGTTAGGTGTTGTGCTGTATGGAATTTGCAAAATAGCAGGGCTAAATGTGGCTAGGAATGTTCCAGCAACGGCAGATGAGGTTGGATTAGGCAACCAAAAATACGATGCAGACAAGCCAGATAAATTAGATTGCGCTACATCGTTACCAACTTTGTAGGCAAAGTAATAAGTATCAGTAGGCAAACTAATGTTGATAAAATCAAGAGTTGCGCCATTAGCAAACGGTTGAGAGTCTGATGCCTCTTGTGTATCAAGCAATATCCAATCGGTATTAGATGGCACAGTAACGGTGGTGTAATAAAGCAATACGCTGGTAACTCGGCCCGTTGCTGGAATAGTCACCCGTACAGAAAATGATGGTACTGCTGCACTTGGCAATTGATCGACAACAGCAGGTGTGCCTAAAGCACTAAAGTAACTACTAGAAACTAAGCCAGAGTTGGCTGCTGGTGTGTACTGCGTAATATCTTTATCGTCATACACAGCACCGTTGTATTCGATAAGCTGTATGTTTGCGCCCAATACGCCTTCCGCAGAAATAGCCTCTTTTACCTGTGTTGCCCTAAATAGCTTATTATTCCAGCCAAAAGCAGCATTGGTTACAGACACAACATCGCCAGCATTTACTTGTATGCCATCATAGGTTGTATTGATGGTAACTAATAAATCTTCCCTTGATTGTTCCATTAGCCTATTAGCTAAATACAAAGCCTGTACGCTGTCATTTACAAGATCGTAATTTGTAGTTAGTTTGTTAACTGGCTCATTTGGGTATAGCAAGAATGTTGGCACACTAGCTAAAACATAATTGGATTGATCGCGATTGGTTGCGTCAGGAAACTTTGCCTCAATCTGATTTGGCATTTGTGCAATATCAATTGAGCCAATGGAAATTGCGCCAATCAAATTGCTATCGTCAAAACTATATGATGCAGCCTCACCTTTATTAACAACAATAGCCCATTTTCCTAGGGTTGCGTTGTATTGCATCCAAGAATCGGATGCAGTCATAATTGCATCCACATTTTGCAATATACCTTGATTGGTATCTATAACGCCATTAATGCGATACCTAAACTGGGTTGCTGGATTGCCTTCGTAATCGTTAAATGTTACAAGCTGGTCAGAATAAGTGTTCAATGCCGTAGCGGAATCAAAATCTAAATACTCGTTCTCTACGGCTGCGCCATACACCGTATTCTGCATATAGTCGTACCAAACATCACCAGGCTTTGCTGCGCCAGTAGAGTTAAGGTAATGTTTACACTTAAATGTAACTGGTGACATCGATGTCGTGCCAGCATCGCGGCTATAAGTCAATCGAATAACGGCAAACGCCAAACCATTCATTCTTCTGTTTGTAGATGTCCATTGCTGGTCAAATGTAAGACCAGAGCCACTTCCCATGCTAAATGCAGTTCCGCTTGCCCAAGGTAACGGCCCACTATTTAAGGGGGTCACATTTCCAGAGTAGTCTGAACGGTATAGATTAATGTAAAGATTGCCACTAATCTTGGTATCCACATTGCCAGCACCATCAGTCAAACTAATGACTTTAGTTGGGTCTGAGTTGTCAAACGCAATTAATCGATCTGCAAAATAGAACTTAGTAGTGTCAAATGTAAATTGACCATTCTCGCTAATGCACGATATAGCCATGACATAAAACATCTTCATGCCGTCTGTAGTCAAACAAGCATCTACAAACTTGCCGCCAATAAAGAAGTCACCATAACCTACTGGAATTGGATTAGTTGTGTCTGGTGGTACTTGATTGCGAACACCAGGGTCTTTTTGCGTTGCACCAGAATCAATATTATTGTTAGGAGCAAATATTTTATTAACAATTAATGATGTGGCAAAGGTAGCTGCAAGAATGTACACAGAGGCATAAGCCAATCCTTGTACTGCCGCAGCAGTACCAATGCTGACCGCCAATACAACCAGGCTTGCAAAAGCATAAGCGGAATTAGCAATGAACAATAATCCAAGTGCTACATAGATTTTTAATATAGTTTTATTCATTATTTAATCCAGCTTTCTTCCAATTTGGCAAACCCAAACCTGTCATATTTAATATCTGGGCTTGTGCTTAACTTTCCCATCACAACCGCATTAATTCGTTTTGTTTCCTTTAATACTTCTGCTTTAGCTAAATATGCCTTTAATAAGCGATACCCTATTGGTGTATTGCGATACTCAGGTCTTACATACCACGCCAATTCGTGCAACATCAAGAAATCTTTATTCCACAATGAAGGATTAATAATGCCAGCAATTAACCCCTTATCTTCTTCTATATAAATAACGCCTAATCCAGCAAACAAAGTATTTAATAAGCTATCTAAATACGATGCCTCTAAATCATTAAGATGATCCAGTTTAGATTCTTTACCAAACTCTTGTATCATTTTTATAATACTTATCTTGTCGTATTTGTTTGCTTCTCTTATCATTCTGGGCCAGCTATATAAGTTGTAGTAGCGGTTTCTGCCGTTGGCGTAGTCTGACTGCCGCCAGTTGGCTCTTTACCAAAGTCAAAATAGGTCGCTGCAATAATCGGTACTCTATCCATACTTGTATCGTTAGTGTAGATATTCTTCCAAATCTGAGGATTAGTCTTTATACCTGCGTTTCTGCTTTCCAATACTAAGCGCATCGATGCAGACGATATAACGCAAGTGGCAACCCTAATCCGTTCTGCCTCATTGTAATCCTCTACAATCGCAATATTATTAATAATGCCTTGATAGCGTTTAAAGAACTGTTGCGTAGGAGTTGTAATAATCTGGTTATTGCTATCCAAAAAGCCACGCCAAATCTCAATCTTGCTGCCCTTTAGGTCCGCACCCAAGACTAGCGATATATTGTTTGGGTCAATGCCATTGATGCTAACCTTTAAGTCGGCACTATTAGCCTTGATGCTGCGCTGGATTTCGTCAATACCTAAGAGCGAACCTAAAGCATTATAAGTATTGCCATTGACCGTAATTGGAGCAGCGGCATTACATAAATAGTAATTGGTTGATGGTAATGTTAATTTCAAAAACTCAGCTACTCTTATCGAATCTGAGTTTAATGCGTTCATTATTGTTGTCATATTTTGTCCTAGTTTGCTACATCTTCCCTAAACACAAAATCACCATCCCATTGCACATAAGCACCATCAGTCATAGGATTAAGTGTATATGTTGGGCATCTTTCAGCCACAACATTGAATGACACCGCATTACCCATTAGTACGGTTGCGCCTGAAACTGGCAATCCAATAAGCGGTCTATGGATATTAACGGTTGTACCTGCGGTGTCTTGCGTTACCTTATAGACATACCCGCCAACCATAATAAAGTCACCTGCCTTGTATGTGCCATTAGAACTTAGCGTCAATACTTGCGTATTTGCGGTAGGGGTTGTAGCAAGCGTAGCGGCAGTTGCCGTACCTTGCATCTTAGTAAACCAATCCAAATTGCTAGATGCAAATGTAATAGCCTGCGGCAACTGACGGTCAAGGTTATCAATGGACTGAATAACATCTCGCACCTGGGGATAGTACAAATAGCTGTGCGGAGTGACTGTAAACACCCAAGGCACAGAAGTTAAGTATTGTGCCACCCGTAGTTGCCCAGAACGGCTAACCTGTTGACCAACAGTCCTTCTGTTATTAACAGACATCTTCTGCTGTATTTCAAATATTGTTTGGAAACCAGACATTATGTTCTACTCCCAGATGTAGATATGTTTCTATTTGCATATTGGTTAGCTGCCCATATTGCCTTGCTACTTCCATACAATCTATCTTCAAATGATTTAGTATCAATGGCGTTCATGTTGGCAATGTACGGCCCATTAAATACATTCTGTGGCTGGTTTCCGTAATTACTCATTCTTTGATTTGGGATGATAGTTCCGCTACCATTAGGCAAAAATAGTTCAGGGCCATTCTCGCCAACTAAAGTCGGCCCATTTATAAACCCACCGTCTGCGGCCGCTGGCAATTGAAAGGCAGAACCACTAAATGTCCCAGTTGACATACCATGAGTGCCAGCCGATGCACCGCTAGAAAACATACCGCCAAACAAAGAACCCAATCCCCGCATAGCAGACATAGCCATGTATTGCGCTTGAATTTGCATAAGATTAGCAATAACCGATATTGTAAAGTCCTTAAAGCTAAACTTACCAGTCATTAAGAATGCTTGTATGGCTTGTGTCATTGATGTAAATACGGATGAATTAAAGTCTTTTATGTATTGCAAACGATCACCAAGCAATGTAATTTCTTCCCTAGTTTTTCCAATTTCGGTTTGTTGCTCAATTAATTTTGTTTTGGCATCGCCAGTTAAATCTTCATTTCGTAAGATTTCTGCAATCTTTTGTTGCGTTTCAAGCCTCTGTTCTGCAAGTTTTGCTTCAGTTTGCGTAATAAAGAAATTAGACTGGTATATACCCATCTTCTGTTTTTCTATATCTAACGCATCTTTCTCTGTAATCTGCTTTTCACTAGCAGATTTAAATGCCTCGCGATTAATCTTTTGTATCTCTTGAGCTACTTTAAGTTCTTCGTTTTTCTTAAACTGCGCCAATATCTTAGCTTGTTGCCCAGAGCTGACCCA
>Ga0209229_10000573_pt1 | contig 15087 bp, 16 predicted proteins | sample SanBayMetagenome_FD_187466 | JGI IMG/M metagenome (GOLD analysis project Ga0209229, IMG submission 187466) | Freshwater and sediment microbial communities from dead zone in Sandusky Bay, Ohio, USA (SPAdes) (version 2) | ecosystem: Environmental > Aquatic > Freshwater > Lentic > Sediment... | reverse complement strand
AATGTGTTCATTGTGTTTGTTCATGTTGTAGTTGATCTAATCGGGCCTGTTGGTCCGGGCTAAATTCGTCTTCTAATTGTACACTATCTTGTGTGTCGTCGTCAACAGTTTCGAACAAAGAATTGAATTGGCTGTGTGCATTTTTGGCCTTCTTGCCTTTGAATCCACGTGTGCCCACAATGTCCATCCAATAACGGTCATAGTGTTCGATTATGGCTTCGGCTTCTGCACGGTCTGGTGTGGCAAATATGGCATCCACAATGTCCTTGAATCTGGCATGATCGCCATTTTGATTCCACATCATGGCCGGCCATGAACCTGAATCATATTCACGATTGGCACGTTGCACAGCTTCAATGTGCATCCACACATTATGCCCCATCAATAGAGCATAGCTGAAACTATCCCACGACGTCTTGCCTTCTTTGCCAATCTTGTTGAGATCACCAGGTTTGTAGATACAGATGTCCTTCATCTGTAATTGTCGACTGATTGGGCTTTCGTCAAAGTGATTGATCAAGCCATCGGCCAACACAGCAGGACCAAATTGGCGTGTGTCGGTGGCATACTTTTTGTCGTCCACAATAGGGCTCATACGATAACACCACTTTTCGTTGTGCGGCAAGTCAATGTGATGATAAACTTGACCATTGGCCGTGGCCAAGAACGGACTGGCACAGTCAAAGCTGATGGTGAAACTTGGATTCACATACTTGCGAACAGCACGTTGGATGTCGGTGAGTAGCACAGCCCACTCCAGTTTGCTGGTGCCCAAGAAGTGCATCCAATCATGAATGCCTTCTTGTAGGAGATTATCATGACGCAAGGCCACCAGTCGCTTCAATACCAAGTGTACATCACACATGTTTTGACCGCCCATGCTCCAGCCATCAAAGTGAGTGTCAGGATACTGCGTGGGATCACAATAGTGCTTCATGATATCATACCAACGATCGGCATCAGCATGATTGGCACCTTGTAGCACGTTCAAGAACTTGGCTCCGCCATTCTTCACACCCTTGCGATGCTTCATGAAGTAGTCGTTGTTGAACTTGGTAGCATCCACGGCTTCTTCAAGTGTGGTGATCTGGCATGCGGCACTGGCTTTCTTGTCGTGGATGACCCAGGTTGGAATATCAAGAATCATACCATAGTCGGCGATACTATCCAACCATTTAAGAACCATTTCACGTTTCTTTTGTGCTTTGGCGCAACCAGAGTTGGCCTTCCAATCACCTTCCCACAGGCCCTTGGCAATCTGGAATCCGCCTGAGTCACCTAGCATGAGTGTGCCAGGCTCACGGTTACGCACCATGTCTTCGCTCCAGTCCTGCTTGTTCAAATCCAAGTTGGCATGACCTCCTGAGTACAAACTCCACCGGTATGGAAACAGACCTTTTTGTCTGTTGAGCCAGTTCATTTGCTCCATGTCCTGTATGCCTGCGGGCATCCTTGCTGGATCCACATAAGCGCCAGCAGGATCACGTTGCTTGCCTATGAATGTAGCATAGAAACCACTGATTGCCGGGAGGAATACGGCATAGTCATTTTGTTTTGCAGTTAAGTTGTCTTGTGTCATTGAAATTGTACGGTGTTAATCAAACGATAATCTTCACGATATTTAGATTTGATTGCCTCTAGTAAATTTTTATTTTGATTCACTTGAGATCTTAAAAAATCCATCATGGTCTTTTTTGTTGTGTTTGTCTGTGTCGTGTTGCCTTTAAATTCTTGATCCAGTTGTAAATTGTAACGATTGGCCATGCGTTGCACCACAGTAGAATCATGATAAAAATAATCTATGTTGTAGTGATACTTCACACAGTCAAAGAAATAATACTGCGGCATGGTATGATCATCAAACACGACTTGATCAAACAACAATTTTTCCACCACTGGATTGTAGTTTTTCACAAATTCATTGCCCACAAACGTGCCCAGAGTCGACATGGCATATTGTGTAATGCCGGTCAGCCATCTTTCAACTGGATCTCGCAACACAATTATACAACGAGTTTGTGTGCTGTTAATGTCACGCAGATTGGCCACATCCCATCCACTGTGTGCAAACAGACGATCTAAAAGATTACTGACATTCTTGGGAATGTTAAGGTAAAAGTATTGATTGTTATGATCAACCCTTCCACCTCCGTAGTGCAAACCACGATTTTTTAAATTGTCTTCGAACTCTTGATAAAAACTGTTCACTTACTTGCTTTGTGCTGGAAGAATATAGTTGTAAACAGCCAAACCAGAATCCACAGTGATTTGTGCAGCACCGTCATCGCTGATGCGGAAGGTCTTGTCGCCAGTCAAATCAAGGATGCCAATCACGGTCTTGATGGGCCATGACCATGCACGCTTGAGTGTGCCAGTCACATCAGAATGGAACACAAAGTTACCTGCGTGTGTGCTGTGATCGCCAAAGAAAAATTTCAAGTCACCGTTTTCAGTCTTGGCCTGGAAGTTGACTTCTTCAGCATTGGCCTGTGCCTGCATCTTTAAACGCTGGATAGCGGCCACTGTGGGCACAAATTCAATGTGCCAGTTCACACCTTTGAACTTGACAGTTTTCAGTTTTTCGTTGACAATTTCACTGGCCATGAATCTGTAGTTGTTTTTGAAGTCGCCAGTGGCATTTTTAAAATTGATACCGTCGGGTGCACCAGTTTCCTTGCGTGTCAAACTTAATTCTGCGTTTTCTTTGTACTCTTGCAAGTTCAATAGGATCTTCAATTTGCTCAAGTTTGGCATGCCAAAATTACCAATAAAGTCTGCGTGTGGTTGGGCAAATGTGCCTTCTACCACCACGCTACGATCTTCAGCCAAGCCGTTGATCACGGTGCTTTTGTCATCACCAGTGATTTTGACCAGGTCAATAACGCCTAGGTCATGTGTGTGTTCTACTAAGTCTAATAAGTGATCTCTCATGTAATTCTCCTTTGTGTTTGATTATACAGCGTTTAATTAGGATATGCAACAACTTTGGCAAAACTTTGGCCGCCTTTAAGAGTGGTAAGTGTTCCGGGTTTGCGTAACTCTAGCCAGGTACTGGGCCCACTGTCGTTCCACGAATACAGTATCTCATATCCCAGGCTGGTTACTAAATCTCTAACAAGATATCCAGGAGTGTAACAGGCAAAATGTTGTTCAACCAACATCACAGCCTTTTCACGGTCGCAGTCATTGAAGGTCATGATCAACACGCCCCCGGGTTTAAGTTTTTGAAAGATTTCAACAAGATATCGTTTGATGATTTCCAAGGGACGGAAATTAAACAAATAGTAAACCAAACACATGCCAAATTGGCCATCTGGCACTTTGATCATCATGGGCTCTGTTTGTCTTTCATTGATCACATAGGGTCTTAACCGACGTCGATATTGCTCTGGAAATCGGTCAATGGTTGGCTCCAATAGTTCATAACTTTCGTCGATGATATATAAAGGATCAAAACTTACCATGTCGTAGATAAAAGTTTCCAAGGCTGGGCGTATGACCATGCCAGCATATTGCCAATCAGTGTAGTTTAAAAGACGTGTTTGTAGGGCGATGCGAGCTTCAGTTGATATTGAACTGTGTCGTTTAAGAGTGTATTCTGCGGTTTCGTGGCACATTTCAGATTCGTACAATCTATAACTTTCAACAAACCAGGCTGGTTCTTGCTGTGCAATTAATTCTTTGGTTCTTTGTTTGAGTTGATTTAACAACTGTTCAAATTCCTCAAAGTTTTTTTGTATGATTTCTTGCTGAGTTGTCAATTGATCTGTAAATTGATCTATCTGCACGCTGTTTGTTTGTGCCATGTGTATGATCCGGGCTAGATCACGATCAGCGGCTTTGCCAACAAGCAAAGCACTTGTTTCTTCCAAATAATTGCGATAGGCGATTAGTTCGCTCAGTTTCATATCACCACTCAAACAAGGTTTGGAAAGTGTTTTCTGTGTTGGTGGCACTGGCCAAATCCCAATCCAACACACCCAGCAAGTTGTCAATCTTTTGATCTACCACAGTGGCTTCCATCTCGCTGTCGTCGAAGGGTAGTTCTTTAAACCAAACTGGCAAATGAATTTCGTCTGTGGGATACCCTATGCTGGTCCAGCCCAGGGGATTGGATTTTAACTTACACACAATGGTCTTCATGCCGTCCACGATCTGCATACTGTACTTGTCTGAATTCATCTTGCGTAAGTTGTTCCAGTTGATGGCTGCACGCACATGACCTGGCATGTTGGCTCGACCTTGACGTTCTTCTTCTTTGGCATACTTGGTCAAGTTGTTCACACGCTTGGGGCTACCCTTCTCCCAACCTGGGCGCTCTTTAAACTTGTACTTGAACTCGCGAATCTTTTCAATAATGTTTTCACGGCTTGTGCCAATCAGCACCTCGTCAAGAATTTCGCTCAAAAACTCTTGAATAACCTTGGGGGTGTCACTGCGCTTGAGATCAAGACCCATGGCTTTTACTTTGCCAGGGCTACCGTGTGTATCAACCCGCTTGTTTTCTTTATCGTAATACATGACAGCATAACGCTTTTTAGTAATAAACAAACCTTTGCTGGCAACAATCTCGCGACCACCTCGGATTACATCGCCCATCTCTCTGGGCACATGGAATGCCTGTTCCATAAAGCCAGGAAAGCTATCGTTTACTTGATCAGCAATGCTGTTGTATAGTTGGACAGCGATTTCCCTGTTCCAGGTCATGTTGCCGGCTTCTATTTCTTTTTGCAACACTGGGTATGCTGAGAAATAACATGAATCTGTATCACCATAGATAATTGCGTCGCCTACATGATCATATTTGCCAGTGATGCATTCATTTACATAAGCATCCATGTGCCGGGCAATGGCACGACCAGTAAGAGTTGTGGATTGGCCAATACGCTTGTCAAAGAAACGACAACCAGGATTAAGAATAGCACCATATAGGCTGTTCAAGTTGATCTTCTTGACCAACTGACGCTTGTCCCAGTATTCTTCATCTTCTGCATTTTTACACTCTTTGAGTTTGGCCTGCATTTCTTTACGCTCGGCATACCAGCGTTTTAACAAGCCAGGGATAACTGCTTCCTTTTCGTAAGTAAAGATAGTGCCATTGGCTGTGATCATCCAGGGGCGGTTGCTATCAAAAATTATTTTCCATACGTCAGCGGCACTGTGTACACTCTCTTCTCCATCTTTCCAATCAATGGTGATTTCTGTGCCCGGTTCGGTATTCATAACAGCCGTGTATTCTAAACTACCGAACAGACCCTCCCATGCGGCAGCAAAACTACTGCCACTGCGCATTTTGTCACCGATATAACGTTCAGTCATTACGGGACGCAATTGCCCGACGATGGTTTCTGGACCCATGTTGAGCGCACGAATGGCACTGGGATACAAACTGTTGATGTCTATACTGCCTACATACTCGTGAATGCCTTTCTTTGGAAATGCAACATAAGCTCCAGCGGCCTGCGTATCCTCATCACTGTAGCGTTCTTTACGATTGGGCACGACCATGCCACGCTCATGTGCTTCGTTGATAATGGCCTGTTCAGTCACAGCCACAGCACCCATTGTTGTTTGGAGCAACACTGTGTTTTCGTGTGCAAGTGTGTTGGCAAGATCCAAGAATTTTAATTTCTTGTCTAGCTTGCCTAGAATCATTGTGTCTTGGCGGTTGTATTCAATAAACTTTTTGAAGTTTTGATTGTACAGTTGATCTAATGTGCCTTCGAACACTGTCTTGGTTTCTTGAAGTTCATATTCAGCAATGGCATCCAGGCTATAACTGTGACGTTCTTCGTAGGTGTACTTGCGATACAGTTGCATATAGTCCATATGCACACGACCGATCAAGTCATAGGTTTCATTCTCTGCACCAAAGCGTTCAAATACACGCTTTTTAGGATATTGATTCCATAAACAAAATCTACGTGTGTCGTCTTTGCTGAGGACCCGAGTGACACGATTTACTGTGTAGGGTATATCATACCCCTCACTGTTCCAACCTGAAAGTGCATCTGCGTCTTCAATGAGATCCAAGAACGTTTTTAACATTTCTTCTTCTTGATCAAACACAATACAGTTTTCAAACTCACTGGCAATCTCATCCGCGGTGTCACGACTCATGTGCCGGGGAGGAACAACCAGGGTAACCATTTGATCTAACCATTGCAGATAAACCGAGATAGCAGTGATGGCATTAAATGGATCTGTTGTTGGGCTAAATCCACGTTCTGGATCAAAGTCCACCTCGATGTCAAAAAACGCTACGTTTAGTCGAGGACCGTCTTGGCCTTTGTAGTTTTCTTCCAAGCAACGGAATATGGGATTGATATCACTCTCGTATAACTGCTTGCCGCTTTGTATGCGGATCTCTTTGCGGAACTCTTTGTTGTTTCTAGTGCTGAAGCGGCTGACTGGGTTGCCATATATGCTGACAAACTTGCCACGGGGATCATCGTAGTAGAACACATAGTTGGCTGCGTACTCTTGATAGCGACGTTCGCCATCTCTGCGCTCAACCACGTGTATGCGATCGTGTTCTCGATCAAATAAGGCGTCAATATAACTCAATGCTTTCTCCAGTTATGGCTGGCGGGCCATGATTCATGTTGCTTACGGCAACGACTCGTCTCTTGTGAGATATTTATAGCGTCTTGCCCACAGTGGTTAAAATCTGTTCTAGCAGTTCATGATCCTGTTGTTCACGACCGAATTCACTCTTGTGTGCCAGCTTGATGGCCTTCTTGAGGATGTTGGGTTTGATATCAAGTTCCTCGGCAATGGCTTTGACTGTGTCATTGAGTCCACCTGTGAGGGTTTCAATCTCGTGCATGACCTGCATGCCTTCGTTGATTACCTGATTGAGTTTTTTGGTTTGATCTGCATTAAAGTTACGGCTGTTTGACATCTGAGTCTCCTAAGTAAGTCATACTATTATACATGGATTTTGGCAGAAGTCAAATAAGATTGCTCACTTTTGGCTCAGCGGTAGCGAATCGCATCACCAGCCCAGCAGCCGGGCATTCGGTCCTAAGGCCAAATTCTATTTGCGTCCGACGACCATGTAGCGTGTGTATTCGGTTTCAGGATCACGCAGTTGCATGCGTCCATGATACAAGACTTGCGATAAAGGAAAACGATCTATGATGTCCTGAGTACTCGAAAAACTGCGATTGGGATCATGATCACGGGCTTGAAGCACCACCAGCGTGCCGTCGGGTATGTTTAAAAACCAACTACGTCCTGACATGTCAGTGAGGCTGGTATTGATCACAACACCTACATCACCCAGCTGTCTGTAATCTAATTTGTTGCTGTCTGCCAACATGTATTCCACATTGTCAGCGCCAGCTAGATCCAATAACTTACGGCTGGTCGTTAAAAACTCTTTGTTTTTTTCTACCAAGATGATTTTGTCTGCCGTGATTCCGGGTTGTAATTTCATGTACACGGCTAGATTGCCATACCAGGAACCCAGGATGTAGACCGTGCTGAAATCTTGTTGTATGCGTTCTAGTTCTGTCAACAACCAGACCTTGCTGGCAGTGAGGTCGCGAGTGAAACTGCCTGCTAGGCTGTAACCACTTGACTCGTCGAGATTAGACTGGTGCGTATGGAAGTCTTGGAGTATCACTGCCGTTGTCCTCGGGATATACTGGATAATTATTCATCGGTCACAGGTCCCCCCTCGACCCAGGCATCACAGGTGCGTTTGGCTGCGCACTTGAACTTCAAAAACTTGCAGTAGCCCAGTTCGCCAGCATCAATGGTATCGTGTGGATCGCTTCCGGGTTCTGAGCCAATGCCTCGGGCTATACAGTCTAGCATTTTGTCTGTGATATCAAAAGCCGCACAGTTGCCACAGCGATTGGCCTTGACTGACTCTATGTCATCGGTGTTCCACTTGTCAGCCAACTCGGCCCAGTATTCTTCATTGGGTTCCGCAGGATTTAACGGACCATAGTGATATTCGTCTATGGCTTTTTGTCGATTCTTAAGGTTGAGGTCAATGCTTTGTGTAGCCGGGGGACATCCCGACTCTATGGCTTCTAGTAGGTTGATTAGATTTCTCATTTTTTCTTGTTGCCCCAGTTAGCGGCACCTTTTTTACGACACTGAACAAGGGCGCCACTTGCATAAGCCGACGGCCAGACCTTGTAACGACTTTTTACTTTGCTGTAGCAGGCGTCTTGCTTCTCATCTAGTTCTTTTTTTTCTTTTCTTTGTTGATTGATTTTTTTATAGTCGGGTCCAGTTAATTTTCTTAAATCTTCTGGACTTAGTTTTTTGTGCCAATCCTTGTCGTGATAAGGTTGAGGTCTTTTTACATTTGCTTCTTTTACTTTTGTTGCCACATTCTTTGCGGCTCCTCTGCGTTCGGGATCAGGATCTTCTCTGCGCTTCTTGGCCGCGGCCGACGCACGACCTTTCTTGCCCAGGGCATGTGCTTTGCTTTGTGGCAAGCACTTGGGTTTGCCTTCTTTGCTGGATCCTCGGGCACAGTCACCACGGATTTTACCATCAGGCCCGAAGCGCACCCACTTTTCTTTGAACCACTTTTTCAAATCTTCTTCTATGGCTTCTAAAGAATTTGTAGGATGTGGCTCTTGATCACCATTCATCTTGTTGGCCAGATCGTGAGCTTTTAATGCATATTCAAAATCTAAACGTGTAAGACCGTTGACATCATGCGTGGTCACTTCTACAGTGACCTGTGCGTTGTCCAAGGTAATTACGCCGTTGTGGTCCATGCGTTCGCCCATCTGTTTGATGGCTTGTACAAATTTCAAGGCTGTGTCGTCATCTGCAAAATTATAAGCAGTCTTTAAAACTTCATGATTTAATATTTGCCAGGTGGGAATAAATTCATGATGCAGTCGATCTAGTGCAGTGTCATTGGGACTGAAGTTGTCGACATCGCTGCGAACTTCATTTTCGCTGACAGGTACACAGTTAGGTACCTGGCGATCGCCTTTTTTCTTCATGCCTGCCTGGCGATAACCCTTCCAACAGGCTTCCAAGATTTCTGTGTATCTCATGCGTCGGCGCCTAGAATCTGTCGTACTTGATTGACCCACCCACTTACGTCACTGGTGCCAATTTCGTCCACATCGCCCACATTGTAGGCTACTTCTTCGGCGGCCTGCATGACTTTATCTGGACCAAACTGACGCAACAGGTCTATGTGTGCAACCATGATGCGACGAATAATTGCCGATTCAACCCCCGAAGTATCCTGCTCTTCTTTGATAGGCTGATTATAGTCAGTAGGAGCAATAGTGATAGTTTCAGGATCACGGCCGTCGGCTCGGAATTTGGCTTTTAACTTGTTTGCCACTGCTTGAGCATGATCGTCGTTGTCAAAGTCTTTCCACTTGCGACCATTGATATAAACTGAATAAGGTGTGCGTGGCTGTCCTGTTCTTCGAGAAACAATTGCATCGCTCCAACCTTCGGCCATGCTTTGCGATAGTTTTTGTTTGAGTGATTGAATCTTTTGCTGATACATTTTGCATTTTGCATCATCACCGGCACGATTTGCAGCCAGAGCCAGTGCTTCCAACTTGGACATTCGCTTTTTGATATCGTCGGTGCTTTCTGTCACGTCTTTCTCAAAGGGCAGGAACCAGAACCAGTTGTGGAAACCGCCAGGGTTGGTGTCGTATTCCATGTGGGCACGGTTGCGGGCACCATTCATCATGCGTTTGAACTCGCCTTCGGCACCGTGTAGTTCGGCAATGTTTTCTAGTTCGTCATACAGTTGTCCAGCCAGGAAACTGTCCCGGTGGCGTTCAATTTTGGGTGCCAGTCGACGATACACATCAGCCCACAATGGTCTCACATCTGTGACAGTTTCCTGCATGAGATCTTGCCAGTGTTGGCGTGGACCAATGCCACCGCCGTGTTCGTCTACCGGGTCAGAATTTTTTTTTTGATCTTCGTAGTAACTACGACCTTTGCCCTTGAGCAGGTCTTCCTTGCCGGGGATTTTTTCTGTGGGCACGTTGCCGGGGATCCCGCCTTCGTCCACATCTAAATGTCCTTTTGTTGTGCCCAGACTTCCTGTGGGGTCCATGCCTGTGGCAGGATTGATTTTGAAATAGCTGTCACGTTCGGCTTTGATTTTTTGAAATTGTCGTTTAAGGCCTGCTAGGGCGTCAGGATTTTTTTTGTAAGCAGGTTCTTTGGCACGATCTAACAGTTCCAACATTCTCAAGTTGAGATCATCAATCCTGCGGGCTTCCAGGTTGTCAACAGCACCTTCACGCAGTTGGCGTTCGTATCGTGAATCAAACAAATCTAGGCTTAACATTATTCTTCATCCAGGTAATCTTGTGACTCGTCGGCTTTGCGACGACGAGCTTGGAACATCTCCAAGGCCATGACAGCATGATCAAGATTTTCAAATCTGCTGCGCATGCAACGACCTTCTCGGCGTATTTCAAATCCATCGAGTTCATTGCCATGTATTTCAAACATGTTGCCATCTTCCATGGTCATGGTTTTGACTGGTGCCGATTCGGCATAGGTTGGATTTACAACGGGTGCCTGTGGCTCCACGATGGGTGCTATACTGGTCACAGGTTCTTGTTCGGTGGGATCTTCAGCGACTGGTTGGTCCTTGGCTCGGAGACCCCGATCTTTTTTGTCTTTGCTCTTGAGATCTGTGTCTTCGCGTTTTTTGTCTTTGATATCGCTGTCTTTGATGTCGTCTTCCACGCTTTTGATAAAGTCTGTAAATGATCGTTTAACTCGGTCCAACACATCTTCAGTGGCCACTGCTTCATCAATTACTTCTTCATCATGGTCAACACTTTCGCCACTGCCCACGGCATATCCTGACATGGGATTCTTGGCGTTGGCATTGCCGCCTAGTATTTTTTGTGTTTTGGGTTTGAACAAGGCCGGCAACTGTGGCACTGATTTCTGCTGGGCGTTGAGACCTTTTTTTACAGTGGCGGGAGTAATCGCGGTTTCAATCAAACGCAATCTCTCTACGATACTGTAAATGTCGTTGTGGTCGGTCATTATGCTCTGGCGTCTTTCAAGTAACTCTTTATTTGCCACATGTATTTGCCATGACTGGCTTGACGCTCGGCCATGAAATTGGCAATGTCTTCTCTGCCGGCTTCTTGTGCAGAAGCAAACACCTGCATGACCAGGTCTTTCATGGTCTGTGTGTCGGCCAGTAATTCTTCTAACATGAGTCGGGCACGTGGAATCTTGGTTTGCCCGCTAATAAGACTGAGTTCTTGAAAACGCTCTAAACTGCCTGGAGCATATTCTTCTAGTGTTCTGATGTATTCAGCGATTTGATCTGTGGCACCGTAGGCATCCTCATAGATCTCGCTGAAAAATTCGTGCAGTTGACCAAAGTCAGGTCCTTCCACGTTCCAATGGAAATAGTGTGCTTTCAAATAATAAGCAAAATTTGAGGCCAATAACTGTTTTAATAAATCATCTAGCACGTTTCTTTTTACCTTTTTTCATCCAATCCGGTGTGTTCGGAAATGGCTCGTTAGAGTATTTAGCGCCTGTAAAGAAAGATCCGCCATTTCTTTTTTGCATGGCACCCACGGGCATGGCCACTGTGGCCACACTGCCCGAGCTGGTGGCTCCTGCTGTGGCATTTTCTGCAATAAATTCATTGGCTCTCATCGTGTATCCTTAACAATTCGTTGTTTTTGATCGAAGCATGACCCTGGTTCACACGCAGATCTTTCATCCATAATTGCGCCAAATACGGCGGTACCAGCTCAAAGCGTATTTTGTATTTGCCGGGTTCTGCCAATATCTGCAAATTCTCCTCCAAATACGAATCGGTCCAGATCCAAGTGCGTTCACTGAATAATTCGTCATTGACGTACACACGATACGTGGGAGGTAATCCTTCCCAACTACAGTGTAAATCTGCTACAACACGAACATATTGCTTGGTCATGCTGTATTTATTGGATTTTATTTGACTTCTTTTACTGAGCCCACATGCCAATCTGGAACTCCGTATTGGGCACGCATGAGTTGTCGAGCTTGTTGTTGATTGGCCGCAGTCACGGTGACTTCGATGGAGCCAGTGTAATTGGGCTGTTTGATACGCACGGGTGCGGACCATAGTTTATACTTGGGATATATTTCTCGGGCTTTCATTTGCCTCTCCACTGTGCTATCATGGTGCTGGGTGTGTCATAGCTGTATAAAGCCACTCCACGCTGACCACTACGCATGCTACGACTGCCAGGTTCCACAGGGAAGGTGTAGAACACATACTGTTTGTTTTGCCCCAGGATTTCATTGCCTGGGCGTTGTTGGTATTGACTTCGGCGTGCTTTGGTCACTCCGCGTATTTCAACTCCGGGTATCTGATTCAGCTTGAGCCACATGGCCTGGCCGTGTCGAGTCTGTGTGCGTCCTGCTCTCAGGGTTAATTTTAACTCACTGAGTGCTATACCGTAAAGTGCCAAGCCCAGAGCCTGTCCACGATAGTCAGGATCCACCACAATGGCTGACACTTCCCAAGTGTTGGGCGGATATACACTGTCTACAAGATCCAGTTCGGCTATGATCTTGCCTTGATCAAACAAGGTTATTTCTTTGCGATTGGCTGTGCTTTTAATATCATAGTTATAGCCCGATCCGCCGGGCAAGGGGCGTGAACTGTGTGGCTCACGCATGGGTATGATAGTGTCTTTGTCCCCATAATCTCCCACTGGTATTCGTGCAATTTCCATCACTGCATCCTCGTCGGTTCTATGATATTCACTGGCCTGACCATTTGGGTCCACGTGCCAGGCGTAAAATTTGCTGTAGGGATAATCCTGCTTCAAGCTCAAGAAAGCATTCAAGTTGGGCACTGAGTCATCGTACATGATCAGTTTGTCAAAGTGTTCTTTGCCCAACAAATGCTTGAGAATGATTTTTTTCTTTTCTTCTGTGGCCGCTTTGATAGCAAGATTGCCTGCACGATACACATGAACCTTGTCCATGTCTATGCCAAAACGACGGAAGGTATCCAAGAACACATCACGGTCATTGAAGTCACTGCGTGCTGTAAGCATGATCACTCTGTTGCCTGTGGCTATGTCATGCTTCAACTGCTTGATCATGCCAGGTATAGGTTTAGCTTTGGTGAAAAACTCTCTGGCATCTTTAAAAGCGCCAAAGTCAAATGATTCGCCGGGGCCCAGTTTGTAGTGTGTGAAGTCATGGCTGTTCAACTGCTTGATGACTTTGCCATCTTGAACCACGTTGACTCTGGTGTCGGTGTTGACCAAGGTGTCATCGATATCAAATATGACCAGCTTGCCGGATCCTAGCTCTTGAGCTCTCATTTCTTCCGACCCGATTTCATGTTGGCACACCAGTGATACATTTTGGCCTTTTCGCCCGAAGAATTTTTAGCACGTCGACGTAGGTCTGTTACACTTCCCTTGCAACTGGCACCTGCACGTTTCACACGTCCTGGACGGCTCTTGCCCTTGACCTTGCCATCAGCAAAGTTTTCCTCAACTTTGACAATGGCTTGTGCAATACTGCTACGCAATGATTCTGCCACTATCCTGGTGCGCAGGAATCCTGCGGGCATGCCGCCTGCCTCTTGTTGAGCTATCCAGGCACGCACTTCATCGGCCGTGGCATTGCTCATGCGGTGTATAACTCTGTCGGGATCCTCGTCGGACACCAGCTCATAGTTCTGTCTTGGTTGTTGGGACTGGGCTCGGATGGCATCTATGCGATCACTGTTGCGTTCATATGCCGACGTATCAAAGTTTTGTGCTATGTTGGGTTCAACATCCTGCACACCTGCGGCCTGTGCTGATCTACGGTAGCCATAATTGGCAGTGTCATTGGGGAGATTTTTCATCTGAAGCCATTTATCAAACACACGACTGGCTTCTTGGTCATCAGCAGCATAAAATCTGTCAATGGCTTTGAGATCTAAGGTGCGTTGATCTATAATGTCATAGTTGTATTCTGTTGGAGTCTTGGGTTTGGTCGCAATACGCTTGGCCACCTGTGCTCGGGGGCTGGCCTTGGGTTCGGGTGTGTCATCGGGTCTGCGATATATGTTCCAGGCATCGGTCCAACGCTGACCAAATTCGTACTGGGCTCGGTCCGTGGCCGTATCGACGTCTTTGGCCCGTATGGTTTTCACTATCTTGCCCGTTTCATCAAACACATCAAACCAAGGCTGTTTGATACGCACATCCAGATATGCTGAGGTGTTGACATCTTGACCATACTGCTTCATAAACTGATCAAAGGCATCATCATAGTTTTTAGCATACAAGGTACCCACTGTGGCATCTGGACTGTCTTTGTTGTCCTTGCGGTAGACTTCGTATTCTTCTTTGCCAATGCTGGGTAGTTCTTTCTGGAGCACAGTGTCGGCCCATTGTTTCTTGAGCTGTTCTTTGTTGATGGTTCCCGCTGAGAATTCGCTAAACAACTTCAACTGATCTGCATACTCAGGATTGTCCGCTGTGACCAACTTGTACAGCTTTTTGGCATACTCCTGTCGTTCCGCACTGGGGTCACCGGCTATGGCCATGGCCCGGGCAAAACGCAACATGGTGTTTTCTAGTATACCGATCTCTTCATCGCTCTTGGCCAACCAGTCACCACCAGGACTTCGGAACTCAATGTAGCCATTCTGTATGTGTGCCGAAGTATACTTGCTGGTGCCCACACCTTTTTGCAGTTCTCGGTAGGCCAGTTCTGTGAGTCCATGACGCAGTAGTTCAACCACACCTGCGGGATCTGATCGCTTGCCCTTGATGTTCTGTCGGAATTTGTCCAAGGCACTGGCTGTGTAGGTGTTGGCCGTTCGACCAAACTGATCCAGCACATACTTGTCACCCATGAACAAGATCAGTTTCACATAGTCAATACCTATATCATCCGTGGCGTCCTCGGACTTCATGGTGGGCAAGCTCACACCCATGTGCAAGCCAGTGGTACCATTGGTATAAGCGTTGCCACCGCGGGGGTCATTGGCCCAGTCTGTGACTTGCCTGAGTTTTTCTATGGCTGTCAGCAGGGGCATGGGTGGGCTGACTATTTCAAGTCCGGCTTCTTCGCTTTGATCGTCAG
>Ga0209229_10000572_pt1 | contig 15090 bp, 12 predicted proteins | sample SanBayMetagenome_FD_187466 | JGI IMG/M metagenome (GOLD analysis project Ga0209229, IMG submission 187466) | Freshwater and sediment microbial communities from dead zone in Sandusky Bay, Ohio, USA (SPAdes) (version 2) | ecosystem: Environmental > Aquatic > Freshwater > Lentic > Sediment... | reverse complement strand
CCTATGCGCATCTTCTACTTCTTGCATACGCACGAGGAATGGGATTTCGTCGCGACGTGATCCATTAGATGCAACAAGGCGCACAAGCTCTTCGCGGAGTGCTGCCGTATCGATTTCTGTATGACCCTTTGTGGTGTCAACCTTTAGAATTGTTGGCGTTGAATCTGGTGTGGTATCGGTCGTAGAGCTGCAGCCCCAAGTGGCAAGAGACAGCGCCGTTACAGCGCCAACAGCGAGAGTACGTAGGAAGATGCGCATAGGCCCCCTGACTGAAAAAATGATCGTGATGTGTCCCGGAAAAACATACGAAGAACTACGTAGTCTGCCACGTATTTTGTCGCTTCTCTCAGGAGGTTCTCATGCGTCAGTTGCCACTTCTTTGTGCGTTGATTCTTTCATCGTCAGCAGCTCTTGCTCAGCAGTCAACGCTGCTCTATTACGTCTCGGGCAGACCAGCGGAGCACGGCATTTGGGTGTCGCGCGAGACGCCAGATGGCAAATACACGCGCGGCACAAAGGTCTTACTCGATGGAGTCTTTGACGGCAACGCTGTGGATCCAGATCTGATAATGCTGCCTAACGGCAAGATTCGGATGTATTATTTCAAGGGCTACTTCGTTTCGCAGCCGCCGCCAAACGCAGGACCAAATCCGATCTACAGCGCAGTGAGTAGCGATGGGGTAAACTTCACTGTCGAGCGACAAGTGTTTGCGTACGACAACATCTTTGATCCATCGGTTATTGATCTGGGCAACAATCAATTCCTGATGGCATGTACGCAAATGGCAAACATGTCAGTGAATACGGTGCTTGCTCGAAGTACAGATGGCGGGCAAACGTTTACGTACGAAGCAACGCTTCAGAATACGGGTGTACCTGAGCTACATCGTTTCGACGATGGCAAGGTTCGATTGTATTACGGCGGTCCCGATGGCATCATGAGTAAGGTGTCGCAAGATGGTGGGCGCACATGGACACAAGAGCAGGGATCGCGATGCAAGGTCCAGGGGTTTATTGGTGACCCAGGTGTGTACCAAACCGATCCGCAGTCGTGGTGGCTGTTTGTAAAGGGATTCAATGGCACAAACAATCAACGTCCATCTGGACATAAGATCCAACGTGCTCGGAGTACAGACCGCGGAATGTCATTTGCAATCACCGACCAACTCGTGCTCGATAGTGCAAGTGTACCAGAGGGCATTGCGTTTACGTCAGCATGCGAGATCGCAAAGCAACCAGTAGGTCAGGTAATCTGTGCTGGCAGTCCAGCTCAGTTCAGTGTTGAACTTGACGCGAAAGGAATCGGCAGTGCCACGTATCGCTGGTATCGCGGTGCTACACGCCTTTCGGATGACGCCAATGTGAAAGGGAGTGCCACATCAACACTTACGATCGCGAAGGCAAATGCGTCACAAGCAGGTGAGTACACGTGTCAAATCAGCTTCGCTGTCACTGGCATAGCGATCCAATCACTCATCACAACCGCGGCTCGACTTGATCTGGCTGCAGAACCTTCGATCACAGGTAATCTCGCTGATACAACTCGTGCCAATGTTGGAGAGTCCGTCACACTTCGTGTTGAAGGAACCGGTGCCGCCCCACGTTGGCAGTGGTATCGCAGCACAACAGTACTTACAGGCGCAACAAGCAACACACTTGTGCTTCCATCAGTGCAGATGTCTGACGACGGTGGTGTCTATGCAGCCGTATTGCTTGATGAATGCGATACAGTAACCTCGAACACAACGGTTCTCCGTGTGATCGATCCAACAAGCGTTCACGAGAGTGACCTGGATGTCGCAATGCGCGCTGATCCGCAACCTGCACGCGACCACGTAACTATTACCTTCGCATCTCGCGGCAACGAGGTTACGAGCGTTGATGTAGTTGACGGCACTGGACGGATCGTTGATCGCATCCAAGTTGGCTCAATTGCAACAGGCAATCGGTTTGTGCATCAGGTTGCGCATCTGCCGAACGGGATCTATCGCTACATTGCCAATGGACGTGCAGGAGTGGTAGGAGCTACTACCATCGTTATCGTCCGATAGTAATCGGGAGTAGCAGATGGGTATCGCGAGTGTATACAGCAAGATCGCACGTTTCGTAGCGCACATTGCTGGACGTCCAGCTACGTTCGTTGTGGCGCTAACGAGCATTCTTCTCTGGATCAGTTCGGGTCCGTTCTTCAACTTCAGCGACACCTGGCAGCTCGTCATCAACACTGCTACCACGATTGTGACGTTCCTGATGGTGTTCTTGATTCAGAGCACGCAGAATCGTGATACCGAAGCTATTCACCTCAAGCTCGACGAGCTTATCCGCGTTACGCAAGGGGCTCACAATCGCATGCTCGATCTCGAGGAGTCAGAGGAACACGATCTTGATGCGCTGCGCAAGCAATACGAGCAGTTAGCTCAACAGGCGCGTGCCGCCACGAATCGTGGCGAGGAAGACACAGACGCGCCAGACTTGTAAGGGGCTACCTAGGCCGCTCGGTTAAGCTTTTGTTCTGCCTCGTAGAGGTCGAAGGAAATCTGGAGATTCATCCAGAATTCAGGTGTCGTGCCGAGTTCACGAGCGAAGAGAATTGCTGTCTCCGCGGTTACACCTGCGTCATGTTCATGGGCTCGAGGATCTCAGTGAGGAGAACTTCACCAGGATGCACGGGGCGTCGATGTTTGGGAGTCATAGTGGTTACCTTCGATAGATTTCACGAATACCAATCATACGCTGCCCCAGTATCTGAATAGTGCGACGTTGGTCGTTCGCAGCGACACAAACATACATCTCGGGTGTCAGTTCACGAAGTGCTTCCTCGGAGATCACGGTTGTGATGTACGCACCAGTGATGTCGTACACACGGGCAGGGTACGTGAACGCACTCTCTGTTTCTGCTGACTCTTGTACGGATGTGGTGTGTGATGCAAGCACGCGGACGATGGTGTCAGCAATAGCAGCGGGAGTACCAGGGCCCTCGTTCGTGAGCACAACAACACTTGCACGTAGAGAGGGGATCCACAATGCTGAGGATGTGTACCCACGAATATCACCTCCGTGTCCGTACACAATCTGTCCGCCCACCATCAAGCGCCGTATACCGAGTCCGTAGGAATTTGGTGCAACGAATGCAATGAACTCCGACATCGACGAAGCCGACAGAACGCCTTCGCTAAACAGCTGGTGATAGAACGCCGCATACTGACGTGCTGTAGAGATGACGGCTCCTGCAGCCCATGCGCCGCTCCATTCACCCATCATCGGTGTTGCCGATGCATCACGTCCGCCCAACCATCGGTGTGCAAGTTCTCCGACGAGTGAATCCTGTGGGAAGAGACGCAGTGAATCAAGTTGCAGTGGTGTTGAGATGTATCGTGCAAACAACTGATGCAGAGGCATGCCGCCCACCATCTCTGCGATAGCGCCTGCTACAAGGTAGTTAGTGTTACAATAGGCCCATGCTTCGCCGGGTGCAGCAGCAGCTGGGGGAATCATCGCAAAGAGCTCTTCGCGCTGCCAGGTGCGGCGTGGATTCGCTAGCACGGAGTCGCGATATGCTTGGCCCCCTGCATACTCGCCGAGTCCACTCGTGTGGTTCAGCAATTGACGTACCGTTATGGATGGATTGATCCGCGGGTGGGGAGGCAGATGCTTCGAAATGGCATCATCGAGATCGAGGAGGCCATCTTCCTGCAAGCGCAAAAGAAGAACAGCCGTCATCGTCTTCGTGTTGCTCCCGATAGCGAGTATCATGTCATCCGTAACCGCACGACCGGTAAACGAGAATCCTGCACATGGCGTGTAGCGCTGCCCATTCCACAGAACGGCTGCGGATACTCCTTGAATGTCGAGGCGCTGCTGTACTGCAGTTACTGCATCCTGAAGTTTTCGTGGCAACGTTTCATCGGCGGCCTGAACAGCTGATGCTAGCGATGCGGTGAGCAGCATTAACGATAGAACTCGACGAGTTGCGCGCATAGGTACCCCAGGAATGTTCAGCTTAGAACCCCCTGCAACACACAACGTTTAACCAGATGTATGTTTACGAAAGTCCGTAGAACTTTTTCGCGTTGTCGATCAGAATCTGGAACTCTTTCTCATTCGGTGTGTCTGGGGTGGCACTCTCAACGAAGGTTCCGCCAATTACGCCAACATCGTTCTTGGGAGTGTTGAGTAGATGCTTCGGGAAGATGTAGAACGAGCGCTTCACATCTTGATTTGACTCTGTCTTTCCCTTATCGAAGTACACCAAGATCATGTGTTGAAGATTTGCAGGTACCTGATCGCGAAGCATGATGAGATGTCCTTGCACGGGCACCATCTCAGCATCGTTCTGAAGCTTGGCAGCGCCCAGACCTGAGCAGTCAACGATGACGTCTGTTTCGAGTTCCGCATACGATGTGATCTTCTTCTCAACGAATGTCACGCGTGGACGTAGGTAGTCGGTAAGCGACTGCATAAACACGGCTGTATCGATGAAGATGCCATCGTCGTAGGATACCATCGGACGCTTGGTGCCGTTCCCGAAGTCGAGAATGACGTCCTTTGCTGGCTGCATCACGACGCCGACGTAAGGCTCGAGACCTGAGTCTTCTCGGCGCTCGAAGTATGCGGGGAGGATTGAGGCACCCGCAGGGAAATCTTTGTTCTTGCCCTTTGCAACGGAAGCAAAGAAGCGATATGCATCAATACCAATCTGATTAATCAGCGCTTGCATGCCTGATGCGTTATCCATCGAAACGGGCGCGAGCAGACCACCAGCATTATGGGATGTAAGGCGTTCAAACGAGGCAGCGACGATCGTCACGTTGGTGAAGCCGCGTTGGAGGAGTTCGTACGCGCTGAACAGTCCCAGGCACCCACCACCAACGACCGTGATCGGCGTTGACGTCTGCATTGTTGAGCCCTTGCGTGACGCAACGAGTAGTCCAACAACATAGGATGCGGATCCCGGACCAAGCGTCCAGCCACTACCACCATGTCCGTAGTTGCACGCGACGAGCTTACCGTCCACTTCGCCAACACTCAAGTTCGGTGCACCGCGACGCATCGGACGGTAGCAGAAAATCTTCTCACCGAGGTACGCGGAGTCGAGTCGTGGCGGTGTGATCGAGCGAACCTCTGCTGTAGCATTCGACGAGTTGCCGAACCATTTCGAGCAACCACTCAACCAGAGCATCGATGCCGAGGCCGAGACAGTTGCGATGAAGTCCCGTCGACGCAGGTCTGCAATCTGTTGTTGATCTGCGTTTGCTGCGTTGTCTTGCTGCTCTTCTTGCATGTTGGCTCTCCTTGTTGCGCTGAAAATACGTACGTAATGCCATTCGTTGAGTCCAGGTTACAACTGCGCGGACGCTGCCGTCCTAACATCCTGCGACATAGCGACTTGACGCGGTTTAGGTGGTGAGATTCTCTGCACTAGATGAATCCCCGGCGATCATCTATGAAGAGTGATGTTGTCACATAGGCTACAGGTTACACATTGTATGTTCGTAAACATCCAATAGGCATGTGCGACTTAGAACCTCGGAGTGGGTCATGTATAAAGTCTTGTTTGCTGTACTCCTCATAGCTGTATCGACGCAATTTGCCATTGCCGATGTTGGCATAACGTTGAATCCCATCGCGATTGAGGGGTTTGCTGGACTCCAGTCGTTTGCTGTTGGTCGACATGGGGCAAGAGTCGTCCTCATTGGTGGCCGGACTGACGGACTGCATAGGCGCCAACCATCGATGGCATTCGATGCACAAGGTGAGCCACAGGTCATTACGGTACTTGATCTTGAACAGCGTAGAATGTGGACAGCATCATTGACGGGATTACCTTCTCATGTGCTGGATCAATGGACGTCGACGAACGCGTGCTTTGTTCAGAGCGACTCGTTGCTCGTTATCATCGGCGGATATGGCATTGCCTCTTCTGGACAGGGACATCGAACACATCCCGTGTGGAGCGTGGTGCATGTTGGGAACCTGATTGATGCCGTGATCGCGAAGCGTTCATTCACGCACCTTATCAGCTCTGGAACAGGAGATGCGTTTGCCATCACTGGTGGACGTGCTGGGATGTTTGGCGATACGATTATCACTGTTGGTGGACATCGCTTTGATGGCCGCTATAATCCGATGGGAGGCTCCTCGTTTACACAGGCGTATACCAATGCCATTCGGAGATTCACGCTTGATACAGCAAGCGCTACACCACGCCTTTCATACGTGAATGAGACTGTTGATCCACTGAATCTTCACCGACGTGACTTTAACGTCGTCGCACAGATCTTCCCCGATGGATCACACGGATATACAGCGTTCTCCGGTGTGTTTCAAATCGGTGTCGATCTGCCCTATCTTACCTTGGTCGACATACATCATAAGCATCATGCAGTTGTTGATGAGTTCGAGCAGCGACTAGCTCACTACCACTGCGGAACGGTTCCTGTGTTCAACACACGCGATAGCGTGATGCATACCTTCTTTCTCGGAGGTATCGCACAGTTCTACGCTACACGTACAGGTGCGATCGAGCGCGATGACAGTGTGCCGTTCGTGAATACAATCTCTCGCGTATCTCGAGCCCGAGATGGATCTCTGTCGGAGTATCGTCTTCGAGATACGATGCCAGGATTTCTTGGCGCAGGATCAGAAGTCGTTCTTCGTGATCAACCAGGACGAACGCCCCATGATGTGTTGTCGTTGCGAGTTGACGCCGAGTCGCACAACACACTTGTTGGTTGGGTGATAGGGGGCATACAGAGCACTGCACCAAACATCTTTTGGACTAATGATGGCAGCCAGAGTATCGCTAGTCCGTTTATTGCAGAGATTCGATTGTCTGCTGCGACAACATCAGTATACATTGCACCCGCCGATGCTCGACGTGAAGACCCAGTCATCATTGAAGTGCGCTTGTACAATGATAGTGTTGAAGTGATAGCGCAAGACCTTACTCCCGAGGCAGAAATTGGGTTGTTCGACATTAATGGACGTAATGTTGGCGGGCAAGCGAACATTACCCGAGCGAATGCTGTGACAACTGCAACATTTTCTACGCTGGGTCTTTCACCTGGCACATACGTGGCATTTGTACTCGATAGTGAGCGCACAGCCACAAAGCTTGTACATGTCGTGCGGTGACGTACGTTTTGCTGCTGCAGCTGACGGGTCGAGTTGTACGAGGCGGCGATCATGCATCTGCGACGCTCCTCTTGTGCCTCGATCGCACGTGACGAACCACAAACACGACATTCTTCGACGAAGGACTTCATACCTTTGCGCCCGACGTTGGAGTGATTTGTTCATAACGCGCGGAGGAGAAAGTGGTTTTACGGGGAATTACACGTATTGGCTGCATGGTGGGTCTGCTGTGTGGAGTCGCATCAGTTCAAGCGTCGAATGCAGATAGCGTCCGAAATGACACAACAGTGTATCGACTACCTCCCGTAACAGTGATCGCAAGTATCTCGCGCATGGATCCGATTCATGCACCATTTAGCTTAGCAGTCGTAAACGCAGAAGACATCCAGGCACAACCGATCCGTGCAGTAAGTGATGTCCTTGCATACATCCCAGGAGTTGACCTGCGTCAGCGCGGACCACTCGGTGTGCAGAGTGACATTGCTATTCGTGGTGGAACGTTTGAGCAGACCGCCATCATGATTGATGGTCTTCGTCTCAACGATGTGCAGACTGGGCACAACACGTTTAGTATTCCCTTCCTTCCGACTGACATTGAGCGCATCGAAGTTGTTAAAGGGGGCGCAGCTCGCGCTCTGGGCGCTGGCGCGATGGACGGAGCAGTGAACATCGTGCTCAAGCAGCCAACCGCCAAGCCATCGCTTCATGTATCCCTGATGGGCGGCGACGCGTCGTATCGCGAGGCACGCTTGTCTGCATCGATCGGTAGTGAAACGCTGACGCATCGCGTGAGCGCACAGGTTATGGAACACGCCGGATGGGTGCCGTCGTCAGATGTATCCCTGCAGACAGCGATGTACAATGGACAGCTGATGCTGGGCGAAACACGCGCGAGTGTCATTCTTGGCTTGAGTAACAAGGCGTTTGGTGCGAATGGCTTCTACACACCGAACTTCCCAGAGCAGTGGGAAAAAGTTACGACGATGATTGGTGGAGCGACGTTTGACGCGCCACTCACAGATAACATCGATGTGTCGTTGCGTGCCCTTGCGCGATTGAACGATGACGAATTCCGTCTTAAGCGAGATGATCCGTCATTCTACACAAACACGCATACAACACAGCAGTATACCGCGCAGGCGCGGGTAACGCGCAGCGACGGTGATCGAGCAACCTCGCTTCTGCTCGAAGGTGGTTCCGATGCCATCAAGAGTTCGAATCTGGGAGAACATGCACGTGTGCGTGGCAGCATTATCGTTGAGCACGTCGAGCGCTTTGGAGACCTCCGACTAACTCTTGGTGGCGGTGTCGTAGCGTTTAGCGATCGTCAGCCATTGCCTACCGGTGGTGTGGATGTATCGTACCTGCTGTCTCAGGCTGGGATGACGTCTGACATGCTGTATGGATCAGTGCAAACCAATGGTCGAGTGCCGACCTACACTGATCTCTACTACGAGGACCCAGCAACAACAGGAAATCCTAACCTCGTGCCAGAGCGCGCAACAACTGCGGAAGTTGGCTACCGACATGCCACATCGACTACCTCGTTGAGCATCGCATTGTATGCCCGAGACGGGAAGAATATGATCGACTATGCAATTGATTCAGCTGGTAATGCCTCGGCGGAGAATATTACTGACGTTGATGTGCGTGGTATTGACTGCTCGTATAGCATGCAGCTCAAACTTGGTCCGCTTGCCTTCCTGCGTATCGGCGTGATGTACCAGGATGTCAGGGCATCAGCACGTACAACCACTGCATATGTGGCAGATAATCTTCGCACGCAGGGAATACTTGAAACTCGTTGGATGCTTCCGTTCGATATCCGCGCGGCCTATATCGCTCGCGCAGTTGAGCGTGTAACCAAACCGACGGTCTATGTTGTGCATGACATTCGCCTCATGCGTACGTTCGGGAGTGTGACGATCACCGCTGAAGCAACGAATCTGACGGATCAACGATTCATCGAAACCGGCTGGGTGGTAGTACCACCACGCTGGGCACGCCTTGGAGCAGCGATTAGGTTGTAAGTCAAGATGCAATGGTGGCCACTGCTTGAACTCGTTTACTCAAATGGAGCGTATTGATGTCGTTCTTCCCAAGACTAGTTGCAGCTGTCGTTGTAATGTTGTCTGCGCAAAGTGCACTCGTGTGTCAAACACGTGAAACAGACTCGCTTGCGCTGCGAGATTTCTATCAAGCACTCAACGGTGGTGCATGGAAGTCATCGACAAATTGGAACTCAGACCGTCCAGTGCACGAGTGGTTTGGAGTTAGATGTGACTCCGTGAGCGGCCGAGTGACGGCGATCGACCTCGAAGCAAATGGCCTCGAAGGTGAGTTGCCGCCATCATTGACGAGTATGACGGCTCTTCAAGCGCTCAGACTCTCAAGTAATCAGATATCAGGTGGACTGCCTGCAGATATTGGATCACTTGTCGAGCTGACGCTGCTTCGCCTAAGTGGGAATATGCTTACGGGATCTATTCCGCCGAGCATTGCTAAGTGTCCCAAGATTACTACGATCTTGCTGACCAATAACAACTTGACCGGCGAGATACCCCCAGAGTTGGGGCAGTTGCCAAACCTATTCACGCTCAATCTTCCAGGTAACTCTCTCACGGGAACCATCCCTGCGACCTTCGCAGGCCTCAAAGCCCTGCGTGTACTCAATCTTGGGACGAATGAGTTGTCTGGTGAGATTCCTGATGTGATCTATCAGCTCGATAGCGTTAGCAGTCTCTATCTCGGTCGGAACAACTTCACTGGAGAGCTCTCGCCGAAAATCGGACGCTTGATTCGGCTTGCAACGTTAGATCTCAGACACAACAATCTCAAAGGTCGCATCCCAGTGGAGTTGCGCAACCTTAAGCGACTTCAAACGCTCAACCTCGAATTCAATGCGTTTGAGGGTACAATCCCTCCTGAGCTCTGCGAGCTGCCGAACCTCTCGATGCTCGATCTTACATCGAACAAGCTATCAGGTACTATTCCCGATAGTATCGGCTCTCTCGCGAGATTAGCCTACCTGCAGCTTGATCAAAATGAATTGACAGGTGTGTTCCCGGTTTCGATGAAGAACCTTACACGCATTCGTGGAGTGTATGCACATCAGAATCTTCTCACGGGTGGACTCGAAAACTTCCCCGACAAGAATCTCGACTCTGTGTCGATCAACAACAATGCATTCGACTTCGCGGCACTCCTGCAGAGCAGTGTGCAGGCTACGGTGTTCCCTTATGCGCCGCAAGACTCAGTTGGCTCTTCCGAAGTGCAATCATTGCAATCCGGCGTGCAACTACGCATCAACAGTGGCACCCGACACGCTGAAGGTAATGTCTATGAATGGTCAAAAGACGGGGAAGTGCTGCCTGATCAACATGATTCGATCCTCGTAGTTAATCGCGTAGAGAGTGCAGATGCAGGTGTGTATTCATGCGCTGTCACGAATGCTCGATTCTTCTTGCTCACGCTACATCGTCGCGCCGTGGTGGTTGCAGTCGATCAGCCGAGCTCCGTCACAACAGCATCATCTCGACAACAGCTTGTTTCACCATCGCTACTCGTCGATCAAATGACGATCACCATCGATGAGCGTGTTTCGTTGCCATGTACGGTGATAATGACCAATAACCATGGGGCATGTGTGCTCCGCACATCGATCAGTGCCTCGCCTGCACAGTTGTCCATGCATGGGATCGGTTCTGGATACTATGTTGTATCTGTTAGCAACAATCAGACGTCAGTATCTCAGCGAGTGATGGTCGTGCGGTAGACAGCGCATTAATATATTGTTCGTAACATATGTCAATGAGCTCCTTCTCCAATCGTCGTACCATCGCTCTATGTCTTGTTGCGCTGTGCAGTGTATTCCTGCTCGAGGGGTGCTTGCGCAATATGTCGCGGACATCTTCAGCTGGCTATCGCGATGGTGATGATGATGGATGGTCGCTTCCTGACGTCGACTCACTGACCGACTCAACCATCAAGTACGGATATCGACTGGTCAAGTCAACGTCTGCATACTTCGGACCGAAGGGGAGTATTCGTCACTCGACGAATGGCATGGATTGTCAGAACTGCCATCGAGCAGCAGGTTCTGATCCAAATGCTATCAGCCTGCGTTCAGCGTATGCGCACTATCCTCGTCGGCAACGTCGATCTGGCGTGACAGTGCGTCTCGAGAAGCGAATAGCAGATTGCTTCGAGCGAAGCATGAACGGCACCGCGCCTGCTGCCGATTCACGTGAGATGGTTGCGATCATCGCATACTTGCACTGGCTCAATGACGTCACATCGACCAGCGATCAACAGCAAATGCAGGATTCCGTCGGTCTTGCATTTCTTGATCGACCAGCCGACCCGATCCGTGGGAAGCGCGTGTATAGCACCAACTGTGCGAGTTGTCATGGTAGTCGTGGCGTCGGACAGCTTGAACCTCGTCGCGTATCGTACATGTATCCTCCGCTGTGGGGTAAGCAGAGTTACAACATCGGTGCGGGTATGTACCGCCTCTCGAATCTGGCTAGGTTCATCAAATACAACATGCCGCTCGGGGCCTCACGCACTTCACCAATACTCAGTGACGCTGATGCATGGGATGTCGCAGCATTTATTGCTTCGCAGACGCGTCCTACGTTCGATTATGCTGCGGATTGGCCTAACATCGCTGAAAAGCCAATTGATCATCCATTCGGACCCTTTGCTGATCCCTTCTCCGAGAGTGAGCACAAGTATGGTCCGTTCAAACCTATCGAGTCGTTCTACACGCGATAGGTGCATGGCTGCTTCGCGTATGTCTACAGCTTCACGTAGGCATATCCCCTGAGTTGAAGCGGGATCACGGCCGTAGCCATACCGAGAACCACCTTGCATTGAGGTGCTATCGACTCCTTTGCAATCTGTCGGATCGCAAGCGTCTGCCCACAGAACAGGAGTGTGACCCCAGCCGCCGAAATCTTCTGTATGAGCTCCGTATTCGGGTTGTCATATCCATAGCGAGCTCTGTGCGCATCGTTGTTGAGGAGCGCGTATGCAGCCTCGCCATGAATCACCACCACAATGTCGACACGATTGCGAGGTACTCCGCTCACTGCGAAGAGATTTACCCAGCGTGCGACCATCACGAGATACTGATGCGGAGCATCGGGCTTGATCGCCGGACTCACGAGTTCCGCAACCACGCGTTGAGTAGCGGTTGAATCAATGACTGTTGTATCGACGCTAACACTCGCAACGCCGGCATACCCCGTAATCACAGGATAGAGAAGTTCCTGTGCAAACGTTGGAAGGTAGCAACAGGCACAGAACAATAACATGACGAGTATTCGCATTAGACGCTGTCCAAGTGAGGTTGGCAAAGTGATGGCCATTGGAAGTTATGCATGTCCGTAGAGCGAAAAATGCCGAGGAATGAGATTCCCCGGCATTCGTACCGTCATTGTGAAGGTCAGCATCAGAACATGTATGTCAGACTGAAACCGAACACCCAGTTCCCGATGAAGTCGTCGTCGCTCCGGCCGGCTTTAGGAATCGTATTCGATAGACCATTGTACGTGTAGAGTCCAAGTCGGAATTGCTCGAGTTTGAATGCAACATCAGCAGCAATACCCAGGTCTAAAGGACTCATGCCATCTGCATCGTCATCATCAAAATCAATTGACTCCGAGCGGGTGCCAATCAGAGAGTTTGAAATCGTAATGCTGCCACCAACGCCATATGCCGCATAGCCGCCGAGGCCGAGTCGGAAGCTGCCAACATTCGCAACGAGCTTAACAGGGATCTGTAGGTAGGCTGGAGACGCGGTGATAGTGGCAATCGGTGTTTCGCGCTTTGCCCCTTTCCACGTGAGCTCAAGCCCACTGTCAACATCAAGGATCCCAATCACAGGCACTGTAACTACGCCACCAACAAGAAACGTCGAACGAGGTTCAATGGCGATTGATCCAGTGCTCGTGATCTCGTACGAATACGACGCAATCTGTGAGCCTGCTTTGACCCCGAATTGAATAGTCGGTGCAGGTTGTTGTTCGATAGTCTCCTGTGCAGCACAGGTAATGCTTGATGCAATGACGAGTGCCATGGCCAAACGGATCATGTGTCCCCCAATGATGATGTTGCGAATGCTTGTTGTGTCGTCCCAACAACGACAAAGTTATCGTTTGTGCGAATTCGTTCGCAAGGTCAGCATCGCATGTCATGCGCAAGCACTATCACAACAGCGCAACAAGAGGCAGAGTAATCGCGCTGACGATCAGTGTAAAGGTTGCGAGCTTACCTGCAAGCTCTGCATCACCGCCATAGCGCACAGCAACAACCACACCAAGCGGTGTTGATGGCATCGCTGCGAAAAGAATTGCAATGACACGTGAGTTGCTGTCAACTGAGAACAGATCGACGAGTTGTTCGGCGATGAGTGGCTCGATGACGAGTGCCAATAGAGCACCAACGACAAGCACTCCGAGTTCCGTGCGATAGTTGATACGCTGCAGTGAAAGTCCAACAATCATTGCGACGATGAAGGGGAGTGAAGCCCCGATCATCGTGCTGGCACCAAACACAATGTCAATGCCGGGTCCGCGTGTTGGAAGGGCGAAGTACGACCACGCCATTCCTGCATAGAGTGCAACCATGCATGGCATCAAGAGAAAGCTCTTCATATGCTGTGCTATTGTGGATGTACTGCCTTGCGAACCGAATCGCATCGCGAGCAGAATGCCGATCGTATTGCCGGGTATGCCAACACCGAACGATCCGATAATCATCGACATGGAAACGATAGTCGGATTGTCTTTAAACAGAACCTGCACGAGAGCATTCCCAATCAGGCCCGTGCTGCCGAAGGTAGCCGCGATGATAAAGGCACCGAGTGCCATGCGATCAAGTCGCAACGCCCAACGTCCAATCACGTAGGATAGCCCGCAGATGATGATCTCTGCGCCAAACACCGATCCAGCAGCAAGAATCTCCTGAAACGCCAGATTTGCTCTCGCAATAGACGAGAAGATCAGAGGCGGGCATACGATGTCCAGCATCAGGACAGACAAAAGTCCCGAATGCTCAGTCTTTAGAATCCCTCTTCTGCGCAACAACAGCGTTGCACCGATCATCAGAACGAACATTCCAACGAAGGATGCGACTGAGCCAGAAATGTTCATTCAACTGCTCTTGTTGATGATGTGTGCAACGGTTGTCCAATGGAGACGATGTTTGTAGCAGTGATCATAGCACGTATGCAATACCGGTGCCGATCTGTATGTTGCTAATGAACGTGTCGTCGATTGTACGAGCCTTCGACAGGGCATTCGTCAAACCCGTGTAGTTGTAGATGCTGATGCGGAACTGACCAAGCATGTAGCCGATTTCAGCTGTTACGCCAAGATCCCATGGATTCATCCCATTCGGATCGTCATTGTTGAAGTTGATGGTTCCTCTGCTGCTGATGCTTGGTGTGTAGGTGTTGACATTCGCGTACTCGCCACTAATGCCATACCCAGCGTATCCACCAACACCAACGCGAAACTTTCCGAGTTTCGCTACAAGCTTGACCGGCACCTGGATGTATGTGGGAGCCTGATATGAGAGTGCCGACGTGAGGAGCATCGGCGTGTATTGCGTTGCACCTTTCCATGCGTGTTCAAGTCCTGCCTCCACTTCGAGCTCATCAATGATCGGTACAGTCACAAACCCTCCAGCGAGGACTGTGACGAATGGTATCACTGCACTCTGAAAGATCGCATTGTTATACTCCACACGGTAGAACGAGACATGTCCGCCCCCTTTAATCCCAAAGCGGATCTCTGAGGTTTCGGACTGAGAATCGTTATCCTGCGCCGTGCAAAGGACAGCTGAACAAAGCATGAGGGCAAGGAGCATGCGAACCATAGGTATGCCTAGTGAACTGTGGTTGGATCATTCGATGTCGTAGTATGCCGAGCAGGTAGGGTCCTTGGCATA
>Ga0209229_10000571_pt1 | contig 15091 bp, 11 predicted proteins | sample SanBayMetagenome_FD_187466 | JGI IMG/M metagenome (GOLD analysis project Ga0209229, IMG submission 187466) | Freshwater and sediment microbial communities from dead zone in Sandusky Bay, Ohio, USA (SPAdes) (version 2) | ecosystem: Environmental > Aquatic > Freshwater > Lentic > Sediment... | reverse complement strand
ATATACCAGAAAAAAATATGGTGAGGGGAGGCGTATTTTTTTGATGAGTCCCTTGCATCACCATTATCAGAAAAAAGGTTTCCATGAAAGTAAAATCGCAGTAAGGTTCTGGATTGTGACCTTGTTGTTTGTGGTATTTACCATCATGTCTTTGAAAATCAGATAGTATAAGTAATAAAATAATTCAGTGAAGAAACGAATTGTCATACTAGGAGGAGGAGAAAGCGGCGTGGGCGCAGCATTGCTGTGCAAGCAGCAGGGCTATGATGTATTCGTTTCTGACGGTGGTAAGATCAAATCCGCTTATGAAGATGAGCTGATCAGTAATCAGATACCATTCGAATCCGGTTCTCATTCGCTTGATAAAATACTGAATGCAGATGAGGTGATGAAGAGTCCGGGTATACCACATAATAACGCTGTAGTGAAGCAAATTATTGCGGCAGGAATACCTTTAATCAGTGAAATGGAACTTGCGTACCGTTACAAAGGTGACAGTATGATTATTGGAATTACTGGAAGTAATGGCAAAACAACAACGACATCATTGATTTACCACATATGCCTGACCGGGGGTATTGATTGCGCATTGGTCGGTAACATTGGTTACGCCATTACAAGACAGATCGCACTCAGTCCCAAACCTCTTTATGTCGCGGAGATAAGTAGTTTTCAGCTCGATGACATTAAGTCTTTCAGGCCTGATATCGCAGTACTCACAAACATAACGGAAGATCACCTGGATCGCTACGATTATCGTTTTGAAAATTATATCGCTTCAAAATTCAATATCACTAAAAATCAGACGGGCAAGGATTTTTTCATTTACAATGCAGATGATCCCGTTACTATGAAATATCTCAAACAATTTCCAATTCATTCCCAATCATTACCCATCAGTATGCAACAAGAAGTTCCCAACGGTGCATTTATTAAAAAAGGTTCTATGCAGGTCAATCAAGGAGAAGATTTTGCCATGAATATTTTAGACTTTGCCCTGAAGGGTAAACATAACCAGTATAACACCATGGCTGCTGCAGTTGCGTCATCTGTAGTGGGTATTCGCAAAGACAGGATAAGGGATGCTGTTGCATCCTTTGAAAGTCTTGAGCATCGTATGGAAAAAGTTGCCACAATACGTGGAGTTGATTACATCAATGATTCAAAGGCTACGAATGTAAACAGCACTTGGTTTGCATTGGAAAGTATGGATAAGCCGGTTGTATTGATCCTTGGCGGGGTTGACAAGGGTAACGATTATTCCCTTATCAGAGATATGGTTTCTGAAAAGGTCAAGGCTATTATCTGTCTTGGTACAGATAATAATAAGATTCATGAGGCATTCGGAGAAGTTGTTCCTGCAATAGTGGATGCATCAGGTGCAGTGGATGCGGTAAATGCTGCATATAAACTCTCTGAGAAGGGTGATGTGGTTTTACTGAGTCCGGCTTGTGCCAGTTTTGATCTCTTTAAAAATTATGAAGACAGGGGTATGCAATTTAAAAATGCAGTGATGGCATTATAATTTAAGATGGAGTATAAAACCAACGATATAAAGGCATTTTCATTCGCTCAGCTTACCCGTCGCACTTATGGCGACAAAGTAATCTGGGCTATTGTTGTATTGCTAACGATGATGAGTTTACTCGCCGTTTACAGCAGCACAGGAACACTTGCGTACAAGCTTTCACGGAGTACAGAATCCTATTTGTTGAAGCAGATTTTGTTCATTTTTTCAGGTGCGGGAATAATATATGCTTTGCATCTTGTTAACTATAAGTTCTATTCTAAGTTTTCACAGCTTCTTTATATCATTTCCATTCCGTTGCTGATTTACACGTTGTTTTTTGGTACAAGTCTGAACGATGCAAACAGGTGGATAAAACTACCGATCATTAACCTGACAATCCAAACATCAGATCTGGCAAAGCTTGCACTATTCATGTACATAAGCAGGCAGCTCAGTAAGAGGCAGGATGACATTAAAGATTTTAAAAAAGGGTTCTTACCTGTGATCATTCCTGTTGCTGTTATTTGTGTACTTATCGCTCCTGCTAATTTGTCTACGGCGCTTCTCACAGGCGCTACCAGTCTTATACTGATGTTTATTGGCAGAATTAATTTAAAACATATAGGTCTGGTTGTATTGATTGCAGCTATCCCTGTTGCGCTGCTTGTAAGTCTTGCCAAAATTTTTTATGATCCTGTAGCGCATAAAAAGGAGCAGTTGCCGGAAGTGATGAGGATTGCAAGATTGGAGACATGGGTGAGCAGGACACAGGATTTTATGTATGCAGATAAGAAGGATGTGTCGTATCAGGTTCAGCAGGCTAAAATTGCCATTGCCAAAGGCAGTTGGGTCGGACTTGGTCCGGGTAACAGCCAGGCCCGGAATTTTTTACCGCATCCTTATTCAGATTTTATATATGCGATAATCATTGAGGAGTATGGTTTATTTGGAGGAGTAGTTATCATGGCTGTTTATCTCTTGTTCTTATTCAGGTGCATCAGAATCATGAAAAAATGCCCTTATGCTTTTGGTGCTTTTCTGTCACTCGGATTAAGCTTTACTCTGGTTATACAAGCCATGGCTAATATGGCTGTTAATGTTAACCTCCTGCCTGTTACAGGAGTTACACTACCGCTGGTAAGTATGGGTGGCAGCTCGTTTATTTTTACCTGTGTTTCCATTGGTATTATACTTAGTGTAGCCAAGCATGTAGAAAAAGAAGAAGCTAATGCAGTAGTTGATATAAAACACCAGGAGGTAACATCATGAACCAAATGAAAATCATCATAGCAGGAGGTGGAACAGGGGGGCATATTTTCCCAGCTATTGCTGTTGCCAATGCTTTGAAGAAAATCAATCCTGCCATTGAAATTCTTTTTGTTGGTGCCAATGGTAAAATGGAAATGGAGAAGGTACCACTGTCTGGTTACAATATTAAAGGGATTGATATTGCAGGATTTAACAGGTCTGCCATGATCAAAAACTGGAGCCTTCCCTTCAAGCTGATTAAAAGTTTTTTTCAGGTAAGGAAAATATTCAGGTCATTTAATCCAGATGCTGTATTTGGTGTAGGAGGTTATTCTAGTTTTCCAGTCTTAAAATATGCCCAGCAAAAAAGGATACCAACATTTTTGCATGAGGCAAATTCTTTTGCCGGGAAATCAAATATGTTACTCGCCAGGAAAGCCAGGGCAGTGATGGTTGCAACTGATGGGATGGATGTCTTCTTTCCTGGGTCAGCAATAGTTAAAACTGGTAATCCGGTAAGGTCAGAGATAGTGAATTCAACTGTTACACGTGAAGAGGCCATGGAGTTTTTTGGATTAAGGCTGCATAAGCCAACTGTCTTGGTCATTGGGGGAAGTCTTGGTGCCCAAAGTATCAATGCGGCAATTTCCCGGTCTATTGAAAGATTTGCTGATGCTGGCGTGCAACTTATCTGGCAGACAGGCAAAGGAAATCTGAATAGTGTAGACGAATCAGTCAGGCAGCGAAAGGATGTTTGTATAACCGAGTTTATTGCAAAAATGAATTACGCCTATGCAGCGGCTGACTTGGTTGTTTCAAGGTCCGGTGCAATTGCACTGGCAGAAATTTGTGCATCAGGAAAACCATCAATACTTGTTCCATTGCCGCATGCGGCTGAAGATCACCAGCGTGTGAATGCAATGGTGCTTGTTGATGCAGGTGCAGCCTGGCTTGTGGAAGATAAGGATGCGGGGAAACTGCTGATGGAGAAAATTCTTGAGTTGGGCAGTAATCCTCAGTTGCTGCAGGACTTTTCGCAAGCTGCAGCAGGGTTGTTTACTCCTGATGCGGATCATGCAATTGCCATGCAGATTTTACAAAATACAAGAAAGACTAATGCCTGAAAGGTTAAACATACACGATATTAAGAAAGCATATTTCCTGGGAATAGGAGGTATTGGCATGAGTGCTGTGGTAAGGTATTTCAACAGTATCGGTATCAGTGTTTCAGGATATGACAAAACGCAGACGCCACTGACAGATGCTTTAGCGCTCGAAGGTGTTTCCATTCACTTTGACGATAATGCAGACTTGTTTCCGTCTGATATTGATGTGGTAGTGTATACGCCTGCCATTCCTGTTGATAACAGGATTTTCAACTATTGCAAGTCGCTTGATATACCATTACTGAAGAGAAGTGATGTGCTCCAGCTTATTTCAGAGAACAGCTTTAATATCTGTATCGCCGGAACCCACGGAAAGACCACTACTACTGCAATGGTTGGTCATGTGTTGAGAGATTCTGGCTTTGGCTGTAATGCCTTTCTGGGAGGTATTTCGAGCAACTACAATACCAATTTCTGGAGTAATGCTAAGAATGTATGTGTTATTGAAGCGGATGAGTATGACCGAAGTTTTCTGAAATTATCTCCAGATGTTATTTCCATTTCATCAATGGATCCTGATCACCTGGAAATCTATGGAACAGCAAGTGAAATGGAAGATGCATTTGTTGCATTCAGTAATAAGCTTAAGCCCGGTGGATTGCTGCTCTATAAAAAGGGGATTGCAAGGGCGGGAGAATTTAAGGCTCCTATGCAGCTTAGTTTTGGTGCTGAAGACAATGATGCTTCCATTCATGTTGACAACTGTATTGTAAATAAAGGCGCTTTTGAATACAGTGTAGCTGGTCCGGGTTGGATTCTTGATAAGCTATGCCTCCACATGGGTGGTATGCACAATGTGGAAAATTCGCTTGTAGCTATTGCTGTTGCTAAGTTTCTGGGTATTGATGATGACCGGATAAGAAGTGCTGTTGCTTCTTTCAAAGGCGTCAAACGCAGATTTGAGTACATACACAAGTCTGAAAATTGTGTCTACATTGATGATTATGCACATCATCCTGCGGAGTTAAACGCTTTGTTGAAAGGTGTGAGGAAAATGTTCCCATCAAAGAAATGTACACTGATTTTTCAGCCTCATCTTTTTTCCCGTACCCGTGATCTTGCTGCAGAATTTGCAGAAAGCCTTGATCTGGCTGATGAAGTTATTTTGTTGCCGGTTTATCCTGCAAGAGAATTACCTATACCTGGTGTTGACAGCAGTCTGATTGCAGGACAAATGAAATCAAAAGTGAGGTTATATAGTCTTGAAGAAATTCCTGAATGTATTTCGGATAAAACTCCTGAATTAATCATTACAGCAGGTGCGGGTAACATTGATACATTGGTTGAACCTATTAGAAAAATCCTGATCAGCAAAGCATGTTGAAAAAAGAAAACATATTGAAAATACTTACTTGGCTGTTATGGGGATCCTTATGCTCAAGTGTTTTAGTATTGCTGGTGAGTGCTGTGAATACTGAAAATTCAGTTACCTGTGCACGTGTTGAAATTACCATTGATGGCAAAAGCAACCTGAAAATGGTTACTGCAGATGAAATAACAGCATCACTTTGGCCTGAGAGGTCAGGCATTAAGCCTGTTGGTAAAAAAATACCTGATTTTAACCTGTTTGACCTGGAACAACAAATTGAAAAAAATCCATGGGTAGCTGACGCAGATGTATTTTTTGATCATCACCGGGTAATGCACATCAAAGTTTCTCAAAGAACACCTATAGCCAGGTTGTTTTTGCCAGACGGTGCATCGGTATATCTTGATGCACATTACACGATATTGCCATTGAAAACTACGGATGTATTGCAGCTACCTGTTTTTACCAATTTCACGCTTTTGAAAAGACCATTGAATACAACTGATTCTGCAACCATGAATCGGATTGTAGGTTTATCCCGATACATCATGGCTGATGAATTCTGGATGGCACAGGTTGAAACAGTGCATATTCAATATGACGGAAGTTTTGAGTTATCCATGCAGCTTGGTGATGAAACGGTATTGCTTGGCAAAAGAGGTGACTGGGATAATCTGCTTCCTAAACTTAAGCTGACGTATGAAAAATTTGCACATGATCAATCATGGGGCAAGTACAGGCAGATTGATCTTCAGTTTAAAGATCAGGTAATCTGCAGGAAAAGTTCAGGCTTACAAATGAAAATCGATACCACCAATAAAGATTCAGTAATTCAATGAAAGATAATAATACCAGAAAACCAATTGTTATGAATAATGAGCAACCCATCATCGTAGGTCTTGACATAGGCACTACAAAAATTGCAGCCATAGCCGGCAGGAAAAATGAATTTGGCAAACTGGAGATTCTGGGATTCGGAAACGCTTCCAGCAGTGGTGTGCAAAATGGCATGGTGCTCAATATTGATCAGACAATCAGGGCGATAGAAACAGCACTGAAAAATTGCTATGATTCCAATCCCGGACTTGAAATCAATGAAGTCTATGTGGGAATTGCAGGTCATCACATCAAAAGCCTTCAGACAAGAGGAGATATTGTTAGGCGCTCTACGGATGATGTCATCAGGCAGTTTGAAATTGATCAGCTGATAGCAGATCAGTATAAGACATACATCCCCGCTGGTGATCAGATTATCGATGTGATTCCTCAGGAATATACGGTGGATAATTACCACAATATTGCCGATCCTATTGGTTATACAGGGGTTAAGGTAGGTGCTAATTTTCACATCATTACTGGCGATCGTAATGCAATCCGCAATATCAACAGGAGTGTTGAAATGGCAGGTTTGAAAGTAAAAGACCTGATGTTACAGCCTTTGGCTTCTTCAGCTGCCGTAATGAGTGAGGAAGATATTGAGGCTGGAATCGCTATTCTCGATATCGGTGGGGGAACAACTGATCTTGCCGTTTTCTACGAAGGCATACTGAAGCATACTGCAGTAATTCCATTTGGCGGAGAGAATATAACCAATGATATTAAAACCGGACTCGGTGTATTGCGAAGTCAGGCTGAACAAATGAAGATTCAGTTCGGAAGCGCTGTTCCGGAAGAAGCACAGACCAATGCCTTCATAAAAATTCCGGGATTGCGTGGCTTGCCTTCAAGGGAAATCAGCGTGAAAAATTTGTCTGCCATCATTCAGGCAAGGATGAGTGAGATTCTTGCTTTTGTTACTTTCCACCTCAAGCAGGTTGGACTGGATAACAAAATGCTTAATGGCGGAATCGTACTCACAGGCGGTGGTTCACAATTAAAACACCTTATTCAGCTCACGGAGTATGCAACAGGACTCAATGCCCGCATTGGATATCCCAATGAGCACCTCGCTGCTAATCACCTTCTTGACCTGGAGAAACCAATGTATGCAACCTGTATTGGTCTTATCCTCAAGGGATACAGTGTTTATGAAAATAATCAGATAAGGCTGGATCCTGACAAGAACCGTATTCAGGTTAAACCTGTAAGTCCAATTGAACGTGAATCTGAATTGCCGGATCCTGCTGAAGAAGATTTCAAAGCTGTCAATGGGAGACGTGGCAGGACGATCAACGAATTCATGAACAGTATAAAACATGGCTTGATAGATCTCTTCAAGGAAGAAGGGGATAAGCAACTCTAAAAATCAAATTAGCCTTTAAAATACAACCCATCATATTTAAAATTTCTGCAACATGATACAATTCGATCTTCCAAAAGAACAATCTTCCATAATCAAAGTGATTGGCGTAGGTGGCGGTGGCAGCAATGCAGTTAACTATATGCATAGCCTTGATATTGGTGGTGTTGACTTTATTGTCTGCAACACAGATGCTCAGGCACTTGCGTCGAGCAGGGTGCCCAACAAGATTCAGCTTGGTCCTTCGCTCACACAGGGTTTAGGTGCAGGTGCAAATCCTGAAATAGGTAGGCAGGCAACCGAAGAGAGTCTGAATGAAATCAGAAAAATTCTGGAAGTCAACACAAAGATGGCTTTCGTAACTGCAGGAATGGGTGGTGGCACCGGCACAGGTGGTGCGCCTATCATAGCCCAGATTTGTCGTGATATGGGGATACTAACAGTGGGTATTGTGACCACTCCTTTTTCCTATGAAGGCAAAAAGCGGGCATTATATGCGACTGATGGCATTGAACAGCTAAAGTCATGCGTAGATACACTTCTTGTTATCAGTAACGATAAACTCAGACATCAGTTTGGTAATCTCACCATGAGTGCGGCGCTTTCTACAGCAGACAATGTGCTGGCAACGGCAGCCAAATGTATTACGGATGTCATCAACACAACCGGACAAATCAACGTTGATTTTGCTGACGTCTGCACTGTTATGCGCAATGGTGGCGTAGCTATACTGGGAAGTGCCAGGGCAAAAGGCCAGAATCGCGCGCAGCTTGCCATTGAGCAAGCGCTAAATTCTCCGCTTCTGAATGACAATGATATCCGTGGAGCACAATGGATACTGATTAACATCAATTCTAAGGCGGGTATTACTGAATTTACCATGGATGAAGTTGAAACAATTCAGCAGTTTCTTATCGCTCAGGCAGGCGAGGATACAGACATCATTCTCGGATTGGGTTATGATGAGAGTTTGGGTGAAGATATCAGCATAACTATCATTGCAACTGGTTTCGAGCAGCAATCATCAGCCGTTGCTATCGGTCAGTCACCACGTGAGCAAGTTAAGGATGACAGGATCATGCTGACTCTTGAGATGGCAGCTCCTGTAAAAACTGTTGTTGAAACGAAGTCAGAGACCATTGAAGAGGAAGTGCCTGTTATACAATCAGCTCCGATTGTTGAAGTGGAATTGAGCAGTGATGAGACTCCTATTGTTTTTGAACTGGGGTTGAGCATGGCAGATAAACCTACGCAGGTAGTTAAAACCACAGAAATCAAATCCGAATCAGTATCGGCTCCATCAAACGAAATACGCAAGTCAACACCTTCATCAGGATTCCTCACCAAGCCATCTGTAATCTATGCGAATGCAGATAGTGCTTCGGAGAAACCTTCACCCATTGTTGAACCGGAACAGCCCAAAGCCCCTGAATTGCATGCTTCAGTTAACAATATTGCTCCTGTTAGCGAGGACTCATTTGAATTGGTTTTTCACAATGAGCGTTCGGCAATGCCAGTTCGCGACGAAATGCCTCCAGTTGATCCCAGCCAGTATCAAAGGCAAATGGCTTCTGATGAGGCTGAAGCTCATAAGGCCAAAGCTGCTGAGCGTTTGTATAAATTGAGGAATCTTTCCTTCAATTTCAATGCTACTGATCCCCATAATGAATACGAACAGGTTCCGGCATATGTGCGCCATAACCTTCAGTTGCAGGGTTCAACGCTTGCTTCGGTAGAAAAATTTTACAGCAGTTATGCTGTTGGAACCGATGAAGACAATGGCATACAAATCAGTACCATCAATACTTTTTTAGATGGCAAAAAACCCGATTGATTGGTGTAGATCCTCCGGGAAATACACTTGAAGTTCCTATATGAAAAACCAACATGTAACCGTACCAATCGGCCCTGGGTTTCTACCCGGGGCTTTTTTATGATTTCGTTGCAATGGTTGTCGGCTGATGACGTAATTTTGCACAAATTCTTTTTTATGCCTACTGTTTTGATTACCGGCGGTACAGGGATGATTGGTACAGCACTCAGCAGACACCTGCTTCAACAAGGATATGATGTCATTATCTTGTCCAGAAACCCCATCGAAACAGCCACAGCATACAAAACAACATCACAACAAAACAGCTTCAGGCCAAGCGGAAGGATTTATTACGCCAAGTGGAATACCGATACCATGATGATCGATCCGCAGGCCCTCGCACAGGCCGATCACATCGTGCACCTGGCTGGAGAAGGGGTTGCCAAGAAGCGGTGGACAAAAAAACGCAAGGAAGAAATACGGCTCAGCCGGACCAAATCTAGTGACTTGTTGTTCAAATGTTTGAATACCCATCCAAACAAAGTAAAATCAGTTGTCTCTGCTTCGGCTATAGGTTGGTACGGTCCAGACAAGGGTACTGTCTTTACCGAGGAGATGCCCGCTGCAGATGATTTTCTTGGGCAGACTTGTCAGGCCTGGGAGGAAAGCATTGACCAGGTGGAGACATCCGGAAAACGTCTCGTTAAGCTTCGTTTGGGTATAGCCTTGAGCAATGAAGGTGGCGCTTTGGCTGAATTCAAGCGTCCGGCCAGATTTGGTATGGCTGCAGTTCTGGGTTCAGGTAACCAGGTAGTTAGCTGGATTCATATCGATGATCTCTGCAGGGCTTTTATTCATGCAATCGAAACCCCTGAAATGCATGGTGTGTATAATCTTGCAGCACCTGAGCCCTGCACCAATAAAGAGCTTACGCTGGGTGTTGCCAAAGCCATGAATGGGTCATTGTCCATTCCATTAAAAGTGCCAACTTTTGTACTCAAACTTATGCTGGGCGAAATGAGCATCGAAGTATTGAAAAGTACTACCGTGAGTTCTGAGAAAATCCAGAATACTGGGTTTACGTTTATTTATCCAACCATTCAGTCGGCAGTAAAGCATCTAATTGGATAACTCAGTTCCAAGCTCGTCTATTTTTAAATTGTAAACTGCCCCTATGGCGAGTGCCAGATTTTCCTTTTCATGGCTTACTGGAAAGTCAAAGCACTTTGGATAATTGTATTCATCTACATGTTCCCGGATGATTTCATAAGCGTTTTTCCCAAAAGGCCTGTCGGTATCCCGGTTATCGGTAAAACCACCGATAATCAATCCTTTGAGATTGTTGAAAAGTCCTGCCCGCTTCAACTGAAGCATCATCCTGTCTATGTTGTAAAGCTGCTCTCCAACATCCTCTAAAAATAGAATTTTTCCTGCTGTCTGGTAGGCGGCACTGCTGCCAAGAGCATGGGCCATGAGGCACAGGTTACCGCCAATAAGCTGAGCATTTGCTATTCCCGGAGTGTCAAAAATATGAGGTGCTGAAGTATAGCAGGTCAACGTCCCCTCAAGTAAATGTTTGAGGGATATGGTATACCTGTTTAGTCCTTCATCCTGATTGAAAGCCCCAGCCATTGGTCCATGAATACTGGCAATTTGCAGCTGCTCATGCATGAAACCATGTAGGATGGTCAGGTCGCTGAAGCCCACAATCCATTTCGGATTTTTTTCGAATATATTCCAGTTGATTTGGTCGAGTATCCTGGTGGTTCCATATCCGCCTCTGCCACAGATGATGGCCTTCACATCAGGATTGTCCAGCATCAGTTGCAAGTCTAGCAATCGTTCCTCGTCGGTGCCTGAAAAATAATTTTTCGAACTGCCTCCCAGTGTTTTCCCTTCGAGCACATGATAGCCCCATTTCTTTAAGGTTTGGATGCAGCGCCGGGCCTTCTCAGCTGGCATGAATCCAGCCGGACAAACGATGCCAATGGTGTCTCCTGGTTTTATGGGATTAGGGATAGTCATAAAAATAATTTATACACCCGCCAGCTCTTTAACCTTTGCCCAAACGCCATCATCAACAGGTATACCCAGGCGCATATTCTCTTCACGGGTTTGAATAGAACGTTCACCGGGATAATTGATGCTTCCGTTTTCTGCTGCCGGCACGGAGTCCCTGAGTTGTTGAATGGTTTCTGCCAGGGCATTGTCTACGAAAGCCTGATCGTTGATTTTAAGTGGATCGATAGCTATAAAAACCTGGCAACAGCTGCCACAACTCCCCAGGTTTTTCCTATCTACACCTGCTGTTGTAAGTCCGCCTGAAAACAGTGCCGATAATAAATCAAGCATCACTGCAAAGCCACTGCCTTTCCAGTATCCCATGGGCAGGATTCTTCTGGTTGCTTCAATGGCTCCAGGATCATCGGTGAGTTGTCCGTTATCGTCAAAACCACCGGGATAGGGTAGTTTTTGTCCGGCCAGTCTGGTTACCTGCAACTTTCCATAGGAATATTGAGACATGGCCATATCTAGCACTACGTGACCTGTTGCTCTTGGAATACCAATGATGAACGGATTGTTTCCAATGGCACTGGATTTTCCACCCCATGCAGGCATGCATGATTCCGTATTGGTCCAGCACATGCTGATAAAACCTTTTTCTGCCGCCTGCCAGCCAAAGGCGCCACCGCGCATCCAGTGTGTGGTATTGCGGAGGCTTACCATGCCCATGCCATTCTCCGCTGCTATCTCAGTTGCCCTGTTCATACAGCTGATGGCGTTTAAGATACCCGGACCGAGTTGTCCGTCGTATACTTCCATACTCCCCATGGCAGCAACCAGCTGTGGTTCGCCAAGTGGATCAACCCATCCTTTATCGAGGTAATCCACAAACCTTTCCACCCGGTTCAGTCCGTGTGAATATACCCCGTCTCTGCTGGATTCAGTATGAATGCGGGCGCATGTTGCAGCTTTTTCTTCGGGCATGCCAGCCCGGATAAATGCCCTGCATACAGTCTCCTGCATTTCCTCAAATGGTATCCTTGTTTTCATAGCCGTAAGTTAATTCATTGTACGGAAATGGTTTCATGGAAATGCTGCCGCATTATGATTAAATTTGTAATCAAATTATGGAAACCGTGTCACAACCCAAGCGTTATCTTGTTACATCTGCACTGCCTTATGCCAACGGACTGAAGCATGTCGGTCACCTGGCTGGGGCATATATACCTGCTGATATCTATACCCGTTACCTGCGTGCACAAAAACGTGATGTGGTTTTTGTCTGCGGAAGCGACGAGCATGGAACCGCCATACCTATCCAGGCTATGAAGGAAGGTACCACAGCACAGGCAATCATCGACAAGTACCACCAGGCCATGAAGGAGGATTTTGCCGATCTCCATATCAGTTTTGATGTGTATCACAGAACCTCAGATCCGCTACACCATGAAACTTCCAGGGAGTTTTTTACCTACTTGCATGACCGTGGGGAGCTGGAAACCAAAGAGACTGAACAATATTTCGACGAGGGGTCGCAAACTTTTTTGGCCGACAGGTTTATCAAGGGTGTTTGTCCGCATTGTAAAAGCGACAGGGCCTTCGGCGACCAGTGCGAATCCTGCGGCACCGCACTGAGTCCGGATGAACTCATCAATCCGGTCAGCACCATCAGTGGGCAGTCGCCTGTCAAAAGAAAAACCACCCATTGGTACCTCCCTCTGGCCCGGCACGAAGAATTTCTGCGCAAATGGATTCTCGAGGAACATAAAGATGACTGGCGGGCTTCTGTGGTTGGACAGTGTAAGAGCTGGATAGATGGTGGATTGCAATCGCGGGCAGTGACAAGAGATTTGAACTGGGGGGTGCAAGTGCCCCTGGAGGAAGCCAGCGGCAAAGTATTATATGTTTGGTTTGATGCGCCTATCGGCTATATTTCAGCCACCAAACAATGGGCACTGGATAACAACAAAGACTGGAAACCATACTGGTATGATCAGGATACGCAATTGGTGCATTTCATTGGCAAGGACAACATCGTGTTCCATTGCATCATCTTCCCCACCATGCTCAAGCTGCATGGGAACATTCTGCCTGCCAATGTGCCGGCCAATGAATTCCTGAACCTGGAAGGCGACAAGATGAGCACCAGCCGCAACTGGAAGCTGGAAATGCGAGATTTTATTCTGGCATTTGTGAAGAAGGAAAATGGTGGCGACCAATGCGTGGACATGCTGCGCTACTACCTCACTCAGATTGCACCGGAAAGTAAGGACTCAGAGTTTACATGGAAAGGTTTTCAGGACGCCGTCAACAGTGAACTGGTCTCTATTTTCGGTAACTATGTGAACAGGACTTTTGTGTTGATGCACAAGCTCTGTGGCGGTAAAGTGCCCCGCTACCACTCAGACATTGCTGATGAAAAGGATAATCAACTCATTCAGGATATTGCTGCAGCGAAAGTTAAGATAGAATCTTTGTTGGAGCAATACAAGTTCCGGGAAGCGCTCTTTGATGTGATCGACCTTTCAAGGAAAGGCAATCGTTACATGCAGGAAAAAGAACCCTGGATCCTGGCCAAGACTGTGGCGGAGAACCCGGCAAATCAACTGCTTATCGATAACTGTTTGTATAATTGCTTGCAGCTGACTGCTAACCTGGCTATCCTCATCAATCCCTTCCTGCCTTCAACCGCCCGCAAAATGTGTCACATGATGAAAGTGGTTGATAAGATACTCGATTGGCAAAATGCTGGTAGCATGAAGTTGCTGAGCATGGGATACAGTCTTCGTGAACCACAACTCCTGTTCCGGAAAATCGAAGATCAGGAGATTGCAGACCAAATACAAATTTTGAAATCAGCCGCTATGCAACACGCAGAACAACAACCTGAAGCTCCTGCATCACCCGCAGTGCCTGTAAACGACCTGAAAGCAGAAATCGTTTTTGATGATTTTGGAAAGATAGATTTGCGTACAGGCATCATCATTGCGGCGCAGAAAGTGCCCAAGGCAGATAAATTGCTGCAACTGGAAGTGGACCTGGGTTTTGAAAAAAGGACTATCCTTTCTGGTATTGCCATGCACTTTGAACCCGAAGCCATCATAGGACAGCAGGTGGTGATAGTAGCCAACCTGGCTCCCCGGAAAATGCGCGGTATCGACAGCAATGGCATGATCCTGATGGCAGAAGATGCATCTGGTAAACTGCATTTTGTTGGAGCTGGAGAAGCTTCACTTGGAGGCTGGAAGGTGAGTTAAAAGCGGAAGATATCCCGTAAATTACAACTTGGATATGCAGTTGTGAATTGACTGTCATTGCCAACCAATACTTTATGCCAATGATGCCCCAAATCAAAAAAGTTGCCGTGCTGGGAAGCGGTATTATGGGTTCCCGGATTGCATGCCATTTTGCCGGCATTGGTGTGCCGGTATTGCTGCTGGATATGCCCACAACAGCGCCGGTAACTGCATCTGGCAAGGTTTTCAGGAACCAGTTGGTAGATAAAGCCTTGCAGCAAGCTGTTCAATCCAATCCATCACCAGTATTCCATAAGGATGTTGTCAAGCGCATAACCACCGGGAACTTTGAGGATGATCTGCATCTGATTGCCGGGTGCGATTGGATTGTGGAAGTGGTGGTTGAGCGGATCGATGTTAAAGCACAATTGTATGAACAAGTGGAACGCTTCCGCAAGCCTGGCACAATCATTACCACCAATACCTCCGGTATCCCTATACAACTCCTGGCAGCCGGACGATCTCCTGATTTTCAAAAGCATTTTTGCGGCACCCATTTCTTCAAT
>Ga0209229_10000570_pt1 | contig 15103 bp, 9 predicted proteins | sample SanBayMetagenome_FD_187466 | JGI IMG/M metagenome (GOLD analysis project Ga0209229, IMG submission 187466) | Freshwater and sediment microbial communities from dead zone in Sandusky Bay, Ohio, USA (SPAdes) (version 2) | ecosystem: Environmental > Aquatic > Freshwater > Lentic > Sediment | place... | reverse complement strand
TACCAAAAGAACTTCAAGAAAAATATCAAGATATGTTACCCGGTATCGATAGTTATACAAACCTTATAACACCGGAGATTTCTAGAGAATCACTACATGACGCCTTAGTTATTCTAAAAGCTTCTGAAGTTGGATATTCTATAGATCAATTAGTTAATGATCAGGTTACTTATAATACTAGTAAGGATATTCTAAATCTTGATTTAACCGTTGCGGCATTAAATAAGTTTGCCGATACCCATGACGGAGCTATTGCAGGAGCGGCGGCAAGAATATCAAAAGAACTAGTTGATATTAGACAAGAAGTAATTAAAGGCGGTCCGTCTTTTTCTTCAATTTGGGAAAAAACAAAAGCTAATTTAGTAATTGGTAAAACGTCAATTTTAAATCCTGCTATAGTAAGTCTTGACGTTATAGGTAACATGGTACAATACGTAGAAGATAAAGTAGGCTATATTGTCGCTTCAAATATGCCGAAAACTACTGCAACATTAAAAGCCGGTCTTGGTTACGCCATGGAACAAGCCATTACAACCGGATTAGAAGGGGCAGTGGAGGTTTTTGGCCAAGAAAATGTTGAATCAACGGTGAGTTCTTTAAAAAATGGCTTGAACTGGGTTGATGAACATTCTACCAAAGGACATCAAAAACTCATTGAATATGCAGGTATTTATTCAGCTACAAAAATAGTAAGTCAGGTATTTTCAGCTTTTAAGCACGGTAAGATACCGCACCTACCGGAAGAATTCTTCGGTCAATTACCGAGAACTTCTATATTTGAAACACCTGAACATTTAGTTCAATTAAAGCCTTTATATAAAAAAGGAGCTGATTATTTTGATAGCGGAATTGATGTAATAGGTGAGGCAATTAGTAAGAAAGTTTCTATCCAAGATTTACCTAAAAACATACAAAAAGACTTTGCGGCTCTAATTAAAACTGACGATAGTGGTATAGTCACTGGTATTCATCACATGCAAAATCACCATGTGCTTCTTAAGTCTAAGTTAGAGTTTCAAGAATTATTTGCTAAAGCTGGAATGAGTATAGATGAATATGTTAATAAGGTATTTTTACCTGATCATGTAGGTAAAAGTATTTATCCTACCAATAAATCTCTCCATAGCGGTATGCATTCAAGTACATATTACGCAGATGCTTTAAAAGAAATACCTGATTTGTTAGAAAAAGGCGCAGCGGAATCGTGGACAGCTGAACGCTATAGGAATGAAATATTAAAACTTGTAGAGCCTTTAAAGGCTGATCTCAACTCCGGAAAAATTCAATTGAACAATGCAAAAACTCTACTTAAAAAGGTAAATGAATAATGAAGAAAAATTTAAGGTTACAAAAATTAAAAAAGCATCTGTTGGAAAATAAAAATTTGCATTGGGAAGAATACCTCAGAAGATTTAAGGGAGCAAAGCCTCTTGAGTTAAGGCCGACAGAATATTATCCTCGGAAATTTGAAATAGAACCAGCAAACTGGGGACCAGATATTAATCCATATAACAATGACATTGGCAGTTCTCCATATGCTATTAAGAAATTAGATCAAGAATATAAGATTACAGTAGGATATAAAGGTAGAGCTAGTAAAGAAGAACTGCAAGAAGTGCCGTATTTAGAATGCTCGGTTGCTCTACGTTGTCCAAACTATTTACTACATAAAAAAGTAATTGATATTATGAATCGAATATGCCCGGAAGATTTTGAAGCAATACCGGTAACAATAGTTAATCAACGTAAAAACAGCGAGTATTTTGAGATTAAAGATTTTTATGCACTTAATTTCTTAAAATGTATTGATGCAATAGATCGTAAAAACTCTACCATCCAATGGGGTAGTTTAAATAGTTCTGATCATATAAGTAAATTACGTTATAAAGAAAACCCTTGGCAGGATGGAGCTATACGAATACCTCATAAGACAAAAGAAGAACAGTACAATCATTTTAATTTAGAAAAACCGTGTAAATTAGCAAGGGATGTTGTAAAAGGTGCATATCTTTGGCATCCGGAACTAGCTAAAGAATTACCCCGTGATTCCTATCATTGGTTTGTTCAGGATATAGAACAGTATTGTTGGACAGTAAAGGAAGAACCGGTCACTTTATTTGAGAAAATTAAAAACATAGTGAAATTATGCTAGTCATGATTTAATTATATAGAAACTTATAATTAAGACAGATGTTAAGAACGAGACCTTATGGGGGTTCTTTGCGAGAAAAATTGTCCTTTCCTGCAAAGAACCCCAAATAGATAATTTGTAGTTCAATTAGATTGATTTGTTCACTGCAATCACTTAATATTATTCCTAATTAAACTTGCATACTGTCTATTAATAAATAGTGGAATAACAAAGATGAAATTTTTACAATTTGCTGTCGGTACAGTGGAAAGAGCTGTAACTGCTGGATTCACCGATAATATGATTGCTAGCTATTCTAAAGCAGTACAGAAAACAGTTAGTGTAGTTCAGAAAAAAGACATTTTATTGTCCCCAGTAATCTCTGAAATAAGATATGATTTCCCACAAGCTTCTTTAACTAAAGATTATGAAGTAAGAGAGGCGGCATTTGTGTCAACTTTTCCAAAAATTAGCCATGTGACTAGTTCAGTATTTAAAGGTATTGGGGTGCGTCACTATAGCACAGGTACATATTGCTCAGAACAAAAGATAGAAGATCTAAAACATAGTAATAAAGGAGCTATTTCTTATAAGATACAAAAACCTATAAAGGTAGTTTTTGATTTAGATTATGTACTGGTATCTAACATATGCTTAGTGGATAGTAAACCTAATAATTTTGATAAGATAGTACAAAATGTAGGAGAGGATTCAGTAATAGAATCATGTGGATATTATTTCTATTTGTATAATGGTTGGAAAGAATTAATAAAATATGTTATGGCACTATCCGAAAATGATTTAATATTTTTCAGTAGCGGTGCAAGGGAGCGTAATGAGGATATTATTCCCAAGATGTTAGAAAGGGTTTTAGAACGAGACCCTACTGAATATATGAGAAATAATGTAAAGATCTTTTCTAGAGAGCATACCATAGATACTACTGAGATGTCTTATGTAGAAAAAGAGAAATTTCAACCCAAAGGTATGTGGGGACAAAAGAAGAAAGACCTAACTGTTGCTGTAGGTTCAGAGAAATTAAAATACACTTTGTTAATCGATGATGACGAGACTTATATTGTTCCTGGACAAGAGAAGAATTTACTGAGAATAGACGGAAAATCGGCCGTGTATGATTTGTATAATTGTATAAAAATATCACAAGATCAGAAAATCTTACTGGAGAACATCCCCCAATATGAATCTTTTCGTACCTTCAATAAACTATTTTATGCAGCTGGTGTATTGAGGGATGTATGTGATACATATTCCAAAGTAGATAAAGATTTAGTAGACATTATGTGGGAGGATCATGGTTTCAAGGTGGAACCAAAACACTCTGGTTATGAATTACTTAAGAGATTTGAACTATACCAATCAGGTCTTGAATTGCTTGGGGAAATAAATAGTGATGTTGGTTTTTTAATGTCCCCTTCGGAGATATAAAATCCCTGGTTTTGAATGGTCTCCTTAAAAGGATCGGTGTTAAGAATGAGTAAAAACTCAAAAAATAAAGTGGAAGATCATGTCGAATTTAGCCCATCGTTGTAGAAAAAACCATATTCGATGATTAAGTTAAAAAGCATAACCAAAATCGGTTAAAATTGCTTTTTTGTTTTTTAGAATTAGTATAAATGATATAATACTGCTATAGGTTAATTGAATTGTTTTTGTATTATTGATTATGGCATTATCGAAGTTTCTTGATCCTAAAAATGACATAGCTTTTCGTAAAGTCTTCGGCTCTGAAAAGCATAAGGATATAGTCATTCATTTTATTAACGATATTCTGGAACTTAAAGGTAATGATCAAATAGAAAACGTTGAGTTTTTATCACCTATTCAAGACCCGGAAATTGCCTCTAAGAAACAAAGTATAGTAGATGTGCTTTGCCGTGATAAGAACGGGATACAGATAATTGTTGAAATGCAGGTAGCACCGACCAAGGGATTTGAGAAGAGAGCTCAGTATTACGCGGCTAAAGCATATTCAGGACAGCTAAATAAAGGCAATGAAGAGGACGGTAAGTACCATAACTTAAAAGAAGTGATATTTATTGCCATAGCAGATTGTATAATATTTGCCGATAAAAAAGAGTATAAATCAGACCACGTTATCCTTGATAAAAACAGTTATGAACATAATTTAAAGGATTTTTATTTTACATTTATTGAGCTACCCAAGTTCAAGAAAAATAATATAGCTGAGCTGAAAACGATAGTAGATAAATGGTGCTATTTTTTCAAACATGCACCGGAAACGAGCGAAGAAGATTTAATAAATATCATAGGTTCTGACTTAATAATAGAAAAAGCCTATAATGCATTGAACCAATTTAACTGGAGCGAGCCCGAACTTCTTGCTTATGACGAAGAAATAAAACGAATACGGGATAATATTGCCGCTATGGATTATCAGTATGACAAAGGTAAAGCTGATGGTAAAGCCGAAAGAGATATGGAAATTGCTCTGAATTTATTGCGCCAGAACCTACCCCTTGATGTTATCTCTTCTGCTACTGGTCTTTCCCATGCGAAGCTTTCCAAGCTTAAAGCCAAACTATAAACCTCCTTTTTGATTGGTGTACCCGCCTGGCTTCAAGCTGCTAGCCACTGGCCTGCTTTATACTTCTAATAAGTAATACCGATGTCATGATTGATATTGATTTCTCTTGCTTGCTGACGCTCCATCTCCTGATGGTACTCATGCTGCATGCTTCTGGTTTGCCGAATCTGCTCTGTTATATCATGCCGGTATTCATGTTCTAAAGCATGATAGTTATCATAATGATCCGTTTTTAGATCATGACGGTATTCGTGATGATCATGTAATTGTTCATGGTAACTATACTCTCTTAGCATTACCCGATAACTTAAAACTTCTCCTGCCTGGCTGGTAACGGATTTTGCTGTCATCTCTCTATCACCGGCAAGTAGGTTAGCATCTAATATCTTGCTGCTTAAGGATTTATGTTTCCCGGATAATATTTTATCGTCAAACTCTTGCATCTTATGATCAATATTTTCGTGTAAATTGCTTTGAGCTATTGAGACTTCCTCCATCATTTTTACTCTAGAGTCCGTTAGCAAATCTTCGCCGTAATTATTCCTAAAATCCACCAGATTTTCAGCTAAATATCTTGCCGCTACCGGGTTATCCTTACCTAGCCGTGATACTACCGGGTTATCTTTGATAAGCTCCGCGACTTCCTTCTCATAATTATTGTAAATTAGCTCTTTGGCAATAGCGCGAACTTCATCATGGGTAAGCTTTGGTTGCGTTTCTTGAATATGCGCCTCCGCGCGGGCCAGCTTTTCACCCATAATCTCCTGCCATAACTTACACTTTGCGGTATCAAGCTCATCTGACCTTTTATCCTTGATTAAAAACAGACTTATATTAGCCCTGCACCTCTTAATATGCTTCTCTTCATACACCGCTCTGGCTACTAACGTGCCTAGTAACTCCTGATTATTTGCGTTATTAGCATTTGCCGTAATATATTCAAGATAATGATCTTCCGCTCTGGAAAAAACAGATTCATTTTTGATAGCTGCCCGCTCCATTGCCGCCGTTATGTGCTCTCTTATAGTTTCAGATCTTTTTTCGCTCTCGGTTACCATTTCTATTCTGCTAGTTCTGGCTAATTTGATCTGATCAAGGGCAAGTTCCTCCCACCATTTGGCGCTATTAATTTTATCATGGGCAAGCGCTGCTATCTTTATACGATCAGAATCCTTTATGACACTCCGGCTATTTTTGCGATTTACGGTATAATCGCTTATGATTTCATATAAATCCCGGCTTATTCTCTCCTTATGGATACTAAGCAGATCTCTTACGCCCAGCTGATTCTGATGTAAAATACAAAAATCCTTCATAAGTATTTCATGCAGCTCCGCTTTTTCGGCATTATCCGCTGCAAGTTTTTCATTATCATTAATGTATCGCTCATTATTACCCCAGTAGCTAGTATTACTACTGCTATATATATTCTGTACTTCCCTCACTATCTCCTTTGGCGTTGCCAAGTAATTACCCTCTGCGTCTCTTTTGAATAATTCTTTAAGCCTGACTAGCCGCGCGTTACCGCTATTTTCTTCTAAATAATTGACGATAGCAGCGGCAAGTATTTCCCTATATAAATCATCTTTAAAACCTAAAAACCGATGAACGCTCTCGTTAGTAGCCTTGGCACTAGCATAATCCATATAGCTTATCACTTCCTTGCTTGCAATAGCTCCTTCAATCTCTAGGTATAAATCTGATTTGCGTTTGATTTCCAAGCTATTATCTTTGATACCGATCGATAGCTGTTGCCAGAATATTTTTTCTTCTCCCCTAGCATATTGCTTAGCTTCTGCCTTGGTAGCAGTTATTATATTATTCTCCGCGAACGAACGACCGGCGGCCTCTTTTATCACTTCTTGCGTAATATGATCAGGAACTTTATCGGCCAAATCCCACTTCTCGGGTAGATTCAAGCTTTTGATATCAACAACACTTGCAAACCCGCTAAAACCGTTTACCTTATTGATTTCCGCCAATATAGCAATAGCTGCCCTTTCTCCTGCTACGTCATTATCGGGCCAAACTGTAACTTCCCTACCGCCCACCGCTTTCCAGTTCGCTTTACCTGCCGCCGCAGAGCCGCCCATCCACGATATTACCGTATATTCCGGAAAGATTTTTGTAGCTACGTCTGCGGCCTTCTCACCTTCAACGATTAAAACCTTTTGCAGCGGTGATTGCTCAAGCTTTTCCGCCCCGTATATCGGTTTATAACCGTTATCACTAAAACCTTTTAGCCGCCATCCATCAATGTTTGCTTTCACGTTATGACAATAACTTGCGGGCAATGTCTGCTTCTTACCTTCCTCGTCTAGCACTCGCACAACGTGGCCAAGTAACTCTCCATTCCTGTTCTTATATTCATAAGTAGCATTAAGACGCCAATTATTCTTCTCTAAAACATAGGCTAAATCTTTCTCCGGTTTAAATACAGGGGCATTCTCAGGCACTTTGTCATAAACCTGCCATGGATCCTTCTTCTGCAGTGCTTCGGTTTTGATTTTATTAAGTTCGGTAACGGCAGAGTTCTTAAACTCTGGAGCATCCACGGGCGGGCTATAACCGATACCTGCATGTCCGGCCATTATCTCAAACGCTCCTTTAGTATCTACTCCGGTTGCTTCCTTAACCAGGGCAAAGATATCTCCTTTTGATCCGTCGGAAAAACGATACCAGCGTCCGTCTCTTAAATTGATATTCAGACTACCGCAAAATAACTGATTTCCTTTCTTCTCCATCTTGCCGTCAGGATTTAAGGAACCGGCGTACTGCCTAAAAATACTTTCTATTAAATTTGGATTAATAGCTCTCTTTACTTCCTCAAAATCAAGCCTTGCTTCCCTAGTTGCAGCTTGTTTTTTATCACGCTTATTATTATTACTGGTAGTCGGATCGAGGTCGACCTCCAATCTTTTTGCTTCATCCAACCCTCTCGTTTTTTCTTCCCGTGTTACCGTCGCCTTCTTTTCTTCTACACTTAGGAGTTCCGTATACTTTAATTCCTTATCCGTCTCTAACAGGTCAGGAACGGATAATTCAACACCTGCGCTTTTACCTGTATTTGTAACAACGGCATTTTCGGCTTGTACCTGATTAAGTTTCTCCCTTGTTTTGCTAACTTGTAATACTTGTTTAGTTGCACTTTTATCCTCAGGTATATCCGCTACTTCTATTGTTGCAATTTCTTCTTCGGCTTGAACGCCTTTAATGTATACGGCTTCAAACTCCTCGGATTCTCGCAAAATTTTAAAATCTACCGCCTCGCGCAAGATGCCGTTTTCATTATCCGCCAGGAAACTTCCTACCTTATCGATAAAACGCTCATCTAAGTGTGAGGGAAGTAGTAGCTTTAATCGTTCTATTTCCTGCTCTAGTAACCCTATCTTCTCTCTAAACTTCTTATCCGCTAGCTCCAGACTTAACTTCTCCTCCATTTCACTACTCCGGTTATATGCATCCAATCTTTTCCCTAATCGCTCTATATTCAATTCCGCATGATCCCTAGCAGTACTTAGGCTAAAGCCGCCAATCCCGAGTCCCTTCAGTTTGCCGAGTATCGTCGGTTTGGCCTCTATCATGCTTACGGCTTTTTCTACTCCGTTTTCTTCTATTATTGCCTCGTATCTTGCAAGTACTTCCGAAGGCTCCTCTCGATAAATCCTGCTCAAATATGCCGGCATTAAAACCTTGCGATAATTTGCCTCAATATCAATCGCAGATCTTAAATCCTGTTCGTCCTCTTTTAATTCTCCGAGTTCTAGACAACATTCCTGAATCCTGCCGTAATTTTCCGCAATCTCAAGCTTCAGATTATTGTAAGATTTCTGTGTTAATTCCGGGTCACTCTTTAGAATCCCGCTAACTAGATCCGTGTAATTCTTCGATTCAACATGCAGCTGCGTACTTATGTTATTTATCTGATATTTACTATCCTCTCGATTTTCCGCCTGCTTGAGTATCGTTGAATAATTCATCCCCGTTTGTGTTATCAGGTCAGCGAATTCTTCGTAAGCGCCGGTGATACCGCGTGCATACCCACCCCGCACTTTTCTCTCTTCATTGAATTTATCCCACGATTCATGTTCCCAGAATTCCGGTTTTACCCCGCTTTGCCTAAATTCCTTCTGTTGCCATATACTAATTGCCTGTATTGTCTCTACTACCCGCTTGTTTGCGTCAATATAGCCTTTTAAGTAACCTGCTTCTTCAGTCTTACCAATACCTACATAATCTTTAGCAAAACTGTTATTTATTCGTTTGTTGCTGATTTTGACAAGTCCTAGATGCATCAAATCAGCTTCTTTTTCCTCTAGCTCATAACGGGTTCTTGCCTTTTCACTATCAAGGTCAAGCCCCTCATATAATGCATCCGTTAATGTTTTTTCATTTGCATATAACTTCACGCTTGATCGATGACGTGTCATCATCACGTTAAATGCCTCATATCCTACGCATGAATCATGCAATACAAATAATTGATCAACGCTAGACCCTTGTAATTTATGGGCAGTAACGGCATAACCGTAATCAAACAGATTACCTTGCCTATACTTCACCGTGTCAATAATAATTCCTTCTTGTTTGCCGTTTGCCTTGTTAACCATAACAGCAATTTTTGCATGCCCGAGTTCATCAGGATCGGATATTTTCATTATCGTCCCCACTTCCCCGTTATAAATCCCCGATTTCCCAAGACGATTGAAATTTCTCGTAAATACAATCTGCTCACCGGGGGCTAGCTCAAGATATTTACCTCCTACCTGCAGCTTATGTTCCCTCCCCTTGATAACTCCTGCTTCCTTAAGCAAGCTCCGAACTTCCCTATTTAGTTTTGCCGCTTCTTCGTTGCTATAAGTACAAATTAATGAATTTCGAATAGCAACCAGATTATCCTTGTTTAAGTGAGCTGATTGCTTCAGGAATTCATTAACATAATCTTTAATTAATCTGTCTCTGCTTTCCAACTTATCAGTATCAATGACGATATTACCTTCCCTCTTATATATATCCAGGGCTTCCCGTATCTTATACCGACTCAGTAACTTCGTAGCTTCCCGGTGTAGCGGATTCATCTGCCGGCGTGATTCTTCCAGATTCTCGGACCCGGCTACCTGTATTACTTTTTTAAAAGCTCCGGCGTAACCTACGGCCGATAATTGATTATTATCCCCAACATGAATTATTTTTGCTCCCGCTTTTAAAGCCTCGGATGTGAAATAATCCATATTGCCGAGCTCCATCATACTTGCCTCATCCACAATCATGACGTGCCTCTTGGTTAGTACGGGCTTATTGTCCCGGTACTTTTCTTCTTTGTAATAATCGGCTCTAAGCGCTAGCTCAAATTCTCTCTCGTTTGCCGCAAGCCATGATTTACGCCATAAACTTGCATTCAGGCACGTAATACCCGTTTCTTTCTCAAGCACTAAGCTAGCTGCGCTACTAGCCGTTACTCCGATAACGGTAAACCCCGCCTTCTCATACTGACGCACGATTTCTCTCATGGCCGTGGTCTTCCCTGATCCCGGTATTCCTTGTAAGGCGCTGATATCAGAGCCGTTTAGAATATTCAGTACCGCTCTTCTCTGCTCTTCTGACAAGGGCGGTTTCTTATCTATGAGTTTGAATTTTAATCCGGTTCTTTCTTCGAGCTCCATAGTAAAAGCAACGGCTGTATCTCTTACTTTTTCTACTATTTTTTCTTTAAAAGATAATTTATCCAGATCACTATCAACTAACCCCAAACTATGGTTATGCCTGTTATGCAACTCCTCTACTCCACTTATGAAACGCTCTTCAAGCTCAAGGCGTTTTGTTGTAGTATATAATGTTCTATCCTTTAAATCCTTATCAGTAACGAGCGATAATTCCGAAGAGGCCATGATCTTATCCAGCAGTAGCTGATAACGTTGCGTATTTTCACTATTGAAAGCCTCTATATCAGCACCTGTAAGTCCGCTTAAATCTATAGCGGCCGATAAAGCCTTTTCAAGCTCCCTGGCTATTTCTTCCTTGGTAAATACAGGCTTATTAACTGCAAGTTTGTCTAGAATAATACTCGGGTTTTCTTCTATCTTTTGTGCATTTTCTAATGCAATCTGGCGGTTTATTTCACTTAATTCGGCATTTTTAATACTCCGCGCCGGGCCTTCATGTACCCCCGGTATTAGATCAATTCCTAGGTCTTTATATGATAAATGAGATACCCTTTCATTAAACCCATGCTGCGCTAAATGCTCGTTTGTAATCTCTGCTATCCGCATTCTCGCCCAGTTGATAAAAGCCCGCCGTGACCAGTCCCGATTCTTAGTCAGTTTAAATCCTATTTCGCCGTAGCGATTTTCTGCGAGTTCCCTTGTCGTTGCCATTAAATGGACATGTGGATTACCTTCCTTATCATGGTGAATATTAGCGTCCACTATCATTCCCATTCCAACTAATTCTTCGACAATTTCCTCAACTAATGCTATCTGTTGTTCAAGGTTTAATTCATTAGGTAATGCTACCATAATTTTGCGGGCAGATCTTGAATTTTGGCGGCGTTCTGCATCTTCCGCTTTGTTCCATAAAACCTCTCGATCATATACCCAATCAGGTGCGTCATCAGGCGCATATATCTTACTATATGCTAAGCCCTGCTTTGCCGAATAGTCAAACGTCAATGTAGCAGTAATACCCGTCTTTTTATCTACTACTGTTTGTTCCAGTTTAGCGCGCGCATTATAAGCAGCAGAAGCAACAGCGCTCTGACCCTTGCTTCTTTGTACGAAACCCATATGTACGCTATAATGTGCCATTAACCGATTACTTCTTATTCTTTGTATTGGACGTGAGCGCGGCAATGGGATTTATTCCATTGCGTAAGTGCGCATTTACTAAAACTAAATGAACATGACTATACACTTGTCACTTTCTTTCTTCAATATTTATCTCTCATATAGGGGTCTTAGGGGCAAAGCCCCTCATGCCACCCCCTTTACACTAATAAGGGGGATTAAAGGGTATCTTTTTTCTGCAATAGCTATATATTTTTCCCCACATTGTGGTAAAAACAATATAAAAGTACTTAAGGTTAGGCCTTAATATACGGCAATGATTGATTATAGTTAGCGCATAGCCTATAATATCAAACCAATACTACTTAAAAAAACAGAATAGATTTATGGCTACTAAAAAAACTTCGATACTTGAAAAAATTAATCAAACAGAACTAAGAATAAAGGAACTAGTTAAAAAGAGGAATAAGGAATTAGTTGATATTATTACCCGTTTTAATGCTATTTCAATTGATAATAATCTGCTTAGCGGATTCATTGTTTTTGCTTTGAATCCCGATAATAAAGACCACCCTATTTTAAAGGAATTCAAGGAACTCGGTAAAAGACCAAAAGCGCCCAGTAAATCCAAATAGTAAAATCTTAAGAGAACTAAAAAGATTAATTAGAAAAAAGTTTTATTTTAATATGCAGTTAAAAATCCAATCACAACAGGCACGAAAAGAAGATGCCCGTAAAAAGATTATGCTGGGCGGGTTATTTGTTAAGGCGGAACTTGATCATTTTCATCCGCACGACCCTGCTACCTTATACGGTATGTTACTAGAAGCAAAAAACAGAATGCAAGCTGACCCTACCCTAACTAATAAATGGCGTACTTTAGGGCAAGAGTTAATGAAAAAGGATATCGCTTAGTTAAGAATAAACTGACTCGAATTCAACTATAAATTTATCTCTCACATTCTTGGATTTTAATCTGTTTAAAATCACAGCTGTGATTTTTTAAAATTTTTCTAGTTTCTCTTAAACATATTTTTAATATTTCTTCTTTAATGTTAACAAAATAAACTTAATCGATATTTTTCTAAAAAATAATTTTTTTGATTTATATATTCCTTATTCGTTGTTGTTTTTTTATCGTTATTTATATTTTATTATATTATTTTTATTTGTTTTTTTTCTTTCAATTTTTTTCTCTTAAAAAACACGTGTATAATATACCCTATAAAGCCAATGCAGAACTTAGAGGAAAATTATGGAAGTAATAACTGTTAACCCTCGTGAATGCACTAGATGGCCGTTAGCCGATAGATTAGGTTTTGAATTCGGTGATTTACATAGCTTAGCCGAAGATATCAAAAAAAATGGACAAATAGAACCTATTTTAGCCAGACCTAGTCAGAACAGAGATTATAAATATGAAGTCATTACCGGTAGCCGCAGATGGAAAGCTTGTCTTGAAGCCGATATTCCGTTAATCGCAATTATCAAACCCTTAACCGATGCAAGAGCCGCTATTGCTCAAATTAAAGAAAACCAAAAACTTAGCTTATCCGATTATAGTAAAGGAATGAGCTATTCCGGATTAATAACGGGTAATGTTTTAACTATTTCCGAGCTTAGCCAAAGCTTAAATTGTTCCAAAGCTAAATTGCATAACTTCTTAAGTTTTGCCAAAGTGCCGGAGGAAATCTGGAATGCCGTCGGGAATATGGCTAAGGTATCATCAAGAGCCGCGGTTACTATTTACTCTTTAAGCAAAAAAGGGCTTCCTTATATACAGGCTTTAATAGAAATTGCGGAAGAAATTAAAAACGGTGCAGGTAGTAATACCATTGAAAAACTAGTCCATGACGCTATTACGGGCGGCTATAATAGCAATAATGAAGAACGGCTTATTACCTTAACAAACGGTAAAGTAATTGCCTCTTGGAAAAAAGGCGGCCTCTTCTTTTCTAAAAACGTTAATGTTGATAGAGACAAATTCAATGTAGTACTCATCAAGTTTTTTGAAGATTAAATATTTACGTTTAAGCTGCCCTGTACCAAAACTGCTAAAAATCAATACAATCAGAGAAAAAGTCTTGAAGTATTTATATAGAATTTTTAAAAAGCTAATTAATGCCGGTGCTAAAATTTAGGAAACTTAACAGATATTATCATCTTTATCGTCAGAATAATCTATTTGACGGAATTACGCTTATATCCGCCTGGGGTTCTTTTGACAGTCACAGGGGTGGCCACAAGTCTATTTTCTGTAAAAACGACTTGGATTTTAACATTAATCTCGGTAAAATTACAAAAATTCGTTTTGCTCGGGGCTACAAGCTATATGCTTAAATCGTATTATCTCCAAGCCTTTCCGTAGCTACTGGAATATGTTAAACCCGCAAATATAAATAAGGAGGAGTTATTACTGACAATGGATAACAAAGATTTTACAATACCTAAAAACTTGCTTTTAAACTGGCTATATTCCTCTGACAGGAATGTCTCATTGGATAAACTGGGAAAATGGCTTGAAAATAACACAGGTGGTCAGTATAAACTTGTTAAAAATAATATAAAGACGGAAGCCGCATGAGTGAAGAATCTACATTAAGTCTTAGCAGCAAGTTATCGCCAGAGATAAAGAACAAATTGCAACAACTGGCAGGAAAACCAGATACAACAAAAAGTGAATTACCTAAGATCGATAATACTAACGTAAAAGTGGATAATAATAAAACTAACAGACTGAACAAGTCTAAACTTAGTCAAAAAGAATTAGAGAAAAAACACAAAGCAATTGAATTGCATAAACAACAGAAAGAGCAGGCCATTACTTTTTACAAGCAGCATTTCTCTTATTTTAGTAAACTATATCCAAATTGTTTTAATGAAACACCCAAGCCTCTTGCCATCGGTATTGATAAGGCAATAATAGCAAAGGAAGCCAAAAAACCGGAAGAAGAACAGATAACTCAAAAGGTAGTAAGACGTTTTCTTGCTAAGTATACTCGTAGCGTAGCATATAAAGAAGCTATGCAATCCGCAGGTAGTAATAGAATTAATTTACAAGGCGAAGAAGTTGAAAAAGTCACTCCCGAACACGCTGAAATAGCTAGAAAATCTCTTGAAGAGTGGCAAAATAGAAAAGCTGCAAGGCAAAATAATAAGCAGAAATCTCGGAAATAAGGGAAAAAGCCAACCAATATCAGCTAAATATTGGGAGTAAATATAAGCTAGTTAACACTGATGCTCAGACTTAAAACATCTAAATAAGATTAACAAGAAATTGTCCCCTGTATTAAACAATACAAATTAAAATCACAATTTACCTCAGTAATTATTTAATAAACACTTGAAAAGTAGCCTAAATAGCTGTTTTAATTGGAGAATGTTTATAAAATAACCATTACTCTTAATGAAAGTATCAGAACAGCGAAGCCTTACAAGAGAACAGAAAGAAGCTGTAGGTTTGTTGTCCATAGGCACATTTTTGGAATACTTCGACCGTGCGACCTGAAACTTCTTTATCAGATTAAAAGAAAGATAAAGACAAGCTATATTATATTGATGGTTAAATTCCATCTTCCCAGACATCGGGATAAAAGTATATGCCACACGATTATAACTGGCAAA
>Ga0209229_10000569_pt1 | contig 15103 bp, 14 predicted proteins | sample SanBayMetagenome_FD_187466 | JGI IMG/M metagenome (GOLD analysis project Ga0209229, IMG submission 187466) | Freshwater and sediment microbial communities from dead zone in Sandusky Bay, Ohio, USA (SPAdes) (version 2) | ecosystem: Environmental > Aquatic > Freshwater > Lentic > Sediment... | reverse complement strand
CACCGACAGCACGATCACCACTGCACCGCTCGGCAACGAGGCGCCCCACATCACGATCAACCCCTCGCCCTCGGTCACCGCACGCGGAAGGTTGTTCGTCTTCCTGCCGGGCACGCAGGGCAGACCCGCGCAGTACACCTACATCCTGCGAGCCGGGGCGATGCGCGGCTTCCACGCGGTGGGGACCAACTACCCGAACCAGACGGCCATGGGCGCCTACTGCCAGACCAGCAACGATCCCGACTGCTACTGGAAAGCGCGCAGTGCGGTGCTCTTCGGCGGTGGCACGCCCGTGGCCGGTCAGCCTGCCGTGACACGGTCGGACTCCATCGTGAACCGCCTCGAAAAACTGTTGGTCTGGTTGCGGACGAACCATCCTGCCGAGGGCTGGGGGCAGTTCCTGCTCGCCGACGACACGGTGGATTGGAGCAAGGTGGTGCTGGCCGGGCATTCGCAGGGCGGCGGGCATGTGGGCGTGCTGGCCAAGAGCATCTCTTTGAACCGCGCGGTCTACTTCTCCTCGCCGGAGGATTGGTACGACACCACGGACACGCCGGCGAGCTGGTCGCGTGACCGTCCGAACGTCACGCCGGCGGACCGCCAGTTCGGTTTCGGCTCCGACAACGACCTGCTGGTGCCGAACATCCACGCCTTCGCGCACTGGAGCCGGATCGGCCTCCCCGCGCCGGCGGCCGGACCCGTGCTGGTCGACACCGCGACCGCGCCGTACTCCGACTCCCGTCAGCTGCGCACCGCCAGGCCGTTCAATCCCGCGAGCACCGCGCTCACCACCAACCTCAAGAACCATGGCGTGACGGTCGTCGACACCTCGACGCCGCTCGACAACGAGGGCAAACCGCTGTTCGACACCAGCGGCGTGTGGGCGTATCTCTGTTTCCAGTGAGCCTGGAGACCCGTCCGCGCGGCGCGACCGGGCAAGCGACGGCTCAGTCGCCGAAGAACGCCTCGACGACGCCCTTGCGCTGGATGGTCAGCGGCCTGCCGCGCCGGTCGACGGACTTGCCGATCGTGACGCGGATCCAACCCTCGGAGATGCAGTACTCCTCGACATTGGTGTACTCGACGCCGTTGAGACGGATGCGGACCCCGCGTTCGAGCAGCGCGGCGTCATGATGCGGGCTGCGCGGATCGACGCTCAGCCGGTCGGGAAGTTCGGTTGCCATGCGGTCAGGATGCCACGGCGCAGGCCCATCGTCACGACGTCGGCGACGCGCTATCGTCTGTCCGTCGCGCCCGGAGTGAAGGAGACCGACATGCACCGTGACCGAACCGCTTCGATCGCCGCACTGCTGCTGCTCGCCGCGTCGCTGGCGACACCGGCCGGCGGCGCCACCACCACCACGACCGTCGCGGCCGCGCCCAAGACCGGCGCGTGGGTGCGCATCGATCCTAAGCCGCTGCGCATCGGCGGTCGGCTCTACGAGCCCACCTGTTCCCAAGCGGAGGGCGCCGACCCCAGCTTCGCGTTCTGGTACCGCCCGGGCACCGCCGACGGCTTGGTGGTCTATTTCGACGGCGGCGGTGCCTGCTGGGACGACGCCACCTGCGCGCGGCCGCGGCTCGCACGCAACGTCCAGGACCGGCGTACGGTCTACAAGGCCGAGCTGCTGCCCGGCGACGAGGTCTCGCGCATGCAGGGCATCTTCGATGTCACCGATGCGCGCAACCCGGTGCGTGACTGGAGCATGCTCTTCATCCCGTACTGCACGGGCGATGTGCATTCCGGGTCCAACACCGCGCAGTACCGCGACCCGCAGACCGGCAAGCCGTACACCATCCAGCACCGCGGCTGGGACAACACGCAGGTGATCCTGCACTGGATGCGCCGCAACGTGCCGCAGCCCAAGCGGCTGCTCGTCACCGGCTCGAGCGCCGGCGCTTACGGCGCCGCGACGCATTACGCGGCGCTGCGCACGATGTATCCGCGCGGGCGCGCCGCGTTCCTCGGCGATGCCGGGCAGGGCGTGACGACGCCGGATTTCTTCAGCCGCCGCAACACCAGCTGGAACTACCGGCTGCCGGAATCGGTGTTCGGCCGCGGCGCGCAGCTCACCGCCGACGACGACATGGTGGCGCGGCTCGCCGCGCATTTCCCGCGCGACCGCTTCGCGCAGTACACGACCGCCTACGACGGCATCCAGCGCGCGTTCTACGGCATGATGGGCGCCGAGAAGTCCTGCGATGCGTGGACGGTCAAGATGGCGCAGCAGCTAGAGCGACGCGAAGCCGCGACCAACTTCAGGGCGTATCTGGCGCGGGGCGAGACGCACACCATCCTGCGCTCGCCGCTCTTCTACACCGAGACCTCGGGCAGCGCGCCCTTCGCGGACTGGTTCGGCGCCTTGCTCGCGGACCAGCCGCCGAACAGCGAAACCTGCGAAGATTGTCTGGCGCCGCCGGCGAGCTGCGCGGCGATCCAGTAGGACGGGACCGTGATCGTGGTCTTCGCGTTCGCCGGCAAAGGCCCGATCGACGACCCGGTCGTCGACCTCCTCGTCTCCGGCACCGTCTATCCCGGCTCGGCCGGGTCGATCCTCGGCGCAGCGTCGTTCCTTTTGGGGGCGGTCAAGCGGGCGGGCTGAACGCTTCTGGACCGACCCGGGAGCGGCCCCTCACAGCGCGTCGAGCGGGATCTTGAGGTACGAGATGCCGTTGGACTCCGCAGGCGGGCGCTCGCCCGCCCGGATGTTGACCTGCACCGACGGCAGGATCAGCACGGGCATCTGCAGCGTCGCATCGCGACGTGTCCGCATCTCGACGAACTGCGCTTCCGTGACACCGTCGTGGACGTGGATGTTCCTGGCGCGCTGATCGGCGACCGTGGTCTCGAACGCGACGGGACGGCCCTCGGGCGGATAGTCGTGGCACATGAAAAGCCGCGTATGCGGCGGCAAGCCGAGGATACGGTGCACCGACGCGTAGAGCGTCTTCGCGTCGCCGCCCGGGAAGTCGCACCGCGCCGTGCCGACATCCGGCATGAAGAGCGTGTCGCCGACGAACACCGCATCACCGACCCGATAGGCCATGCACGCGGGCGTATGGCCCGGCACCGCCATCGCCCTCGCCTCCAGGCGGCCGATGTGGAACACCTGATCGTCCTCGAGCAGCACATCGAACTGCGAGCCGTCGACACGGAACCCGGACTCGAGGTTGAAGATCCGCTTGAACACCTGCTGCACCGCGGTGATCCGGTGACCGATCGCGATCTTCCCGCCGAGTTTCGCCTTCAGATAGGGCGCTGCGCTCAGATGGTCCGCGTGTGCATGGGTCTCGAGGATCCATTCCACACGCAGGCCCTGCGCCGTGACGAAGTCGATGACCTGGTCGGCGGACGCGGTGCGGGTCCGCCCGGACTTCGGATCGTAGTCGAGCACCGGATCGACGATCGCACAGGCCGTGCCCGGTCCGTCATGGACGATGTAGGTCACCGTCGCGGTCGCCGGATCGAAGAGGCCGTGGACCTGGGGGTTCGGGTGCTGTCCGGTCATGTCGTGCTCCTTTTATATTTTTCCGCGATATTATATTTACTTATATACCGTTATGCAATAGAGTGCGCGCCATGGACGCTGGAACACTCGACCTCGAACACATGCAGGCCTCCGCGGAGCGCGCCTGCGGGCTGATGAAGGTGCTCGCCAACCCGGATCGCCTGCTCATCCTCTGCCGGCTCTCGCAGCAGGAGATGTGCGTCAGCGCACTCGAGGCCGACCTCGGCATCGTCCAACCTACGCTTTCGCAGCAGCTCACCGTGCTGCGCAAGGCCGCGCTCGTCACCACGCGGCGCGACGGCAAGCACATCTTCTACTCGCTCGCCGCCGGGCCCGCGCTCGAGGTGATCCAGGTCCTGTACAGACACTTCTGTGCCGGTGACGCCGGCACCCGACGCTCCCGGAGGAAGACGCGATGACCCTGGACTGGATCAACTTCACGCCGTGGACCGCTTTGGCGGGCGGCATCCTGCTCGGCCTCGCTTCGGCGGCCTTCATCCTGCTCAACGGCCGTGTGCTCGGCATCAGCGGCATCCTGGGCGGTCTGCTCACCCCGCGGCGCGGCGACATCGGCTGGCGGGCCTCGTTCCTGATCGGTCTGCTGCTCGCGCCGGCGGTGCTGGCGCTGCTGGCGCCCGGACTGATCCGCGCCCCGCGCATCGATGCGGACACCGTCACCCTCGTGGCAGCCGGACTGCTGGTCGGCATCGGCACCCGCTACGGCTCCGGCTGCACCAGCGGACACGGCGTCTGCGGCCTCTCGCGTCTATCGCCGCGCTCGCTGGCGGCCACGCTCGCCTTCATGGCGGCAGGCTTCGCCACGGTCTACATCGTCCGCCACCTGCTCTGACGGCAGGACCGCTCCATGAACCGCTCCATAGAATTCCTCGTCGGTCTGCTCTTCGGCATCGGTCTGCTGATCTCCGGCATGACCGACCCCGGCAAGGTGCTGGGCTTCCTCGATCTCGCCGGCGCCTGGGACCCTTCCCTCGCCTTCGTGATGGGCGGCGCGATCCTCGTCGGCGTCATCGCCTTCACGGTCGCCAAGCAGCGCACCCGGACCTTCCTCGGCACCGCCCTGCATCTGCCCACCTCACGCGACATCGACCGTCGCCTCGTGCTCGGTTCGCTGACGTTCGGCGTGGGTTGGGGCCTCGCCGGCTTCTGCCCGGGCCCCGGACTCGTCGCGTTCGGCGCCGGTGAGACGAAGGCCGCGGTGTTCGTCGCAGCGATGGTCGGCGGCATGCTGCTGTTCGAACTCGTCGAGCGACGCGCCAAGAAAGCCGCGACCCCGACCGCAGGCGCCTGACATGGGCCCCAGCCTGCGCCGGCTGCCGATGGGCGAGTGGCTGCAGGGCTATGACCGCACCACCTTCTCCAGCGATCTCGTGGCGGCGCTCATCGTCACCGTCATGCTGATCCCGCAGAGCTTGGCCTATGCCGCGCTTGCGGGCTTGCCGCCGCAGGTCGGCTTGTACGCCAGCATCGCACCCTTGGTCCTCTACGCGCTGTTCGGCAGCAGCCGTGTGCTCGCCGTGGGTCCCGTGGCCGTGGTCTCCTTGATGACCGCCACGGCCATCGGCGATCTCGCCCCGGCCGGATCCCCCGCCTACTGGACCGCCGCGATCACGCTGGCGTTCCTCTCCGGCCTGATGTTGCTGGCGATGGGCGCGCTGCGGCTCGGCTTCCTCGCGAACTTCCTCAGCCACCCAGTCATCTCCGGCTTCATCAGCGCCTCGGCGCTGCTCATCGCCGTGGGGCAGTTGAGGGTCGTCCTCGGCGTCGATGCGGCAGGCGATGACTTCTTCGGATCGTCATGGGCACTGCTGCGACGGCTGACCGATAGCCATCTGCCGACCGCGGCGTTCGGTCTCGGCACCCTCGCATTCCTGTTCTGGGCGCGACGCGGGGTGAAGCCGTTGTTGCGCCGGCTCGGCCTCGGCGAACGGCTCGCGGAGGCCCTCGCCCGGGCGGCGCCGGTCGTCGGCATCGCGGCGGGCGCCGTGCTCGTCTGGGCGATCGGGGGACAGAGCCTCGGTGTCCGCATCGTCGGCACCGTGCCGCAGGGCTTGCCGCCCCTCACCCTCCCGTACTGGGACCTCGCGCTGTGGCAGCAACTGGCCGCGCCCGCGCTGCTGATCAGCGTGGTGGGCTTCGTCGAGTCAGTCTCGGTCGGGCAGACGCTCGCAGCAAAGCGGCGCCAACGCATCGCGCCGGACCGCGAACTCGTAGCGCTGGGCGCCGGCAACCTCGGCGCGGCGTTCACCGGCGGCTTCCCCGTGACCGGCGGCTTCGCACGCTCGGTGGTCAACTTCGATGCCGGCGCACGGACGCCTGCAGCGGGCGTGTTCACCGCGGTCGGGATCCTGCTCGTAGCGCTGCTGTTGACCCCGGCGCTGTATTTCGTGCCCCAGGCCGCCTTGGCCGCCACCATCGTGGTCGCCGTGTCATCGCTGGTCGATCTGCATGTGCTGCGCAGCACATGGCGCTACTCGCGGGCGGACTTCACCGCCGTCGCGGTCACACTGCTGGCCACGCTCGCCATCGGCGTGGAGGCGGGCCTGGTCGCCGGCGTCGCCGTCTCGCTGCTGCTGCATCTCTACAAGACCAGTCGTCCGCACATCGCCGAGGTCGGCCTCGTACCCGGCACCGAGCATTTCCGCAACGTGCTGCGTCACGTGGTCCGCACCAGCCCGCGCCTCGTCGGCCTGCGGGTGGATGAAAGCCTCTACTTCGCCAACGCGCGTGTGCTCGAGGACCGGATCAATGCGCTGGTGGCGGAACGACCCGAACTTCAGCATGTGGTGCTGCAGTGCTCCGCGATCAACGACATCGACGCAAGCGCCCTCGAGAGCCTGGAGAGCATCGACCACCGCCTGCGCGACGCGGGCCTCGCTCTGCACCTCAGCGAGGTGAAAGGCCCCGTCATGGACCGCCTGAGCGACACCGGGTTCTTGCGGAACCTCAGCGGCAAGGTCTTCCTCAGCCACTTCCAGGCGATCGGCGAGCTCGCACCGGAGGTCCTGCGAGCCGACGATGCCGGATGACCAGCGCTTCGCTTTATCTCTCGCTCGTCGCTATGCTCGCCGCGAACATCCCATCGACATCCCCAAAGGTGACTTGATGACCTCCATCCTCCGCCTCGAATCCGGTAAGCGCATGTCGCAGGCCGTGGTCGCCAACGGCTTCGTCTTCCTCGCTGGTCAGGTGGCGGGCGATCCATCGAAGGATGTGGAGGACCAGACGCGCCAGATCCTCGCGGAGATCGACCGTCTGCTCGGCGCGGCGGGCGCGGACAAGCAGCGTATCTTGACCGCCACCGTGTACCTCGCCGACATCGGCGACTTCGCAGCGATGAACCGCGCGTGGGACGCTTGGGTCGCGCCAGAGGCCAAGCCGGCGCGCGCCACCGTCGAGGCAGCGCTTGCCGCACCGGAGTACCGCGTCGAGATACAGGTGACGGCGCTCGCCTGACCGCCGGTCAGGGCCCGATGATCGGGTTCAGGTCGGAAGCCGCAATATCGCCGGGTCTGAGACCCGGCAGCCATCGCGCCAGATCGTTCCGCTGCATATCGTTGACGGGCTCGGCGATCCGCATGTCGGCATCGATGTAGATGATCGTCATCACCGACCGCGGCTGCACGCCGCGGTTGGCACCCGCGCGATGGAACGTCCAGCCGCCATGGAAGCCGACATCGCCGAGGTCGTAAGGCGCCTCATCGATGTCGAAGCCGGCGGCCTCCATCGCCGCGCTGATCCGTCGCTCGCTCTCGTCGGAGATGGGCAGATCCCTGCCGAAACCCGTGCGATGGCTGCCGCGATAGAACGCCAGCGGCCCCATCTCGAGCGGCACCGGCTGCAGCGGTATCCACGCGGTGATCGCCTTGTCGGAGGCGAACGGCCAGTAGTACTGATCGGCGTGCGCCGGGGTCATCCCGCCCGACGGCTCCTTGTACAGCGACTGGTCGTGGTAGAGCCGTACCGCGCGCACCCCCATCAAGCGGGCGGCGACCGCCGCCAGCCGCCGGTGGAACACGAACTCCCTCACCCTCGCCGACTCGCGCCAAAGATTCATGACCTGCAGGAAGGCCCGGTCGTAGGTCGTGCGCTCGGCAAGCGGTCGGGTCTGCGCGTTCAGCGCGAGCGTGAGGCGGGTGATCTCCGCGCCGTACCGCTCGACCTCATCGGGATCGAGCAAGGCGCGGAGGCGGACGAAGCCGTCACTACGATAGGCATCGATCGTCACGGCCGGCGGTTCGCGGTCGATATCGAGGGCGTCGAGCGACATGGGCCAGCACGATACAACATCATGTGCGCATGGCGCAGACCAGACCCTTCTGGTAACTTTTTCGGGGCGATAGCGAGGTCCGCTTGGATACGGAAGACGATCGTCCGCCCCGCAACAAGGACCCGGGTGTCCTCACAGGTCTGCTCGTTGGCGGCCTCGTCGGCGCGCTGGCGGCAGCCGCGTTGCTGGCGATCGGGAACTCGAGCAGCGGCTCCGATCTGTCCGAACTCCGGCTGATCCAGCAACTCGGGCGTGCCGACGCGACGCTGACGGGTTGGGACTTGCTCGTGCTTCCCGTACTGTTCCTGATCGTCCTCGGTGCGCACGAGGTCGGACATCTGATCGGCGGCATGTCGCAGGGGATGCGGTTCCTGGTGCTGATCGTCGGGCCTTTCGGCTGGCATGCCTCCGTCGCCGGTCCGCGGTTCGAGTGGAACACCAACTTGGCGCTCATGGGCGGAATCGCCGCCACACTACCTACCGAAGTGGGAGCCTCCCTCCGTCGACAGATGCTGGTGCTGGTCGCCGGTGGACCGCTCGCCAGCCTGCTGCTCACCGTCCTCGCGGTCGCGCTGGCTTCGCTGTCCGATCCTCGCTTCACGGCGTACGGCATCTTCATCGCCGCCACCTCGTTCGGCATCTTTCTGGTCACGCTCATCCCGGTGCGCACGGGCGGCTTCATGAGCGACGGCATGCAGATCATCGATCTGCTCCGGGGTGGCAGCGCGGTCATCGAGCGGAGCGCGATCATGCATATCTTCGCGCAGAGCCTGGACGGCGTACGGCCACGGGACTGGGATCCATCGAGCATCGATGAACTGAAACGGATCGGCGCCGACGATCCCCTGCGCAGCACCGGCGCCGCGCTGTATCTGCTCTACCGCGCGATGGACAGCCGCGACACTACCGACATCGAACGCTACGGAAGAGAGATCGAAGAGGGTCTCGCCAGCTACCCCACCGGGTTCAAACAATCGCTCCATGTCGAGCTCGCCATCTGCGGGTGGCTGAAGGGCGATGCGGATGCCGTGCGTCGGCATCTCGGCGAGAGCCGAGGCGGAGTCGTCGAGAAGTCCCGCAGGCTGCTCGCGCAGGCCGCGCTCGCCAGATTGGAGAGTCGCAGCGAGGACTGCGAGCGCCACCGCCGGCTCGCCATCAAGGCGCTCGCAAAAGCGTCCGATGCCGGACAAGGGAAGCTGACGGAGGATCAGTTGGCGATGCTGTGAGGACCGCTCCGTCGGATCCGGACCGGGGGCCAGCGGACCATGAGAACATCACACTCAGCGGTCCGACCTTAGCGCTGGACCATCCGCCCGCACTCCTGGCTGCCCGGAGCACCGCCTCGCGCAGACCCTCCTCGATCATCAAGAGTCCGCTACGGATAGGCGACGCTCTCCAGCATCATGTCGTCGCGATAGAGGTGGCGATGCCGATGGACTCATGCCGGCAGGGCCGATGCCGAAACGCTCGACGAAAACGGCGATCAACCACGGTGCTGTCTCGAGAAACGGTTTTTCAGCGTCAGTCCCGAGGGGCCGCAATGCGTCAAATCACTCATCACTCTTCATCGAGCGGAGCTGAGTCATGACTCAGCCGTTTGGTCGCCGTCACCTGGCTGCAGCAGCGCATTCGTGATGCGTAGGTCGTAGGATAGAATCCCGTCTTCGGCACCACCCCCTCCGATGGACCATATGATCGACCCCGCAGCCCCCATCCGCCCGGCAGGGCACTATCCGATCGGTGCGGCGATCACGGAGCAGCAACTGCTGACCGATCCCTATCCCGTCTACCGGTCTCTCCAGGAGCGGGAGCCGGTCACCTGGGTCGAAGAGCTCGGCATGTGGTGGGTGGTCGGTCATGGACAGGTCACGGAGATCCTGCTCGACGATGCGCACTTTGCGACCTCGTCGCCGGCCTCGGTGATCCGCGGCACCTTCGGCATGCAGATGCTCTCGGCAGAGGGCGAGCAGCACGCCCGCTACAAGCGTGCGGCGCGACCGGCCTTCCAGCCGCAAGCCGTGCGTGCCGGGTTCACCGACGCCATCACCCGTCTGGTCGACGACTTGATCGACGGTTTCGCCGGGTCTCCCGGGGTGGACCTGCGGGCAGCATTCGCCGCACAGTTGCCCGTCCGCACGATCCTGCATGTCTTCGGTCTGCCCCAGACCGCGGCGCCGCAACTGCGCGTCTGGTACGACGTCTTCGAGAAAGCGCTCGCCAACTTCTCCGGCGACGAGTGGATCAAGGCCGCCGCAGCCGAGAGCGTTGCGCAGTTCCACGCCTTCCTCATGGACGGCATCGCCGAAGTGCGGGGTACGGCCGGTGCGGGGTTCCTGGCCGAGCTGGTCAACCAGCCCGACGAGCGGCGGCTCACGGACGAGGAGGTCTGCCGCAACGCCTCGATCATCATGTTCGGCGGCATATCGACGGTCGAGGCGCTGATCCTCAACAGCGTCTGGACGCTGGCCATGCATCCGCAGACGGAAGCGCGGGTGCGGCAGGATCAGGGGCTGCTGCCCCGGGTCATCGAGGAGGTGCTGCGTTGGCAGTCGCCCGTGCAATCGGCCACCCGGTATGCACGGGCGGACGTGGATTTCCATGGTCACCGCTTTCGTGCGGGCGACACGGTGAATTGCATGCTCGCCGCCGCCAACCGCGACCCCGCCTTCCTTGCGGATGGCGAGCGGTTCGACATCGACAGAGATCCACTGCCGCGGCATCTCGCCTTCGTCACCGGCAGCCACTTCTGCATCGGGCTGCATCTGGCGCGCCTGCAGGGCAGGATCGCCCTCGAGCGGCTGTATGCGCGGCTCGAGGGTCTGACAGTCGATGCCCCGCAGCAGTGCTGTCCGCGAGGCTACGAGTTTCGTCAGCCGGATCGACTGCCGGTCGTTTGGCGGACGCGGCGGTGACGCGCCCCTCGCGACCGTGCGGGCCATCCGAGGACGAGCTAGGCCGGCGTTGAGGGTCGGCCGCCTTGCGGCGTCAGAAATCGGTAGGGAAACGAGGACCGATCATGCACACCGCATTCTGGCAGTCTGCCGCACCGACAAATCGCCCGGTGAGCCTTCGGTTCGCCGCTTTCCTTTGCCTCGCAATGCTGCTGGCGGTCGCGGGGTGGGCACCGACGGCCCGGGCCGATGGCGGGTCGAACGGCATCGGCGATGCCGGACTCGCCCGCGTCGTCGACCGCTACATGGCGGAGCGGGCGTCACGGGATGTGTCCTCGCGCCTGCAGCAGGGACTGCTGGTCGAGCGCATACCGGTGGGCAGTCTCGATGAGGCGCGTGAGGAGTCCGTCACCGCGCGCCGCTATCTCGGCGAGCTGGCCGCTCTGGATCAGGCAGGCCTCGATGCGAATGACCGGCTGAGTCTCGAGATCCTGCGCTGGTCGCTCGAGCAGCGCACCCAGACCGAGCGTAACTGGTGGTACGAGTTCCCGGTCACCGCCTATACAACCTTCGATCTCACCCAGGCCTTCGGTGCCGCCGCCGCCAACCCGCTGGCGACGCCGACCGATCGGCAGGCGTACCTGTCGCTGCTGACGTCCATCGCCGAGCGCATCGACACCACCCGCGATCGCTTGGCGCGCCAGGCGGCTCGCGGCATCCGCCTGCCTGCCCCGGCGGCCGCGCCGGCGGCGGAGTTCTTCCGCTCGCTGCAGCCGAGGTTCGCCGCACTCGCCACCGGCATCGAGCCACGGATCGCTCCGCTCGAGGCGACGGCCCGCGCGGCGTTCAGCACCGAGGTTCGGCGACGTGTCGATGGTCCTCTCGAAAGCGCGCGCGCCGCATTGGTGGCGTCGCTCGCCGAGGCGGCGCGCACCGGCCCCGCCACGGTGGGGCTGTCGCAATACCCCGGCGGCAAGGAAGTTTACCGGGACCTCGCGCGCTTCCACACTTCGCTCGATGTCGAACCCGCTGATCTGCGCGATTACGGCGAGGCCCGCATCCGCCGCAACAACGGCGAGATCGAGGTGCTCGCGCAGCAGTTGCGCATCGAGGGTGGCCGGGCAGGCATCCGCGCGTGGCTGCAGAGCGAGAAACGCTTCATCGCCCGCAGCCCGGAGGATGTCGCCGGCCGCTATCGTCGCGCCATGGCGCGGATCACCCCGCTGCTGCCGACGTACTTCAACCGTCAGCCGCGGGCGCCCTGGGGTGTGCGTCGGCTAGATGCCGCGGCCGAAGCCGGCATGACCTTCGGCTATTACGCGCCGCCATCGGCAAGCCAGCCCGTCGGCGAGTATCACTTCAACGGCTCGCGGCTCCCCGATCGACCCTTGATCTTCACCGACCCGATCATCTACCACGAGCTGTTGCCCGGGCATCATTTCCAGATCGCTTTGCAGCTCGAGAACGAGGCTTTGCCGCCGTTCCGGCGCCGCAGCGGCGAGTTCGGCTTCAATGCCTACACCGAGGGTTGGGCGGAGTATGCCGCCGAGGTCGCGGGCGAGATGGGTCTCTACGACGACCCTTACGACCGGCTCGGCCGGCTGATGCTGGACTCCTTCCTCTCCTCGCGCCTCGTGGTGGACACCGGTCTCAACTATTTCGGCTGGACGCTGGAGGAGGCACGGCGCTACATGCTCGAAAACACCTACCAGTCGGCGACCGAGATCGACAGCGAGACGCTGCGCTACTCCACCGCGATCCCCGGACAGGCGCTGGGCTACAAGATCGGTTATCGCGTGATCGACGATCTGCGCAGCGAACTGCGCGCCAGCCAGGGCGAGCGTTTCGACATCAAGGCCTTCCATGACGCGGTGCTCGACGGCGGCGCGATGCCCATGGGCATCCTGCAGCGTCATGTCCGCAGCACTTTCGGCGTGCCGACACCGTGAGCTCCGCGCGCTGGTCCTCGGGACTCGGTTTCTATCTGGCGACCATCGGCGCCGCGGTGGGCCTCGGCAGCATCTGGCGCTTCCCTTATCTCGTCGGTACGCAGGGCGGCAGTGCCTTCATCCTCGTGTTCGTGGCCGCCTGCGTGATGATCGCCATCCCGATGCTGGTCGCCGAGTTCCTCATCGGGCGGCGGGCGCGTCTGAACCCCGCGCAGGCCGCCGGTGCGGTCGCCGTGGCGGCGGGGCGCTCGCGTGCGTGGAACGCGATCGGCGTGCTCGGCACGCTGGCCACCTTCGTGGTGATGTCCTACTACACCATCATCGCCGGCTGGGTGCTGGCCTACGCTTGGAAGTGCGCAAGCGGGCAGCTCAACGGACTCGGCACGCAGCAACTCGCCGCCGAGTGGCGGGGATTCCTCGCCGACCCTTGGACCATGGGCGCCTGGCACCTCGCTTTCCTCGCGCTGCTCGGCTTCATCTGCAGCCGGGGCGTCGTGCGCGGCCTCGAGCTCGTCAACCGCTGGCGCGCACCGGTGCTGCTCGGTCTGCTCGGTCTGCTCGTGGTCTACGCGCTGGTCACGGGCGACGTGGCGCGCGGTCTCGCCTTTGCCTTCCAGCCCGATTTCGCGCGCATCGACGGCGAAGTGGCCCTGACGGCCATCGGCCAGGCCTTCTATGCGACGGGCGTCGGCATGGCGATGATGATCGCCTACGGCGCCTATGCGCCGACCGACAGTTCATTGCTGCGCTCGGCCACCCTCACGGTGCTGTCCATCCTCGTGGTATCGCTGCTTGCCACGCTGCTCGTGTTCCCGCTGGTGTTCCGCTTCGGCATGGATCCGGCGCAGGGACCGGATCTCGTCTTCAACGTGCTGCCCGCCACCTTCGCGTTGATGCCCGGCGGCCAGCTCGTCGGCACGGTGTTCTTCGTGCTGCTCGTGGTGGCGGCGCTCACGCCTTCGATGGCCGGGATCGAGGCTGCCGTGGCGTGGTTCGAGCAGCGGCTGCGCTTGCCGCGTCGAACCGCCGTGGTGTCGATGCTCGGTGCCAGTTGGGCGCTCGGCTTGCTGTCGCTGCTGTCGTTCAATCTGCTTTCGGGCTGGCATCCGCTCGGCGGGATCGAGCGCTTCGCCGATCGCACCTGGTTCGATGTGGCCGACTACATCACCGCCAACGTGATGCTGCCGATCGGTGCGCTGCTGACGGCCGTGTTCGTGGGCTGGCGTCTGCCCCGAGCGGTGCTCGACGAGAACCTTTCCCGGTCGAGCCCGCAGGTACGCAGCGCGATCCTGTGGATGCTGCGGCTCGTATGTCCGGCGGCCATCGGCACGGTCTTCCTCGCGGCGCTCACCTGATCGGCGGCGGGCGCTAGAAGCCGCCCGCCTGCCCGGCGCGGCGCGGGTCGGTGCTGGCGCTGAGGCGGCCTGTAACCGGATCCCGCCACGCCTGCTGGTAGGAACCCATCGCGACGTCGTAGGGCGGCCGCGGCCGTACCGTGGCGCCGAGCTTCGCGAGATCCTTCACGACCTTCTCGGGGATGCGCGTCTCGATCGTGATGCCGTAGTCGTCGCTCATCGGCAGCATCCGCGGCAGTACCGCGGCGTCGTACGGCTCGTTCGGATAGTCGAGCACGTTCGACAGCATCTGCGGCACGGTGCAGTACACATTGCCCGGCGAGCCCATCGACAGCCAGGGGCGGCCGTCGCGCAGCACGAGCGTGTTGCTCATCACGCAGCGGATGCGGCTGCCGGGCACGCCGAGCCAGCCGTGGATGGCGGCGTCCATGCCGAACTGCGCGTGAGTGCCCCACATCGGCACGCCGCCGACGACCATGCCGGGGATGCCGCCGGCCTGCAGCGTGTTCATCATCTGCACCCAGTTGCCCTGCGCGTCCACGCAGGTGAGTTCGCAGCTGCCGGCCGGCTGCTTCGTCGGCGGCTCCGGTGCACCGCCGCTCCAGCCGAACGCTCGCCCGAAGCCGGGGTGCGTCGTCAGCTGCACGTGATTCGTGAGATCCACGCCGGCCTTCGGCCGCGAGCGCTTCAGGATCGCAGCGAGATTCGCCAGGTAGTCGTCCGACATCCATACGTCCAGCGGCGTGTCGAAGAACTGCGGGTCGTGCAGCATGCCGAGCTCGAACCCGGCGCGGCGCAGCGCCTGGGCCATGTAGTACAGGCTCTCGGCCGACTCGGTGTAGTGCCCGAGCGACGACACGTCGAGATGGCGCAGGATGCCGAGCACGATGCAGCAGTAGAGCGCCTGCCGTTCCGGGGGCGCCGGCTGCACGATCTCGTACTGCTTGTGCGGATAGCGGATCGGGTCGACCCAGCGCGGCGGATTCGCTGCGAGGTCGGAGAGCTGGACCTTCCAGCCGAGTTCGTTGCCGCGGGCGACGAACGCGCGTGCCCACTCCCCCTCCATGAAGTATCCCGGGCCCTCAGCGGCAAGGCCGCGCAGCGAGAGATC
>Ga0209229_10000568_pt1 | contig 15105 bp, 21 predicted proteins | sample SanBayMetagenome_FD_187466 | JGI IMG/M metagenome (GOLD analysis project Ga0209229, IMG submission 187466) | Freshwater and sediment microbial communities from dead zone in Sandusky Bay, Ohio, USA (SPAdes) (version 2) | ecosystem: Environmental > Aquatic > Freshwater > Lentic > Sediment... | reverse complement strand
TAGCTATTTCTGCACTGGCACTTTCGTAATATTTTAAACCGGCACTGATAGTTCTATTATACTCACCATATTTTAAATCGAAGGTAAATGCATCTACTAATAGACCGACATCACGCTTACATAATGCTTCGTTGTATTCAAATAATGTTGAAAATGGAGCAACGTTGTTGGTGATATTGTAATCCATCCAAGCAATAATTTCTTCTTGCAGAAATGTTCTATTCAAATCTAACAGTGTTGCGGCAGCACGATATGCTCCCTTATTTTGTATTTTTGGATAAACTGGTTGTGAAGCATCTTGTAGATAATGATAACCGAATTCAGTTTCTGAATGAGTTATGGCAATACCATCCAATATCAAATCTCTACGAAATTTTTGGAACGCCCAGGGTGAACTTGATGTCCCTGGTTTTGGTCTAAAAATAACTCTACGGAATTCGTCACCAACAATAGAGCAGTTGTCAGGTAACTTTAATGGATAATGTTCATAGTATTCACCTGATTCTACTAAAATACTGATTTGAATATTTTTTGAGGTATCTCCATAAGAAATGACTTCCCCTATTTCAAATGTTCCAGATTTGATATCAACATCAAATATTTCTCTGCCTTCGCTGTCTAATGCTCCCGAATGGGATAAAATCTGTGCCAGAGCACCCGAGTTCTCTCCTCGTAAAAACAATCCCTCACGTATATCTCTACCTCTGATAGTTTCAGGAGTAGTTGTAGTAACATCGCCGGTAAAATCTGTGCGATATCCTTCGGTCTTTATTAAAAATCTCGGTAAATCTACTTCTAATATCGGCAATGATGTAAAACCAGATCCTCGATCAGTTATAGTAATGCTGGTTATTACTCCGCCTGTTGCTACGGCGTTACCAAATGCGCCAGTACCTCCACCACCAAAAATACGTACAGAAACTAAACTGTATCCGGTACCGCCATTAGTAATTGCAACCGAGTTTAACCTATAGGTTATATTAAAGGTTGCACCAACGCCAATTGCTCCTACCTCCAGCGGCGCAGCCGAAGATACAATTGTGGTAGTAACTCCAGTAGATCCGGGAAGAGAAGTATAAGAACCAGATGAAATAATTTTAAAAGTTAAAATAGCACCGGGATTATTAAGAGTCGATAATATCTCAATTAAACAACTACCAGTTCCAGCTCCACCTATTAAAGTTAGAATATCTCCAGAATAATAGTTAGTACCCACTGAATTTAATGTTACAGTATCTACGCTCATAGCTAACGAGCCAGTGAACCCAGTACCCGAAGATGGCGATGGAGCAATATCTTCTAAGGTACATTCGCTAACACCATTGTTATAGGTCAATACTTTTTTGTAAGGACCGATCTGGACCGGAGCCTCTAAAACCAGTTCCTCAGCACGTTTGAGTGCTGCTTCTAATGTGCGATAGGCATATGCTAATGCGCGACCTTGTATGGCCTTATCTATGCCCGAACGATCATCTACTCCAGAGGTAGCTACATAGAGATTAGTAACAGATCCAAATGCAGAACTATCAACATAACGTTTAGTTGCAGCAATCAGTCCATCATAAATTTCGTCATCATCAGGTTCCGGATCTCGAGATAAAATTAAAGGACCACTCATTCGACCTAACGACGGATCAGTTGTTCCAGTTGCTGGATTTATAGCATTAACACCGGCTCTAGCAATTTTACTATCTGCATAGTCTTTATTGACTAATTCGTGGTTAAAGATTGGTTCAAGAGGATCGTTTGTAGTTCCAGCGTCTATAACTCTATACTGGTTAGCTCCCGATCGTAAGGATAGATCTCCTCCTAATTTTGGAGACGGATCGGCCGAAATTTCGGCAAAATCTGCAATAATAGCAATTTCGTTAGGATTGGAAGTAAAATCAAGGGTAACACCGTTTCCTGGCACTAATTGTTTAAAAGCCAAACCAGATTCTGTATTATTAATAGTTACTACCGGAGTACTGCCGGTAATAGGATTATTCTGACCTATATAACTGTCGGGCGTGTCATCTAACCCAGTGAATTTTAGTCTTTCTCCCAATCCCAACGAGCTATACAGCTCACGAAAGTTATCGTTAACTTTACGGAAAGAATCTCGAATACTGTCTCCGGTTCCGTCATTACCTATTGTGCCGATGTCAATTTGTTTTCTTGCCATGTTTTAATCCTAGAATGAGCAATTGCTTTAATATTTAGCCCAATATTTTAAAAGCCGGATGTAAATACTTTATGTTTTTAAAAACAGAAATACAAAAAAATCAATACCTAAGACGCAGTAAATGCGGAAAGGAACATATTTTCTATAGGAAAAAAACTGTGGCAGTGTTTCGCTGTGATAATTGTGATCAGGGATTTACCAGAGATCTAAAACACATGGATCGTAAAAGGTTAAGCAACAATTACTTTCATTGTTGTAATAATTGTGATCCTAAAAAATTTGCTCAGCGTAAGGGAGTTGAACAGAAGAAAATATGGGATATGCCAGCCAGTGTAGAATTACCTGTTGGAAAGTTTTAAACTCTAAAACTTTCGCCGCACCCGCAACGGTCTCGTTCGTTGGGATTAGTAAAGTCAAACCCTTCGTTTAGACCTTTTTTAACCCAATCCATTTTGATACCGTCAAGATAGGCCAAACTCTTTGGGTCAACAAAGATATGTATACCGTGACTAACAAAGCTCATGTCTTCAGGAGCAGGGATATCAACATATTCTAAGACATAGGCTAACCCAGAACATCCAGTGGTTTTTATACCAACACGAATACCTAATCCCTGATTTCTAAGGATTAACTGTTGCTGAATTTTCTCAGCTGCTGTGCTTGTTACGGTAATCATCTATAGCCGCCTTGATAGCATCTTCAGCAAGGATAGAGCAATGTATTTTGACTGGGGGGAGCGCAAGCTCTTCGGCGATTTGACTATTTTTAATAGATCCCGCCTCTTCCAACGTTTTTCCCTTAACCCACTCTGTGACCAAGCTGCTCGACGCGATTGCTGATCCGCACCCATATGTTTTAAATTTCGCATCTCGAATAATGCCCTTTTCATCTACACGTATCTGTAACTTCATAACGTCACCGCAGGCAGGTGCGCCCACCATGCCTGTGCCAACGTTGGTATCATTCTTATCAAAGCTACCCACATTACGAGGATTCTCATAGTGATCAATAACTTTATCCGAATATGCCATATTTGTTCCTTATTTTTTCTTAGAAATTATTGTCTGAATTTTTTCCTGAATCATTTTAGCCCAGAAAGGCTGTGGAAAATTCCAACCAACAAATGCACCTACTGCTACCCAAAATAGTGTATCTAACATTTTATGCTCCTTGTAAACGGATGTCAACAACTTCCCAGTTGATGATTCTCCATATATTATTTAAGTATTTGGCCTTGTCTTGTTGATAATCTAAAGCCCACGCATGTTCCCACCAATCTATCAACAGAGCAATCTTCATACCTTTACGATATTGATGATTAGATATGGTTTTTATATCACCGCTGTAGTCCATATAAATCCAACCGCTACCCTGTATTGACATAGCAGTTTTTTCTACAACTTCTTTGAATTTGTCAAAGCTGCCATATTTTTCATCTATCAGAGATTTACTGAGCCCCTCGGGTTTATTAGCAGCTCTGGGTGGGGTGAGGTTAGCAAACCAAATATTATGCAACATAGCCCCACCGTAGTTGAAATCTGCATCTCCTTCACCTGCATTGTAGCGTTCAGAATATTTGGCAGCTAATCCATCATAGTGATACTTGATAGTAGCTTCGCTCATTACGGGTGCAAGTTCATCTTTACCAAATTTGAGTTTATCTTGGTAAATTTCACGATTATCTTTAGTTTCTTTTAAACTTTTAATGAAATGTAGTGCCATACTCTATTTACCGTATAAATAAACCACAAGGAGATTTAACCATGTTCGGATTTTTGAAAAAACTATTTGGCACTGCTGATGTTAACAAAGATGGTAAAGTTGATGCACAGGACGTTAAAGTTGTAGTGGAAGAAGTCAAAGCTGAAGTTAAACAAGCAGCAGTTGAAGTTGCACAGACTGCTAAGAAAGCTGCGTCTACTACTAAAAATACTGTTAAAAAAGTTGTCAGCAAAGCCAAGACATCTCGAAAGCCAAAATCAAAGGCCTAATTTTTTAGCTTCTTCATAAAGTGCAAAACTGGCTAAATTCTTAGCCTTGCTTTCGCACATAATGTCTGCGACATCTCTAAAACTCAAAGCCCATTCGTTAGCTGCTGTATTCCAGTAGAAGTTTGAGTGTGCTCTGAGTTTTGCTTTTTTATGACCGGATTCTAATAACGGCCAAAGATCGGGACGCTGGTATTCGGAATGGCCAATAAGGCAGTCTTCCCGTGAAACACTATAATGTATGACAGGGCGCATACCGCGCCAGCTATCGCTAATCCTTTTAACACGGTCGTCAGTCGCTTCAATGTATTCTCCAGTTTTAATCCAATGGTGATGTATGTCTAGAACTAAGGCACAGTCTTTAGCCAGTTCTAGACTATGATCAATACCCCAGGTCATTTCGTCGTTTTCTATAGTAAGGCAGTTGCGAGCTTCGGGAGTCATCCGTGCCAACGCACTACGGATACCAGCAGGACCTTGACGTCCTGCGATATGTACATTGATCTTGTAGTCTTGGAATGTTTTGCCATAGCCCATCCATCGAGCCATGTCTACGTGATACTCAAATTCTTCTATTGATCTGTTTACTATGTCCGGGTTATCAGACGCCAACACGCAAAACTGGCCAGGATGAAAACTAAGCCGAACGCTATTCGAGCGAGCCACATCTCCCACTTGCCTAAATCCTCTTTCACAAGCATCTCGCACATCGGGCTGCCGCCAAAACCAGCTCCAAGTTGGCTCAGTGTAGACAGGAAGTATATCACTGCTGAGTCGTACCATTCTAAGATCTTCATCTAATGCTCCTACTCTTTCTACAAGGAGTCTACTGGACTCAATATTCTGTTCCATCAACGACCATAGTTTTTCTACAGCTACATCCTTAGTCTGTCTATTTAACCAGGCTACTGTGGTAGATCCTGTGTTGTATTTTTTACAGTCATCTTTTGGTTTGATACCGTCTACCTGATCAGCACGGTCGATCCATTTGCAGGCAAAGCCTATTCGTTTAGTCATACAACTATTATACTATCATTATTTCCAGTTGTCAACGACAAATTTGTCCTGAACTGCACAGGGATTTGGATCACCGTGAAATACCGCCACTGAACATTCTGGGTGGATTATTAAATCATTTTTAACTGTTTTAAACTGTCGTTTACCATTGTTTAACTGTAACTCTTCACGATTACGTATTTCCCATTTATAACTTTGGATCCATTCTCTGGGCCAAAATTTTATTTTATTTTGACATACTTTCCAAATCCAATCTTGGTCCCCTTGCAATCGTTGTGCATCTGCGGGTTTTTGTTTGAACTGAGTGTATATGTGACCTTGTGTTCCGTGAGTCCATGCCATTACCGAACTGTTGAGATAGTTCCAACTTGCATAGAATTTTCTATTAAAATCATGTATGCCCATAAATTGATCTTGACCGTAAAGACCTAATTTATCTATGTTGGCACATATTACAACATCAAGATCAAAATATAATATTCTACCTCTCAATGGCAAATTGCCATCAAACATATGAACTTTATGCCACCAACCTCTTTGATAATTTGCGTTCGGTTGATATATTGTTCTTACACCTTCAATAGGATGTTGATCGTCTGTGAGGCAGGCAAATTCATAAGGTATGGTCATGTGCCTACTGACCATATTACGCAGTCGTTCTACATATTCTCGACCATATTTGTTGCCAAATCTAACACATAATATATTGATTTTATCAGTGATCGGGGAGAACATTTCTGGCAGTATCTCTGTAGAGATATTGCTTTTTGCCAATCTTTTTTCGGCCTTGAGTCTACGCTTTTCTTCTTTTGACAAGTTCATCGATGGCTACCAATTCTTCTAAAATGTTTTTAAGATTGTCCAATTTGATCATATTAGGACCGTCTGAGGGAGCAGAATCCGGATCTTCATGACACTCCATGAAGATACCTGCCACCGAACCAGTGGCTACAGCGGCCCTCGCCAAGTAGGGCACCATTTCGCGGTCTCCGCCACTGACTTGTCCCATGCCTCCAGGCTGCTGTACAGAATGTGTTGCATCAAAGACCACGGGATAACCAGTACGTGCCATAATAGGTAGGCTGCGCATGTCAACCACAAGATTATTATATCCATGAGTATATCCTCTTTCGCATAACATAATGCGTTCATTACCAGTTGAAGCAATTTTTGCTGCAACGTTTTTCATATCGTGTGGAGCAAGAAACTGTCCTTTTTTTACATTGATAGCACAACCCGTAGCACCGGCAGCTAATAATAAATCAGTTTGTCTGCATAAGAAAGCAGGGATTTGCAGTACATCGATGCCTGCACCGGCACAGATCTGTGCTTGATATGTTTCGTGAATATCAGTAAGTACAGGAATTCCAAATTCGTGTTTGATAGAATTTAAAATTTTAAGACCTTCGTTAATACCAATGCCTCGTTTCGTATTAACACTGCTTCGATTGGCTTTGTCAAAGCTGCTTTTATATATGAGATCGATATCTAAATCATCACAGATTTCTTTGATACGCCCTGCAGTCTGTTCAGCATGATCTTGACTTTCAATTTGGCAGGGACCTGCTATAAGAAATATTTTATTATTGTTGTTAGCAATAACTCTGTTTATTGAAAATGTACGCATATTATTATTTATGCGTACATTTTCTTAGGCTTCGTATATTGCGGAGTTAGCACCGTGTTCAGCACACTCGACCCGTACACAATAACAACGATTGCCAGTCTTTTCACGAATCAATTGATCAGCAAAGTTAAAAGCATGTTCTGCAAATTTCTCTGCCCCTACACCATCAAAGATACGAATCTCTGCTAGGCCTAGTGCTTCTAATTCTTGAAATTTAGATAGATAGGGGTCGGCGTTGTCTAATGCTAATTTGTGATCAAAATGATCTTCAAGCCATGCCTTCAAAGTTTTAAGTCCTCCAAAGTCTACGGCCCAGTTCTTGTTGTCTAATGCGTCACAGCCAAATGTAAACGTAAATGCTAAACTATAACCATGTAGCAAATGACAGTGACTGTGATCTGCATTAGGTTGCCGAAATACCGCTGATAGACCAATGTTGTGTCCGTAATGTTTTGTTGAAAGATATTTTGCCATCTCTAGTCTCCTTTAATAAATGAGCAAGTTTGATGACTGCAGAATTTTTATAGAGGGATGATGCCATAAAGTCCTCTGTGCCACTGTGTGTATATTGTAATATTATATTACCTTTGTATTTATAATGCAACAAATTTCACATTATTTTTCTGCCATTCTTTGGGCATCGTCCAAGCAGCATGATTGATCACTGTAAATTGAATATGTGGATAATGTTTGAATATCAGTTCAGTATGATACAGCCAATATGAATAATCAACAGCTTGTGCATCAACTCTGGCATAGTTTTGTGTACCTTTGTATAAATTATTGACTCTGTCATGTATTGGATATAAATCAAATCCGATTAGAGTGATTTCTTTGAATCCTAGATGTGCTGCTAGTAGAATAGCATAACAGCCGCTGCCCCAGTGATCGGGCTGATCTCTTTTTAGTTTTCCGATTACAGGAATCGGAGGAAGATGTTGTATTCGTTTATTTTTTAATATTTTTCGGAAATAATGATACCAGCTGTCTCTAACATAGATCAATGTATCACCAATGTCGGGATTAGTAATTGCTTCAGCAACCATTCTTCGATCACAACAGATTAAATGATCTATAGTTGTATCTCTATGAATACCATTACAGCCGATTAAGGTATTCTTTTCTCGATATGCATCTAAATTAATATTACGTCTACTTTCACCGTTGCCTATTACCACTGCTTGAGACATTATTCGATTCTACCGAAACCGCTCCATAGGCCTGGATTTCCCGCTCTTGTACAGACCCAACCAATAAATCTTCCAGGTTGAGGACTATTATTCCACAGAATATCACCTTCGTTGAATGAACCACCAGTAGGAGCTTCACTACCGCTGAGATGCAGTTTGTCGTTAAATTTGATAGCACCACTAACATGTAAACTGGCTCTTGAATCAATGGTTTTGACATTAATTCCCATAGTCCCTATTACTGATACTTGAATTGGTCCAAAATTTGAATTACCTAAAGTGATATTACCACCGGCACTAATGTTTATTCGAGATGTATTATCTGTGATGATATCTAACGAGTTACTAGCATAAGTTCCTATAAATCCTTTGGTGCTGTTTTTAGTTCCAATCACAATCTCAACACCATCTTCTGCAATACTAAATGCCGCCGACGGTTCCTCAGTGCCTAATCCTAGTCTATTTGTGTTGCTATCAAAATAAAGATATTGGCTAATTGATACAGATCCGTCTACAATTAATCCGTTTAGTCTGCCTATTTCACGGAGATTGCTTTTTGTAACAGTAGGTCCTAATTCTTTCTCATCTAGAAGTTTAATGTTATTTACAGAAATGCCCTTGCCTTTAGCTAGGTCAATATTTTCCGAAATAAAGAATCTATCGGGCTTTGAAACAAACAACAATTGCTTATTATTACCAGATCCCTTCCATAAAATACCTTTGCCGTCAACATCGCCTTTGATAATAATATAGGGAAATTCAGCAGCATCAATTTCTTGACCTTCTGACAACACCTCTTTAAGCAAATTTGCTAGAGAATCTAATTTTTCTTGACTTGCCATAGTTATAAATTTCCAAATAAAATAGAATTATTTTTATACAAGTATTTATCAAACCTTAAACATATGCCGTGATAGAGATAGCAATTCATTTATCAGCCATAAAAAAGCGAGCTAATATAGCTCGCTTTTTCTGAGTATTTACTTGTTTAATGTATTCTAAGCAGTATAACTTCTTCGTTGATACGTCCGTTAAGTTTGATATCTACTGCCTTGATATCCTCTAAGAACTTGCGTAACTGTACCTTGCCCGCCGCTTTAAATTCTTTTAACTGTTCTTCGGGCTTGCGCAGTGTCTTTTGCACGCTGAGATTTTCATTAAATCCTGTAATTGAAGTTCCCTTAATACCAAGTTCTAGGTATTCAGCTGCCACATACTTGCCTAATTTACGTGACTTAGTGTTATAAACCCAAAGTTCTTTAGCACCCACGATGTCCGCAGGATTAATAGACACTAACTTTAGCGGCTCGTTTGACTTTTGATACTTGAGTTTGGCAATGATTTTCTCTACAGGTTTTGCCTTTTTAGCACGAGGAGCACGATTAATTTTGGCTTCTTGTGCCAACATATCACAGGCTGATAAAATTTCATTATAGAATTGAGTGATCTTTTTCAACTGTGCCTTGGTCAAATGACTATAGCCTTCTTTGAGCTGTTCACATGCACCCTCCGCAACTTCAAGGTATTCGTTGTACTGACGTTGATAGATATCTTTGATCATACGGGCATGAGCAGCCTTGGCCTGCTTGCCTTTAAGCAAATTTAAAACCTTAAATGCTTTTGGGTCAAATGTTTCTGGATCCGCTGCAAATAGTTCAATAGCATCCTCTAACTCATCTGTCATACGGGCAGCCGCTTCACGTAAACGTTCTTGAATGCTGGGCTGTACTACTGCAGGTTTAGCTGCTTCGATAGCTTTAGTTTCTTCATCGTCAATGTCGTCTTTGCCTTCACTTACTACTTTGGCAATGGCTTCTTTAAGCCATTTGGCGGTGTCACGACCGTCATTAAAGTCTGCACGTATCGTAGGCATACCTTTGAGTAAACAGGCAGCAATAGCACCCATTGTGGTTCCACAACGATTGTCTTTGGTCTTTTTAAATTCAGCAACTTCCGCTTTGGTATAACCGTTGGCTGTCATCCAGTTGATAACTTTTGGTTTGAGTTCTTTGTTTGATGATTCTAAACGGTACCAAGTCATAGAATTATGAAAGTGTCGCAGAAATTGATCAGTATTCATTTGATCAGCATTATCCCATTTTGGACTTAGATCTTTACCTCGCGATTCGCGAACTTTGGTCAAATGTTTGTTTGTTTTGGTCTTTGTGGCTGCCACGATCTGCTCCTATCTCAATTAAACAATACTTATATTATAACATCAATTTATAAGTTTGTCAACCTTGCTCAAATCGTTTGATTTCTTCCAAATCGCCAAGCTCGTTTTCTTGAAATACCACTACGGTTAGATAACCTAAGTCCAATGTGGCCTGTGCAATTTCAAATGCCTGTGTTCTACTAGGTGTAGTATCAATTAGTTCTTCGTGCCCATCCTCTTCTTGAGCCCAAATTTCATAAAGTTCAAACATAGTTTTACTTATTCATTTTCGGGCCATTCGCAGGAAATCCACCCGATTTTTTTAAGATCTTCTTTGATTTCATCAGTGACTGTTCCTTCGGGAACAAGTCCTCTTTCTTTAAAATAACGTTCGGTTTCTTCAGGATCTTCGTCTGCAAATGCTGCAAATCCGCCCATACCAGAACAGTACCAGTCCATGTAATCCTCACCATTACCTCGGATACCGGCAACAATGCCACCGGCACCCCTCCAGGAGCATGACCAGTATTGATCTTTCAGTACAGGTAGCACAGCTAATTTTTGCCAACGCATATTACAAAATGCTGCATAAAGATTTTGAGCATAGCGTTTATCTTCTCGTATCTTTTTTATAATCCAATCGGTATCAATTAGATCTCTTTGTAGATCGTAATGATCAAGTTCCATCAGATTCTTTCAAAATGCGCCAACGTTTAACGCCAACAGCTTTCTTACCATCTTCTTTCCACGAACGACCTGTCCATTCGCAGGAGCGTTCAATAGGAAACGGCCATGTAGTGCTTTCGAATTCGCACTCATATGTACCTTTGATTGAGGGAGTGATATCTGCTGAAACCCATTCTTCTTCGAGAGGTGTAGCCATTAACTGTTCGTATTCGGCTTTGAGTTCTTCTAAGGCTGCTTCAAGATCGTCCACTGATGCTGTGGGCATGGCCGTTACGCAGTATTTTGCACGGTTGGCACGACCCTGTTTGGTATCGGGATCATAGTCGATCCACGTAAACTCTGTGCCATCACACTCAGGACAATGACTGTTGTATTCTTCGTCTTCACGGCGGTCATCACTGCTGCCTACCCAACCACATTTTTTATTGTCGCAGATCAGGCTGGGCGGTTCTGGTGGTTGATTGACCCATGAGCTGGTGTCCCAGTTGTAGCCCTGCCATGATACTATACCATCATCGTCTTTGGCATGGAACTTGCCGTATTCCCAGTCACCAAAGTTCTTGCCATCCCAATACAGGCTACCATAGGTACTGCCATGACCATAGTTGCAACTATAGTATCCCGGAATGGTGGGTTTTTGTTTTTTGAATTTGAAATTAGAACTTTTTTCCCAGTCGCTGGGGCTGGTACCATATTCAGGATGTCCCCAGTCTTTTTCTTCGGGTTCGTAGCGTTCAAAACCGCCTTCGTCGTCAGTGAGACGGACCATAATCATGTCCGAACTCTTACCGTCGGTGCTGCCGCCGTTGTTGTCGATCTCTTCACCGTCGTAATACACACAGTTGACCAACTCTTCACCGTCAACTTCGTCGTAGTACAACTCTAGTTTCTCAATATCAAACGGTGCACGTAGTTCAAACTCGCCTTCAAAGAAGGTGCCTTTTTCGTTGCTTGAACCAATGAATACTACTTCACCTTTTTTCCGTGATCCAATCCAGACTTCATCTTGGCAGCTCCAGCCCGGACTGTCTTCACAACCATCACAATCATCTAGGCTCTTTTCAAAAACCGTGTCGCCGTTTTCATCTTCGATCTGTATGTGACCAGCGTTTCGACTTACTCCGTTGACGTGTGCCATGCTATCGCATTCGTACCATGACCCAGGAGTGAATGGCAACATATCCTCGTCCAGCCCCATTTCTTCACAGGCGTCATGGTTCCAGGCTACGTCTACTAGATCTACCTGGTGTTCCATACAGTAGTCCCAGACCTTGGGATCTACAGTTCCCATGACCTTTTCACCACCATAGCCCCACATACTAATTTTGTATGTGCGTGGTGTGAATTTTAAAATCTCTAACAGTTCTTGTTTTTCTTCTTTAGTTGCCATTGCCGGTCTCTTTGAAAGTTTTGACATCATTAACAGCAGACTTAATTGTTTCACTGTAGTTGAGTGCCTGCTGTTCACTCATATACAGAGTTGATTCATATGTGAGATAACCTTTGGTCAGCAAGGTCCAGACCTGCTGCCAGCGATTCATTGACCATAAAGGTGATTTAACATTAACATAAACAGTGATATTAACTCCAGTTTCGTCTGCTTCTACCCAAAGGTTGTGATCATGCTCTGTGTCACCGCAGCCACAGATAACTTGATAGGCTTTGGTATTGCCCCAATCTCCACGTTTTAGAATACCTTCTGCTGGTGTTTGTGCTTTCATTGTATATATGGTCCATCAAAAGTTTGTACAAGATCCCTGCTGTCTGAAATGCTATCAACCATTTGATTGTATTCAGATTCACTCATTGCGGTTCTATAGATACTCAATGCCTGTGCAGTCATAACGCCAGCAATGGCTAACGCATCATATTTTTCTGACAGCTCTTCGGTAAATTTCATATACTTGCCGTAAAGTTCTACTGTTGTTTTATCGTTCATTCTTTGCCCTTTGATGTCGGTATTCTCTCTTGAGCCAGTACTTGTAGTTGTCCCAATATTGCTTTATTGTAACAGGATCTTCGCCCACGGTCAATCGTTCCTCGCGATTTTCCATCCAAATACGTTGTATCCACAATCTAAATGCTGATGGATCTCTTACGTCCATAATCCGTGCCTCACTTTAATTAGTCTGATCATCATTGTTTCATCTTCGGATTCATAGTCTGCTTCGATCTTTTGCAGTAGCTTGTGTGCTTTGGTTTGAGCTTTTTTAAGCACAGGATCTTTTGGACTACACCAACTTAGCTTGCCACCATTAGCAATTCTCTGTGCTTCGCAGGCCTTGGTCCATCCACTGGCGTCGTAGGCATCGGAACGTGCCGGACGGATTTTAGTCCACCAAGTGTATAGATCCAAGATTTCTTGTGCTTTAATAGCCTGCGGTGTTAGTTTGTTGAGCTCTTTGTGATCCGGACCAACTTCGTCCTCAGTCCAGCGTAGATTTCGTTGCCATTCTAAATTGTCTAGTCCTGCTTGCGGGCATCGCCATATTCTCCAACGGAACCATCCCGTGGCCCAAAACGGCGCTTTATATTTTTCTTTTTCTGCTTTGTCGGCCCAGGCAATGTGCCACCATGCCAGCTCAACTTCAACGAAATCCACAAGTTCATTAAACAGGCAAGGAAGGAAACGATTGCCCACATCACACCAAGCACCAGGCTTGATATCACGACTATGAGCAGTAAGACTATGAGTCTTAGTAATCCATCGATTGTTGATATAATACTTTGCATTATATAATTTATCCGGAATGAAGTAAACTATTGTCTGTAAGTGATCAAGCCCTTCTTCGGCAATCCAATAACGAAAGCTGTGCTTCGTTTGAGCAGTGGTTGTCCATTCATCCCACTGTTCTGCTGTGCCAGCACCGAGCTTTTTGGTGCCGCGAAGCCAATCCGCAAATTTTGAGCATGACCAGTAGTTTGAACGCATATGTAATCCTTAAGAAGTTCCTGTCGAACACTTTAATTATACAATCTTTCTAATAACCTGTCAATATGTTTATTTTTTGGAGTCGTTTAAACCCCAGGAGATGTGCGCCCATAATCGATCGTATAGATAGTAGCTGGTCATCCAAACACAGTTGATAATGATTGTGGGAATCAGAGCCTGTGTTAGACTCTGACCAGTGATCAAAAGCATCACATAAGTTGAACATATTACCCAAATTCTATAGATAATTGTTTTAACCAATGTCCGCTTACGAGTTTCTCTACTCATCGACCGCGACCTGCTGCTTTCTTTGCAGGACGGTTAGCGATAACTTGATTACCACCGATGGTTTTTTCGTCGCCGTTGGCATTCTTTTTACCGGTTTTTTGATTAGCGGCCTTTTTCTTAGCCAAAGCCGCTTTTAAAATATCAGATGCACTCATGATTACTCCTTGTCAATTAAATTTTCTGCCATTGGAAATATTGCAGCGATGGCTTTGGCACAGGCCAATGCAACCAATTGATGTTCTTTCTGTGTGCCATTCGCAGACCGTAGTTCAATAAAATGTACCCATGAACGTAATGTGCCGTTCATATATAATCTACTTACGGTAAGACCTTCGGGCAACACAGCTCGAGCCTGTTCTTTGGCTATACCTTTAGCGATAGCCCATTGATAGGCGCTTCTGGCATAGTCGATGACCTGCTGTTGTTGATGTTCCCAATCTTGCTGTAGGCGTTGATCAACCGTTTCGACTGAGTTTTGTCTGTTTTTTGGATCTTGCAGTCGTGCTTCTCTACAAACGAACGAGAGGTCTTGAGTAGGGTCAGCATATCGTTGACTGAACTCTTGGAAACTGAAACTTCTATGTCTAAGGATCTGTCGGGCAATATCTCTGGTGGTTTCGATTTCAACGCAGGCTGAGACCATTTCAAGGGGGCTCCAGTGTGCGTGTTTAACAAGATATCGTATAAGCTTCTCTGATGTCTCTGTATTAAATTGGTTTGATGGGTTGCTGACACGGGCGCAATACGCAATGAGTTCCTGCGCATCTGCGATGCCCATATCTGCAAATTCTGATGTTGGTTGGGAGTAAGAGACCAAGCGTACATTCATTATTGCTCCTTTAAAATTTTCATTATTTTTTCTTTTTCGAGAAGGTCTTTTTCAAGTTCTTGATATTGCTTACGCAGGGCCTTTAATTGATCCCAACGTTCTTCTAATTCTGGATTAGGATTAAGGATGCCCAAACGTTCTTCAATTTTATCGATAGCTTCACTTAAACTTTTACCGCCTATCTTAATGTCACCACCTTCTTTTACACTAATACCGTTGGTGTCGATG
>Ga0209229_10000566_pt1 | contig 15140 bp, 13 predicted proteins | sample SanBayMetagenome_FD_187466 | JGI IMG/M metagenome (GOLD analysis project Ga0209229, IMG submission 187466) | Freshwater and sediment microbial communities from dead zone in Sandusky Bay, Ohio, USA (SPAdes) (version 2) | ecosystem: Environmental > Aquatic > Freshwater > Lentic > Sediment... | reverse complement strand
GGTGATTTTCATTTTTTCCTAACATACATTACCGGGCCAATAAATTGAATGTATTTAATTTTAGAATTGCATTTCAACTTATAAAATTGATGTTAAAGTTTTTCATTGTGTCATTTTTGAACTAATGAATAAATAAGAAACACGGGAAAATCTAGAATTATTAAAATTATTAAACATATTAACATTTTTGAGTAAATAAGAAATTGAAAACCCTCACAATTAAATCTGTTACATTTATTCTTCAACTATGAATTTGTCATTTCACATTAGAAATGAATGTGACATCTAATCCCCTTTTGAGTGAATCCGGAGTTTGAAGTTTGCTGGAGTCCCTCCAAATTTGAGGGACTTCGCATCCCTGCTTGTTAATTATGTACCTGTTTGGTACCACTCGTTGATTCTTGATTGTGGAATTTTAATTTTTCCCAGATGAAATGGTGTCACCGTCGCCTTCGCCAGTCCAATCGTCTCGCAAAACTCGTAGTGTCAAGAATGAACAACCAAAGCCTGAAAGTGAGTTCAAAATTCAATTTAATAAATTTGGGCTCTGGGGCATTTGATTTTATTTTAGGAGTGTAATTCCGGAGCATTTCATTTTGTTCGAGTGTAATTACTGAAAAAATTTTGAGTCGTCCTAACTTCTGACCTATCATTCAATCCATGCTTTATGTAAATATAACCAGACGAATCAGGACCATTTCATGTCTTTTTCAACAAAACATTTTTCTTTATTGTTGACTGTACGTGTTGAGGTCCATTACAATACTCCGGACCGCTTCAAATTTTTGAGAATACATTGATTTCTAAATTTGTTCTTGGGTCTCTTCTTTGATAGCTGCGGAGGCTGTGCCGGCGAAAGCTCCGGCGAAAGCTCCGGCGAAAGCTCCGGCGAAAGCTCCTAAGTCGGCTCCGCCCAAGGCTCCAATCCCTTCTACATCTGGTGACTGGACCATCCGTCCAAAGTCCGAACGAACGAAGAAGAAGGATCAAAAAGTCGAACAAGAATCTGAAGATGACAGTGACTTCGAACCGCCTGAAGATATGGTCCCGAAGACGAAGGTTCGAAAGTCCGGACGTAAGAAGAAGGTGCAAGAAGTCAAAGAACCAGAAGACGATGTTGAACCGGCGACTAAGACTAAGGCTGGTGCCAGGGGAACGGGGATAGGTCCGTATGCTTCGGAGCAGTACCGTGAGGAGATTGAATTTGGGAAATTCAAAGACGTCGACTTCAAAAAACATCCTGAAGCCGTAAGTGAAGCCGCTCGTCTCATTGTGGAGGACATGACGACCCGTTTTCACGGAGGCCTCACAATTCCTCCCGACGCTGCTCCTGATTACTGCGGTTAGTATTTATAATTCATATCTCATTCATTACATTAAAATATTCAATAGATTTTTGAAAAGTCCGGATTATAAAGTGAATGAAATCCTAATTGTGGAGTTTTGACTTCGATGGATACTTGAGTCAAATTAAGAAATCTTAATTGTTGAGTTTACAAAATAATATTATTTATTCCGGTGTAAATCATGAAAATATAGATTTGGTGTCTGGACAAATAATTAAAGTGAATAAAAATTGTGGAATATAATAAATTAAGTTATCTTACACTCCTTACATTATTAATTCACTTGATTTGTAAAAAGTCCGGATCATACAGTCAAAATCCTAATTGTCGAGTTTATACTTCATAGTTGAGTATAATTATAGGAAATCCTAATTAATGTTGAGTTAAGAAAGTAATATATTTTGGTAATTATTGTTAAATCATGAAAATATAATTTGTTGTCCGTTTCACTGAAATTATTACACAAATACTTTTTAGACCATGACCGCCTTCGCAACCCTCAACCATCGGACATCAGACCCAATCTGAGTGTGGTTCCCATGCCGGACGAAGTATTGGCCATGGGTTTAGACCCTTTCGAAACGATCAAAGTCGGCGCCAACAATGTTCCGGTGGTGTATCTTGGAACCAACAACGGATTCGTGGTGAAGAAGGATTTCGCTGAATGGAGGAAGGAGTTTAAGGCCTGGCTGACTAAGACGTATGAGGAAACCGGAGGATTTGAACCCGTGGAATCATCGCTGGTCGAATGGGCCGTGGGGATGCTCTGGCCGGATCAGAGCTACGTCTCCATCCGGATGTATCGCGGCCCAGTCACCAAGGGTTGGTCGCCGTTCCACCAGGCTCGGTTCGAGATGTATGTTGGTGAGTCCCCTCCCCTTTACTTTTTGAAACCTCTAGGTAATTATTTACTTTTTGTTCGGCCTACAGCCAACTCCTTACTCCCTTATCCTTTCAATGGGGGAAAACCAGTTTAATTTTTATATCATTTTTTTCATTATCAAATGCAAAAACTAAATTAGATCGATTATTATTAGCTATTTTGTCTCTCAGCTATTTATAGCATTTTATTTACTTTGGTAGTTGTGAACAATTTCAAACACAAACCAAAAATAATTGTCAAAATAACAAGTACGGAGCCGTTTGGGAGTCCGGAGTCCCAAAAATTGCCATGACTCCGGAACACTGCTCCGCATCACTGCTTCTCTTTGTTGTAGTTAGTGTTTGTTTAAAGTAAGTGCTAATTATTTTTAAACATTTATTCATATATTGTGATTTGTTCTGCTATTAAAACCTTTTCCCTTGGAAAAACGGATGTCTCCATAAATGAACATATACTGATAAAAATAAATTCTACATAAATAATTCATTTCGTCCTTTGAATTAATTATCACTTTTAACCCAAAAATTTAAAACTTTTTTATTCATGGGCGGTCAGGCTTCAAATGAAGTATTATCCCAAAATATTAGAACATTTTCATAATAGGCAGTCATCAGGCTTGTTTTGTATTTATAAATTTATTACTAAATTCAAATCCTCTTGTTTTTCAGAACTTGTTCACCACGCCTTCTTCCAGTGGGTAGAAACCAGGCCGTACTCCGTCATTGCCGAAAATTCGTCCTTGAGGAAGAAAAAGCCTCCGGCCATTTTCACCCCAGCAAAGCTGAAGCACTTTTTCAAGAAACGGATCCAGCACCTCTTTGAACAGCGCATGCTTCGGATGCTGACTAGGCTGGGGATCAGATCAGAAAAGAAGAAGAAGGAGTATCGCGAAGCCGGGGGTGTTGCCCAGGAGGTAATTAAGCTCACTTTTAAAAAATTCGAACGATTTTTGATTTGGTGACCAAATCAATTTAAGTTCATAATTAAATTGGACAAAGAATGAATTATTTTAATTCTTTGATTACGCATATTCAAACTCACTTCATCAAAAAAAAATTTATAGTTCCGATGATGAGTGTTTCTTCTATACATTTTTTATTGTGAATAATATCCATAGGAAAAATTGGTCACGGAGTACCTCGAAGGCTTGAATAAACCGGCCAGCAAGGGAGTCTCCGGCAAACGTAACGAAGGCAAGAAAGGTGGACGGAAGAAAAAGACGGAGGACGATGAACAGGTTTCATCCGGCGATGAGAGTGCCTCAAGGGAACCGGCCAGGAAGGGAGTCTCCGGCAAACGTGACGAAGGCAAGAAAGGTGGACGAAAGAAAAAGACGGAGGACGATGAACAGGTTTCATCCGGCGATGAGAGTGCCTCATCTGACGATCGAAAGCAAACAGTCCCCAAGAAAGGCAAAGGCGGAAAAGACTCCAAGAAAACGAAAGGAGAAAAGGATGGACAGAAGAAGGATTCCAAGACGGCGCCGAACGACGACGAACTTGTCAAATCCCATCAGAGAAAGTCCGGGCATAACAAAGGAAAGACTAAGGTTAGTAAGAAATTCTATAATCATTTTGACAGTAATGTTTGTTCATACTTGAAGAAGCACTTTCACCGAAATTTCATTACGGCCATTATCAATGTTTTCAATGTCAAATGTTTATATAAATTTTCAGTTTTCATAATTCTAGATTCTCCCAAACACCAAATATAATTCAACTCATTCAAGCCGTGAGATATACGGGAATCCCTTGGAGTCCCTAAAGTTTTGAGACTCATCCGGACTCCAACCAGAAATTTTGCAACTTTTCGAGTAAAATACAGGAGTCCCTTGGAGTCCCTAAAATTTTGAGACTCCGGACTCCAACGACCCCAAAAACAGGGAACCCTGGACTCGGGACTTAACATCTATGAATTAGACTAAAGTTTTTATTTTTGGAATCAAATAATTTTGTTCTTTAGGTATCGTACGTACAAATATATATATTAATATACAATTTGCACCCTCCTGAACAGGATGAACAGGTCACTTCCGCCGATGAGAGTGCTGACGAACGAAAGCAAACAGTCCCCAAGAAAGGCGGAAAAGACTTGAAAGGAGGAAAGGATGGACCCAAGACGAAGGAGCCAAAGGACGACGAACACGTTCAAGTCCGCCAGACAAGGTCCGGGCGTAATGAAGGAAAGACTAAGCATGGAGGAAAAGAAAAGGTTAGTATAAATATGAAAAGTAGAAAACTTATTTTCAATTCAAAGAAATAATTGAAAACACTAGCAATTGCATATTTTGATCCTTGTGTTAATTGCCAAATGTTAAAAAGTATTTATAAAGTGAAGAACTTGAATAGTACGTTTTTAAAGTGTTAATCATTGGAAAAATAAACAAAAAGGGCCATAGTCCTGGAGTCCGGAGTCACATGATCTAGCAATTGCATCTTTTTATCCTTGTATTAATTGCTAAATGTTAAAAAGTATTTATTAAGTGAAGAACTTGAATAGTACGTTTTTAAAGTGGTAATCATTGGAAAAATAAACAAAAAGGGCCATAGTCCTGGAGTCCGGAGTCCGTCCAAACTTGAGGAACCACATTCCTTATTAACATACATTTCATACTCTCCTAGGCTAAAAGCCCCGACCACGCCTCCGGTACTAAGAAATCCTCTGGGCGAGCCAGCATGCCCCGTACGACTTCCTCGAAGAAAGAGGAGATGGCCATCAGCGCTGACCAGGTCTCCGGTCACAGATCCTCCGGACGTTCTACTTCCTCCAAGAAAGATCAAGAACAAGCGTTGCTGGCCAAGGCAAAGAAAAGGAAAATGAACTTGTCATCCCCGGATAGTACCACGCAGCAGCAGGCGAAGAAAATGAAACCGTCCAAGGTAGTTTTGACATATACACTCATCCTTGAAATGTTCTCTTCAATTCGCAATAAATGTGTAATGGAATAATTTTATTGAGGGTTATTTGGAAATGTGCATTCACATTTTTCTTACGTATCAAGATGAATCGTTTTAGTTATTTAAGATATGGATTTTTTTAATTTATCCAATATTTATATACTTTTAGTTATTTAACATATTCTGGCTTTTTTTATTTATACAATATTTATAATTTTCTGCATTTGTTTATCCAGCATGTCAATTAGATTACGTACAAGAAAGTGACGACTGCATCAATAATATTTATCGTATATTATTTATAGCTCTATAATAGCTCAAGTTACAATTTTCTGATTTTGTTCATCCGTGTTTATTGGATTAGGTAAAAGAAAGTGACGACTCAAGCAGCGTGGCCTCCGGCTCAAGCATCCGCAGTAGTCGAGTCTCTAAGAAGAGGAAGACCAGTCGTAGCAGCAGCAATGACAGTGCCTCTAATCATTCCTCCGGTGGTGACAGCAGCAGGAGCAATCCCTCCAGTAGCTCATCAGCTGGACGATCTTCGGTGCGTAAATTATTATTCCTCTCAACATTTCAAACTTTGGTGTCAATTGGTTTTGAGTGTAATTGTGCAAGTATTCAGTTTATTAGGTCCTTCATGTCCGTGTAAATTCTGTTAGGCCAACTACTCATTTAATGTATATCCGTCCTGGCTGTCAATTTTATACCTTATGTGGGGAATTTTTGGTTGTATTTATTATGCCCGGCAGGGATGTGAAGTCGAGTGAAGGAGTGGAGGGACTCCGGACTTTGGACTCCGGAGTCCCTCAAAAGTGGGACTCCGGACTCCAGGCTCTGGACTCCGGAAAAAAAATACCGAAGTCCCAGGGTCCCTTGGTCCCTAAAATTTTGGGACTCCGGACTCCGGACTTCAACCACACAAAAGCAAGGACTCCGGACTTCGGACTCCGGACTCCGACTTCACATCCCTGATGCCCGGCCTTCCATTCTTGAATTTGTTTTTCAATTTTCAATTAAATTTTCTTGGATATCAAAATCATTTCATTTATCCTCCCTTGCTGTAATTTTAATTGTGCTGCCAATGATGTTGGGAGTAATTATTTAAGAGACATTTCTTTATTCAAATGATTTTTTTACTGATTATGAAGTCAATTATGATAAAATATTCAATGGTCTTTATGCCTCTTCAACAGCCGACGCACACGTCCACTGATCAGGGACCTCTCCAGGAGCAACAGACTGCTCAGCAAGCTCAAATGGCAGCTCTTGCTGCCAACCCGTTTTTCAACCAGATGATGATGTCGGTTGTGGGTCAAGCGCTTCTGGGTGGTTCGTTGGGACAAAATCCTCCCGGGGCCTCTGGAACTGCCTTCAATCCATTCGCCGGATTCAATCTTTTTGCCAACACGACGAATCCCCCTGCCAGCAGCACTACGCAGCAGCAGCAGAATCCTCCAACCGAACGCTCCGGCGGAGCTTCCCGCAAGGACAAGAAGAAGAAATGATAACATTGGCGGATTGATTTTGTTAATTTTCTAATTGGTTTGATTGGTGGTTTGTTTGTTTAATTTTTGGCATTTCGAGTATTTCCAAATAAACCCCGCCCCTCCACTCAGTCCTGTTTTTAGAATCAAAATTTCCCTTAAACTTTCAGGTATGATTTTGACCTCGTCCGGACGTTAAATTCAAATTTTTTATTTTTTATTACTTTTTGGTCAATAAGTTCTTAAATTAGAAGTTTCCGTTTAATTCTGACAGATTGTTTTTCATACACTTTCTGAAACTTCGTTTCCTCAAAACATGACTGGGTGGATTTTTGGAATGAAATTGACTTGTACACATGTAAATTTTTGTACTTATCAGTTATCGTCCACAGCGCTGTAATGTCCGGCGATAAATTATTTGATTTTTTGAGTTTGTTTGCCAAGTATTGCCAACGGAGAACGTTGGTTTATGTTCGTGTTTCCTAATGCTAATTCCATTTTTTTTGAACCAACGAAATAAAAGAATTGGTCATTTCTATGTCCCGCGGTTACCATGGGTTTTGTTGCCACGGGATTTGGGCTTTTGACATTTCTATGTCCGGCGGTTGCTACGGGATTTTTATATGGTTTGATGCAATAATTTTTGGTATTAAAATGTGTTTCATTTAAGGGATTAATTACTCCGGCGGTTACCGTGGGTTTTGTTGCCATGGGCTTTTGACATTTTCATGTCCGGCGGTTGCTATGGGTTTTGGTTTGTGTCGGATGCAATTTTTGATCTTTAAATAAGTGTGTTTCATTTAAGCGATATATTTCCAAGGTTACTGAGAATATTTGTTTGTATTGGTCCGATTTTTTAAGTGGGTTTCCATTTAATACTAAGGATCGACGCGAGTGTTGAAAAAAGTTTGTCTGACGAATCAGTTTTTGTTTAATACTGATGCTCAATGCGATTGGTGAAAAAAATTGTTTGAAATAATAAAGGCTCAATTTATACTCAGACTTCAATTCGTTTTATTCACTTGAAAACAGTTCACACTTTTGTAGTCAAGACACCAATTAAATCTAGTCAGTAATTTTTCCATAAAAACAAAAACCAAAGGAACCTGGCAAATTCGACCAATTCAATAAGTCAGAACTCAAACCCGTAATAAAACAATTTTTTACCCACACATTTTATTTTCATCCGGAGCTGATAATTATTACATATCAAAATGAAATTTACACATTTTATTTTCATCCGGAGCTGATAATTATTACATATCAAAATGAAATTTAAATGAATAACAAAAAGATGAATCAAAAAAGTAAGGATCAAAACTTAACATTTTAATTGAACACAACTATTACGAATATGAAAACTACTTAGAATCATTGGGCAGAGGTTTGAAGTCCGGAGTCTGGAGCCCTCAACGGGAGGGCTGTCCCCATCATCTTAAACAACACATGGAAAAACAAAACACTTTAGCGTCGTCTCCGGCTGTTGGTAAATTGGATTTTTCTTCAGCAAGCATTTTTGATGACGTCGGTCGCCAGATTATTCAGTTGGAACCAGCAGCATCTATCTTTTCGAATTCCTCTTCCATAGCTTTTTGCCTTCCCCGAATTTCGTGCTCTCGATCGCGAACCTCTTTCCTCAATTTGCGCATTTCTTCTCTAGTCTTCTCATACCTGCAAAATTGTTGGCGATTAAAATTCATTTAATGGCATGTACAATTCCTGGTTCAGAAAATATTAATATGAATAATAAACCAAATGCAGATAAACAATAAAGACTAACGCTTTCTGCCTGCCATTGATTCGACGCCACGCAAGATCCGATGCAGCCTTGGTCGTCTGGTCTTTGAGCTTCTGATTTCCTATGGCCATCATCAACCGTTTGAATTCCTTTTGGCGCCTGCATGGAAATGAAACCATTGCATTATTTGTTAGTAATACCTGCAGTACGGATTGAAAGTTCCTAAAATGTCGATGGACTCCGGCCTCCGGAGATAAAATTTAGAAGTCCGGAGCTTAAGGCTTTCAATACAAACTTACTCTTTATCACGTTCCATGACAGCACTTGCTTGCTCCATGCATGTCTCCCACTCCCTCTTCAACCTGGCCTTCATCTGCATCTTAAGAACCTCCCGAGAAAGTTCCGCCATTTGATTCAAATGACAATAGCCAACACAAATTAATTTATATAAAATTCTGTGAAGGTCCTGAGAAGCAAAAACAGACAAATTATACTAACCATTTTATGGCTGCAACTGAGTACGTGTAGAAATTAATGAATAAGATTAAAATGTAAAAAAAACAACATTTTTTTTGTTTCCACAATTTCAAATCATAACTAACGCACAATCAATCCAAGTTCTGAAATAGCAGGCATCGCTCAATCCAAGGAAATGCAGAAATAATCAATCATGGAACTGAAAGAATAAAGAATGAAAACAACCAGCATTACATGTTATAGTAAGTAACGCATAATAAATCAAAGTAGATTAAAACAAATCACTGAATAAAAACACAAAATGCAGATCGATTCAATTATAGAATTGACAATAAGTAATTAGTGTCACTACCAGGCCGAAGCAAAGAAATGACCTAATTGCCACCTTGTACTCTCATACAATTCGAACACTATTTGAGCCCTCTCTTCCGGAGATATATTAGTAAGTCATTTGTCACTACCAGGCCGAAGCAAAGAAATAACTATCCAAGTTGGGGCCTCATTGCCACCTTGTATTCTCTGATACATTTCGAACACTTTTTGAGCCCTCTCTTCCGGAGACAGTGTACGTTCTGGCACCTTCGCCGGACGCATTAGCTTCAGGAGAGCATCTGGAACTGGATTCAGGAATGCTTCGTCGAGGTCCATTGTTCCGGGTTTGTATGTGTCCGGGAGTATGACACATTTGCTGTGTACATCCGTTGGTGCGGTCATCTCGGATTGCAGCAGGATCTTCCCAACGCGAAAAAATCCGATCTGACTGGAGTCATACGGTTTTTTGAACATGGGGAACACCTGGAAAGTGTTTTAACATATATATAAGCGTTTCGTGTAAAGAGCGAATTGCAGTAGAGGTCCGGAGGCTTAAGTGCTCATTCTGAATATGTAACGAATAATTTAATATATACTTGTAAAACAAATTCAAATGAAACATATATTACCGTCTCAAAATAATGTCCATGGATGATGTATTCGGGTTTCGTTTCACCAGTCTTGGTGTCTTCTACAAGTATGCTGGTGAAGTGAGTAACGAACTTGAGGCGTCCATCCTTCGTCCGGATGATGTTGTTCGGGAATTTGTCTCGAACTTCAAAGCCAGTATACTGCATAGTTTGGAAGCGGCTACTTCTTTCAATGAGGCGACGAAAGAAGTTACGTGGCAACTCAAGTGTTTTGTTTGCGCACATGTAAAGAACCTCCCGCTCCGTCAAACCCATCTCGTCAATGCCCTCATCGTCGCCATCCACTGTAGGCAGGAGGTACAGCGCCTGCTCCATATACCTGTTGCTGTTTGTGAAATTAATGATATCCAAAATTACAATAATGCAGGATTGTGTAATAATGATGTATTAATAAAAACCTAATCCATACACTAATGAATGAAAATGATTAATGTAATAATACAAACCTGATCTGTTCCAGAATTTTATTCCCACTGCGGATGAATTTGCCCTTGGTCCATTGCTGCTGCTCACTTTCGCAGTCATACACGGTGTTGTAGTCCATGTGACAGTCTTGTGTGACACAGTCGTCCAAAACATGTTGAAGGGCATGTACTTTTGAAGTCATAGCGGTAACCCCAAAAACTTCGTGATATTTCTTGAGAAAACTGATGAAGCTTCGCTGGGCCAGATCCATGGTGTTTTGAGACATGGGCTGTAAATATTAGCCGGATAATGGGATAAATGGGCTGAATTTAAAAAATTAGTGCATATAAGTAGGCTGCATATTTAATACATCTAAGATTTTTTTTAAAAACAAATTCATAATCATATATAAGAATAAGATAGTGGGATAATTAAATGCAGCCAAAATTTGTTAAAAATGGCTTATGTATAGTCCGGAGGCACCAAAAATGCATATTTCTTACATCTAATATGACAAATGGGCTGAATTAAAAAAATTATTGCATATAAGTAGGCTGCATATTTAATACATCTAAGTTTTTTTTAAACAAATTCATAATCGGATATAAGAATAAGAAGTGTTTTGAGACATATGCTGTTAATAAATATCAGATAGTGGGATAATTAAATGCAGCCAAAATTTGTTAAAAATGGCTTATGTCTAGTCCGGAGGCACCAAAAATGCGTATTTCTTACATCTAATATGACAAATGTGTGAATATGTACCCAAATATATACTCAATATAAGAATGGATTAGAATAATCCGCACATCGGATGTAAAACCCTTAGTAAGATGAAGTCCATGAAGGAGTAACTGCATTGTAGTCAGTAAAGCATCTCCTCCATTCGCTGCATCATAAACTGGATCCTGTTCGTCGGAAGCTGCTACAATGTCCTGGGCCTCAGTTATGTGCTCCGGGAACCTCCACAACAGGGGGAATGCGAAGTACATGAAGATGACATGGAACTCACGCATTTTCCAGAGAGGCGTTGTTTCTAGTGTTCTGTAATAATTTATATTCAGAATTAAAGTTTTTTATTGAACATTATTATTTGTGACAAATAAGTCTTACTCAAAATTAAAGGATTTAATTTACAAACAACAAATGTATTCAAAATGTTACCTGAATTTGCAAAGTTCCTTGATTTTGGCTTTGTTGAAGATCGCGATATTTTGGTTCAGGGACTGCAGCACAGGACCCTTAGGACAGGCTCCAGGGGCCCATGATCCAATTCGGGAAACAATCTTTTCCAACAGATCTTTAATCACTCCTCCGTCAATGAGATGCATGGGATCCAAGAAAAACCCAGACACCATGGGGAAGTCAGTGGTTTGTTTACCAGTATTCGCATCATCAAAGCAGCTGAACTTCTTGCGGTAAATTGATTTTTTCTGCGAAACACAAAACAATAAACCCGATTGACTTTCATTGCTTGAATAGGTGGAACATAACAAGACATTTGATATTCATCACCGGACAATGAACAATTTAATGTATTATAATTTCATTAGACATCTCTTATATGTAATAAACCATCAGATATATATTAGTGTGAGTGCATCACCGGACAATGACCAAAACTTATGTATTAGTCTAATTTTATTACATTTTCCAAAATTTAGAAACATATATGAAGAAAACATTGACCATCGGGACTGGAATTAGTGGAACATGACAACACACATTAGGTGCGTCACCGGACAACGTGAATAGTAAAATTGTACTCACCACACCTGCTTCTTCAGGCCACCTGTAGTCTTCCCAATCCTCATCAGTGCGTTTTTCAGCTCCTATTTCGGGAAAGTATGTTGAACCACCGTGCAGTTTTCTACCATCAGCATCCTCTTTATTTCCTCCTTCGGCAGACCTTTCATTACTTTCTTTTTCAGTCGCAATAGCATTCTCAACCTCCGTTGCATCTTCTTCGTCCGTTGATTGAGATGTATCCTCCTCCGTTTGATCTCCCGTTGCATCCTCCTCTTCATCCGTTGAATGGGAGGTCTCATCTTTTTTCCTCTGTTTACGTTTACTAATCACTGCCAAACTGTGTCTTTGTCGCAGTTGAACTGCACCACTTCTTTCTCCCTGCCCGCCCTTTTTTGTCTTCTTAGCAGTAGCACTTCTCAACTGCATCTGAACACTGTTTGGGATTGCGTCGTGGCCTACCTCCGGAGCTTCGTCTTCATCAGATGCATCTCCGTCATGAGTCTCATACTCTGTGTTCTTGACTGACTCGACATCACGGTTTGGAAGATTCCTCTTCCTCTTAATTGTTGGTTCTTCTGTAGCGTCCGGATCTCCGACCTGGTTTGCTTGTTCAAGAGGCCTCTTAGTTCCCTTGCCGTTTTTTGTAATGCGGTGGCAAACCCATTTAGTAGACTTTTCCCCCGAAGTATTGTCACCATCAGGAACAGTTTCTTTCCTAATCACACGCTTGGTCTTGGTAGCTCTCTTCTTGGTTCTCTTGACGTAAACTCCTCTGGTAAGGCATCTTTCACACCCATAAAATCCATTGCAAGATTTGGTTCCTTTCAGGTCTGAACGCATCGGCGCATCACAGTTGAAGCAAGTGACTTGTACTGCAAAGGATGCCCCCTCCCTTGCTTCTCCTTCTTCCAGTGTACGAGGATGCAGGAGGTCCATTTCACGAATAGTATCTTTTAAAAGCTCGCTGGCCGGAGGCTTGCCACGAGTGTGTTCAAAAACTCCAATAACAAATGGCTTCCCAAGATTGTAAGGAATTTTCACGCGAAGGCCACCTGAGACAGTTCTGATGGCTACTAGTTTGCCCAAAATAGGTGTTCCCTTGATGTAACTTGACTCAAACCATTGGGCCCCGTCGGCGTTTATTCTGACCTCAAAGACAATTGGCTCTTGTTTTTCCACAATCCGCTCTCTATGCGTTAGCCAAATCCACCAGGCGTTTTTGCTGAAAGGCTCATCTGACTCTGGTTTAGTCAGGTCCAAAAATGATCGTGGCAGGAGACCTGGATGAACTGTGTGAATTCTCCGGAGCAGATTTCTGTAATGGTACCGATGGATGAGTCCGATGGATGTTCCCAGGAGAGCCTTTTCTAGGCCGAAGTGCACATAGCGCCCAACTTCTACTGTATCTCGCGTTTTCAGGTCCGGTCCGAAGATGCTTCTGACTTCGCAGTTATGTTCAATGAAAAGGTTTTCGGTATTCTTCTCTCCACCTCGCCCTTTTGCCCTCTTTGCCTTTTTTGAAATGCTTAACAACGTTCTTCCTGTATGAGGGATTGATCCATGTGGGCTGTAGTCCCCAATTGTAATTGTTGGCTTGTAGAAGTGCAACAGTTTCAAGAACCTAGTGATAGAGTGGTGGGATATGTGTTCTTGAACACACCAATGCTGGAAGACTCGGGTAAATGAAAGAGACAAGCAGCGGTCCTTTGTCTGTGTGCTGAGCCATTTTACCCTTTCAACACCAAACATCTCCGGATTACCCAACATGCACTGGTCTACTAGCATATCGTCTATGATTCTGCTTTCATCTTGAGCAATGAATTGTGGAAGTGAGTAGATGTTCATCAAAGGCGTCCAATTCGATGAGTGTTGAGACAGACAGCCGGACTCACCGGACGTAACGGAAGAGGTCATCTCACCAAATGCAGATGGTCCGGCGTAATCGTCTGATAGAGCATTGTAGAGGGGTGCGGGATTGGTTATTGTCACTCTTGCAAAATTTGACATCGAACCGTCCAATGCATAAAGCAAGTTCACATTGTCATCAGGGACAACTACCCCATTGTGAATTAAGTCCACACAATGGTCCGGACATTCATGCGTGTGGTGCTGAATGACCTCGAGAGCTTTCGCGAAAAGTCGCCCTAAATGGGAAGATGAAGTTTTTTCGGCACATTCAACGATGTATCGTGCACTACCAAGGGCCATGGTCAAAATATCCGTCGATTCCAGCCATTTATTGTATACCAATTTGGCATTGGAGAATTTTCGCGATAATTCACCTTTGGTTCTGATGCGACGCAGGGAATCCTCGGTTGTTCCCCCGGATGAAGCACTCGCACGAATTTCACCCCTCGCCTGAGCCGTTAGAATCTGTGCCACTTTTGTCAAGTCCCATGTCAATAAATCACTAGGTTTGAGCACGCGAGCATTACGCAGCGTTGAAGGACTCCTAAGCAGCTTGGTTGAAAATTTTTTCTTCCCCATCTTATGTGGAAAATATAAAATTGTATAATAAATTGCAATGCATGGAACACCCGATTCAGAACTGCAGTACCACCGGAGTATACCGTCCGGATACAAGACGACAAGACAATATATATTCAAAATAATTTCTTCTCCCTCTTATCGTCTTGAAAATACATATAAATACTTGGCAACATCCGAATACAAGACTACAAGACAATTTTGAAGTAATGTATAGTTTATACAGTTAGAAAGTGCCTTTTAATTTTTAATATTTAATGTATTACATTTTATATCATTCAAAGAAGGTGCAAACAGAATTAAATGAATAAGTATTAAACAAATATATGAGATATTAACTTAATGGTCCATGAATGTATAATTTGATCGAACTTGTAAATTTCCACAAGTTTTTGATTAACCGCTGTAAATATACACAACTAACGGACTGCAAATATATAATTGGAAATTGGTTATTTCCCATAAATATTGAAAAACCACCGTTGAATACACAAAAAAATGAAAATTTTTTCTTCCCCATCTTATGTGGAAAATATAAAATTGTATAATAAATTGCAATGCATGGATGAACACCCGATTCAGAATTGCAGTACCACCGGAGTATACCGTCCGGATACAAGACGACAAGACAATATATATTCAAAATAATTTCTTCTCCCTCTTATCGTCTTGAAAATACATATAAATACTTGGCAACATCCGAATACAAGAC
>Ga0209229_10000563_pt1 | contig 15174 bp, 7 predicted proteins | sample SanBayMetagenome_FD_187466 | JGI IMG/M metagenome (GOLD analysis project Ga0209229, IMG submission 187466) | Freshwater and sediment microbial communities from dead zone in Sandusky Bay, Ohio, USA (SPAdes) (version 2) | ecosystem: Environmental > Aquatic > Freshwater > Lentic > Sediment | place... | reverse complement strand
GGCCCTTGTTGCAGTTATGAGAAAATTACTTATTTTATTAAATAATATTATAAAAAGGCAAACTCCATGGGAAATAAATAATCCGAAAAAGCTATTTATGGCTTGACTCTTAATACAGATGCTTGTCCTATTTCTACCTTTGTCTCCTTTATGTTTATCTTTTCTTATAACAAGGGTCAAGTTTCATACCCATGGGTTTTATTGGTAATGGTTGATGTTTTTCTATAGCTTCGAGGCGTTGTTTATCAATTAATTCTTTGCGCTTTAATAACTCGTCAGACTTAGCACTAATATCAAATTGTTCAAAACATTTATCAAGTTTATCATACATATCTATAATTTTTTCACTCGGAGCATTTAAACATTCTAATATGAATGGCACGTCCTCAGAAAAGATAGACTCACTATTAAACCATTGAATATACCTCCGGCATATATATAAAGTTAACTCTCTTCGATCATTTCTTGGATAATTAGGGTAGTCGTCAGGAAACTCATCTTTAAAAGCATTTCCAAGGAAAATATCAAGTGCGTCACCTAGATCCATCATACGTGCAGGACCTATATGGTAATATTGGTAATGCTTTAAAATTATTTCAATAAATTCTTTCAAATTATCCAGTGTAATATCTTCCGGTACTTTAAATTGTTCTGAATCTGAACAATATAAATCTATTAACTCCTGGAGGTATTCTCGCACCCATGTTACATATCCAGGATCTTCATCTTGATACCATAATCTATTTGCCATAGTTTTACTTAAATGTTATTTTTTCATATATTTTGTTTGAAGCCTCACCATTTATTTCTATCTTAGGATGTCCTGACTTACCTAATGGCCGGAATATAATAACTGTTCCGTCGGGTTTAGTGAATTTGTAGAGTTCAGGGACAACCAAAGGAGGTTCAATACCGTCAGTAAGATTCTTAAAGCATTCTCTAGCCGCTAATTCTCCTCCCGGTAATTCTGTGTCTATTTTTAATAAATCTTTATCTGGTACAACACTGACTGGATTTAAGCCGTAAAGCTCTATACCTGATAACATATTTTTATATTTTCCGGTAAGTTTTGTCTTGTGCATCCAATCTTCTTTATTTGTGTATTCATCTGGAAAATATGGATGCGACTTCTTGCATATACCGGAATCATCACTATTCTCGTCAGTTGCTATTACGGCTAAAGATTTATGAGCCTTCACTATTGCACTGGAGAAACCCATTAACTCATTCCATTTCACATAACGATCTTGATCATCTAACAGGATTGATTTTGGTTGGTGATGTACCGGAAAACTTTCAATACTAGGTCTATTATATTTTGGATCAAGCATGATGCTTGAGACAGCAGTACTGTTATGAGTTGCAAAAGGGTTAAGCTGCGGTAGTTCATTAACATTAATATGCGGTAGTAATACCGACTGCTCTGATTGCGGTATTGAAATATAATTATTACCACCATCACCGCCCGTAAACTCTAAAGTGTCCTCAAAATTTTCATACATCAACATTCCTGAGGTAACTAATGGATTAGCTAAAACTGGGCGATAACTACCTTTTGGAGCATTTGTGATATAGTTAGTAACAGACTGACCATAACTATAAGCAAGCCCTGCTGCACCGACTATTGGGATCGATCTACCGGCTAGCTTTGCTACCCCATAAATAGCCGTAAGAGCACCTTCAATACCTAGTTCTATTTCCATTAGAGCAATACCGCCTCCCGCTGTGTAGGCATTAGCCGTAGGTATAAAGGAGACCCTTGGCAAGCTACTGAAGAACATACTTGACTGAGCCGTTGATCTAGTAACGTCATAAACCCGTACTTGCTCTGCCTTTTGAGTTTTCTTTTCTGATGCCTCGAAGAAGTATGTCAGATACTCCATGCTCTGTTTGTTTAGCTGAACTAGTTCCTGATTGGTTTTTGGAGTTGAGGACGGTTGTTTTTGTTTTCCTCCCGGAGCTTTTTGTTTCGGGTTGATTTTTTTAAGTAAGTCTTGCTCTAGCTCCCCGGCTTGCTTTATTTGATGCTTATGGTTTGCCAGTAGCATTTGCTGTTCCCTTTGGTAGTTTTCTACCGATTCGTCGATAATATAAGAAACCCCCCAGCTGATCATAGGATTAGTTACTTTCCTTTGGATTAAATTTAATATCGCATCACCGACCATTGATCCGATATTACGGGATAGGGAATCACAAATATTCTTTTGCTCGGAATCAGCAGAAGATTTAAACGAACCTTTTAATCTTACATTAGCCCTAGCTGCGGCTTGATTAACTATATTTTCTATTGCCTGTTTTAGATCATCGATTATAGGTTCTATTTTTGAGATAATATCTCCCATAGATCCTATTTTGTGACCGGCATATAATACCTTACCTATACTATGGAACTCAGAAGGAAGACTAGATGATGCTTTAAATACTCCTGAAGCAAGTTCATTAATGACTCTGGCGTGCTTATGAGTTTTGGTCGCCTTAAACACTGCGTTTTGGATTTCTTTTAATATTTGCTGACGCTCGATATTACAATCCGGGCTTAATAATATTGCATTTTTTTCAAGTGCAGATTCTGTTATTTTAGATACACTGCTTGCTACCCGCTCTTCTAACCCGTCAAGTAAGTTCTCTTTAACTTCGCTTGCTGCCCATTCGGCAATTTTTTCAACGGCAACGGTTTTTGCCATGTGCAGTCCTGCAGTTTTTGCAAGCTGAACGATACTTTCTTTAGCTCCTTGCTTGATGACTTCTTTTCCCCCTTGGGTGATACTTTCTTTAACTCCTGTTTCAATTGCTTTTTTGGCAGCATGTGCTTTTGAAACTTCCGTATATTTGACTTCAACGGCAATTAGGGCATAGTCTATAGCCTTACTGCTAAGATATTCATCAAGGTCAATCGCCCTTCCTTTAAATGCCGCCGCCCCTACTTTGTAGGCATCCATTAGGCCTGATATAAATATTTTACTTCCAATCTCGAATTTACCGCTCATGGTCAGCAAAACTCCTATAGCCATTTGGGCAATACTACATAAAGCTACCACGACACTATCAAACCAGTTCTTTTTTGGTTTATAGGTTTCTACTTCAAATATTTCATTAATTCCTAGAAAATCAATTTCGGCAATATCATCGGGGGTTAAATCCGAGGTCAATTGCCTTTTATCAATAGTAGATTTTACTCTTACTTCCCTCTCCCCTGACTCGGTTATAACCTTTATTGCCGCTTCTATATGTTTGGTAAAACTTTTAAAAAAATCAATTTTAGTAGTAACCTGTTTTAATAGTTCATTACCTTCATTAATTCCGGAGCCTGCTACCGAGATATTCATTGCCGTTAGGTATGAGATAATTTCATTAACCCTGTTAGCGGTTTCCATTAATGATTCTACTGTCTTGTTTTTGTAGTTGTCACTATCACTATTAAGGTAGGATTTTGCCATGTAGTAATGTGCCGCAAAACTATAAATATTATCAATATCCATAGTTGCTTTACTTAAGGCGGTGTTAATCAAACCAAACCAAGTTCTTTTCTCATATAAACCGTGCTGGATTACTATGTAGCTAGGATTAGTAAATATACCCTTCTCATACTTTTCCTTGGCATTAACTAGAAACTGATCAATGTCGGTAGAATTTTGACCGATCTGAAGCCACAACCCAAAATCTTCTATTAACTGTTTAAGTTTACAGTTCTTTATTCTGTAATCATTGGAGGCAGTAGAGTTTAATAACTCTAGGTAAAACTTGCTAAATTTGGTATATATATCATCTTGAGCAAGAAGACCGGGTATCGAATGTTCTATACTATATTTGATACCTTCGTATTCTCTAATATCACGATTATGTCTTATATTATCGATTAATTCTTGAGCACTAAGGCCAAAAGATTCATGATCGTAATAGTCCCGAACCAGAGCTATAATCTGATAGCTACCGCAATTACCCTGACGAGCCGTCCTACCTTTAACCTGTTCCTCATCTCTGGTATTTTTGGCAATAAAGGTAGATATTACGTGTAATCCGCCGTTTGCCTCAGTTTCCGGGCTAGTTCTTATATCCGTACCGCGTCCTGCTAGATTGGTTGCAACTATTATAGTATTCGGCGAAACGGTTGACTCTATTTCATAGTTATATAGGCTCTCTTCGCTCCTTAAATATTTGATAACCTTGGCTTTATTTCCGCAGCGTTGTTTAATTTGTAAAGATAATTCTTCCGCATCTTTAATGGTCTGACAAACTACTAACACGGCTCTATTATGTAGCACTGCTCCTTGATAACTGCTACTTACAATTGCTTCAACATGCCTGCTTTTTGTATTTTCAATCCTGTCTGCAAGCTCTATAACCTGTTTATCCTTATAGGTTGGAACAAAGGCAATATCTACCCCGTATATTGTTTTTAAAAACTCCTGTGAACCTTCACCTCCAAGAGTCCCCGTCATACCGAGAATCCTGTCGTATTTTAAAAAGTAAGCAATATTGGTAATAAAGAAACTAGTTAAGGTTTCCGCTGAAATACGGCAATTATGCTTTATCTGCAGGAATTGATGCAGGCCGTTATACCATACCATGCTTTCCTGCGTAACCCCGGTGCTACTATCTACGGGATTAATTACTTTATGACCGGCATGATTTATGTTAATTACATAATCTCTATCAGGTTGCATTCTAGTTGCTGCATTAACTAGACTTGCCCCCCAGTTTTTAGCCTGAAACTTCGCATAAGCCTCAAGATGTTTTGGTATAGGTAATAAATTAATAAAATGATTGATTAATTTTGTAGCCTCTTCTATAGCTATTTCAGTTTCAAGATTCAAAGGCAATATAATCTTGTGAAAGTTATCCCATGCCATGGTCATGACAGGCAATACGTATTCCATAAGAGGAGTAGGAGTTGCTTGCTTGGCAAGATGATTGACGCTATCAAGTAGCATACTATCTACTTCATCGACTATAGTAATTGAAAACTCTCTACCGCCCCTTCTTGGTCCATGATTACTGGTGTTACTTAACAAATCAGATTGGAAAGTTAAAGCATCACCGTAGACTATGTCAGAATCATAACAGACATTTTGCCTACCGGACGCACCTCTTGTTTTCAGATTGCAACTTGATTTAAGACCAAGCATTGCGAGAAAACCTTCAGCTGATTCCTGACCTATGAAAGCTAAAACCTTGGAACTGGTAATTAAATCTATTTTATAACCGTAAAGAGCAAGTATCGCAGCTAGCATTGCCGATATGGTCGATTTACCTTCACCGGTTGCAACCTGTAATAATTTACCTTTACTACTTTCTTCTGCATCAAGTAATAGAAGTAAAGAGATTATTTGCGTATCCCGTAATAAATGCCCGTCTTTACCGCCTTTGGCACTATGTAGATTATTGGCTCTTTGCAATACTGCCATTACTTCTACTAATTCCTCTTTATCTAGCGGTTTTTTATTGCCCCCGTTTTTGTGGTTGTCTTTAAACTTTATTGCCCATTCTTTTACTTGCTCGGCGCTCCAGTTGCAAATAGCCTCTCCTTTCGTGCTATCAACGTATATATTACGGATACTTTCAAGGGTGCTTAAATACTCTGCTTGCTTTTCTGCTAATTCCGGGTTTAATTCAATAATTTTTTCAAGTAAAACACCTCCTTTGTTCTCAGTCTTGTGTTCAAATTGGTTATTAGCAATTTGATAGACGGAAGGTTCTAGAACGTCACCTGAGTATCTATCGATAATGTCAGATATGCATTCTCCTTGTTTATTTCGTTGCTCCTCTGTTATCCGGTATTCAAAGATGGTTTTTAGGCTACTTGCAAAGTAATGTATGTTATCACCGGTTATTTTTTGTAATATATGTGCTAAACCTTGGGAAGACCAACCAAAAGATTTTAACTGATAAGATAAATAGGTTATCTGATTAACGATCTCTTCCAGATTCAGATGTTCTAACGCTTTTAACTCCTGTAGAGATTCAGATAATATCTTACTCTCGATAACATCTGTTATTTTTGTTAAGCTTGGTTGCTCAAGATATTCAGATAACGTTTCTTCCGAAATGTTATTTTTAATTAAAAGCTCAAGAAAAACATACCACTCTTCTAAAGAGTCGGCTTTATTTAATATTGTATCAAGGATTATTTGATCCTTAAATTCTTGGCTATACTGTAACATGCCAAGAGTCTGCATTATTTTTTCTATGCCGTAGTCTGTTACATAGATCTCGGCGAACCTTTGTTCAATTAGCTCCTTGATCTTAAGCTGTTCCTGAGTTAGTAACAAACTATCGGCATCAATACTTAAAAAACTTTTAAGCTTTAGATATTCATCGGGTAATTCATTTCTGGATTTGCAAATGATTTCGCTGACTTCTTCTTCTAAAGGAGGAATATGGTCTTGACTTGCAAGTATCTTGATACAGTCTTTGCTCAAAGTTTTGTGTTTTACTAAAGCTGCAACTGTTTTTATGGTCTCTGTTTGTAATAGCTTTCCATGAAGAGATTGGATGATAGTTAATTTATCTAAGCCCGAGTTTCGCAATTTTAGCGCAAGTAAAGCTTTTGCTTCTGTTCTTAGTTCTTCGGTAGGAAGGATACTAAGAGGCGTTCTTGCATTTAACTCTTGGAATACCGCTGCTACTGCACTAGCTGTAGTTAATTGCTTATGAGCTTTAGCAAATAATTTGGCAAGTAAAAAAGTAAGCTGTAAGCCTGCTCCCTTAAATATCTCTTCAATTAAGATAAACTGGTCATCGGTTAGACAGGAGTGAGCAGTAAATAGAATTTTACCGATATTAATAGCTTGAGCCGGATTAACCTTAGCTAATTCTATCAGTTTGTTAATCGTTTCCTCCTTTAGCGTGCCTCCCATCCTTACTAAAGAGTCAAGAGCAACTAATACTTCCTTTAAAGAACGGGCATCTTCTATCAAGGAAATGAAACTGTCGTTAAAATATTGTTCAAGGGCCGTAAACAATTTTACTCCGGTATAGCCATAAGTTATAAACAGGCATATATCCTGATTGGTTAGTTGCCCGGAGTCTAGTAACCGGTCAATAATTGTCGTATTCTTCCAGGCAAAAGGAGTAAGTTTAACTAAGCCTAAACATTCGTTAAACAAATCAGGTACAATAATCAGTATCTTCTGAGCTAAATCATATAACTTATCCATATTCTGTAGGCACGATACCTTAAGCAGCTCTTTTATTTTATCTAATTCCTCTTTAATTGAACTTAGCTCTAAATCAGAAACTTCTTCTTTACCTTCACTAAGTATTGCAGTTAAAAGTTCTAAACTTGTATTAAATGCAACCTGCTTGCCTGTTTCCGGGTCATATGTTTTGATATACTCAACTAATTCCTCGTTTAACAGGGTAGGACTTTTCTTGGCTATAATTGATAAAGCCTTAAAACTAGCGGTAGATAGAGGGTTTTGACTTTCTTTAAATGACTGCTCGAGCTTATCGATAATTCCCGGCGGGAGAGTGCCGTTAATTTCTGCATATTTAACAATTAATTCGGCAATCAAGGTAGCTAGCTTATAATCTACTGCTTCCGGCAACTCTGTTTCAGAAGCAGCTAATAATTCAGGGGTAGAAAAAGGAGGTTTATGAATATTCTTAAATTTTTTGACCGCCGAACCGGAATCCGGTGTTTTATCTGTTGTATGAGGAGCGGTAACAGGAATAAAGCTGTCTAAACCCAAATAACCATTTATCAAGTCCTTGATTCCATCATCCGGGATATGACCGTGTAAATGAGTTCCAATCTTTGTCATGATAATTTGTATAACTTCTGCTTCTTCTTCAGAATCAGCCTCTATGGACAGATTTTTTGATAATCTATCCATTCCCACGGAAATCATGCCTTGATCATTAATGGCTGCTTTTGGTACTTTAACTACTACGCTTACATGATCTGCAGAAAATATAATACTTTTATCTCCTATAGAGTATGGATGAGCTTGCAATTCCTCGCTTATTATCTGAAATATTTCGCTCTTTCTTGCTTTAAGATTATCGCTTATAGAAATTCGGTAACCATATACGTAATCGATTCGAGTGGGCTCTGTATCAGGGTTAGTGGCAATTTCAATAGCAATTGTACCTGTTGTATTAGTTAATTCTTCGTTAGCAGCGAGTGCTTTGATCGTAAATTCTCTTAATAATTTTACTTCTCTTAGCTTTTGTTCTATTAAAACTGCTTCACTACTATGTTGCTCTCTTAATTGCTGCAGCTGCCTTAAATGCAAGTCAGCTACGTTCATTTCGCTGTATTTACCGACTACATATTCTGCAGCAAAATCTCCTGCTCTCAGTTCTTGCGCCGATTCTAGGCTGCAGAAACCTTTAAACTCCTCAAACCCCTTGATAAACTCTTCCTTATTATTCTGAAGCTGTTCTGCCATGATTAACATATTCTTCAAGGCAAATATCCCGCATTCTACTCCGGATGTTTACTCGCAAGATGTGTTAGTAATAAATCTAGTAGCTCCGTCTATTTCTGTTATCAGCTTCTCAAACTTTTTATTAACAGTGCCTTTTGAATCCTTATACAGCACGTATACTTCATCATTTATTTTTAAGGCGGCAAAAGATACCCAATGCCAATTACCTAGGTTATAAACGCACAAAGTAGGTTTATGCTCATCCAGCGATAATACTAAGGTAGATAAAACCTGATTTACGTATCTGCTGTCGCCTATCGGTTCATGTATAGTAAAAATCCCGAGAAAAGGCTTCATAATCTCATTTTGGATTAATCTTATATCTGTTGCCTGATAATAATAATTTTGATCATCTTTCCGGTTAAAAGCATTGCTATTTAGATCAAGGTCTAATCCTTCTTTTCTTATTCCTTTGAAAATCTCTTCCTGTAGTGATTCCCAGTCCCGGTATTCATTATCATAATCATACCGGCTAGTTAAAAACATTTTCCTGGTAGAGTCGATATCGGATAATATGAATCTTTGCTCGCCTTCTAATAATGTAGAGAGACTAGATATATCTTCCTCCCTTAATGATTTAGGTGCTCTCTGTAATAATTTAATTGCTCTTATCCGCTGCTCTATCTGTTGATCAGGATCGGTAATTAATTTTATTAAGGTACTTATTACTTCCTCTGAAAGTTTTGAAGAGTTTGTTACAATAGCTTCAATGCCGCTTAATATTAGCCCTTTTACTTCGTCGGCAACCTTACTTAAGGCCTCCACACATAGTTTAGCGGTAAAACTATCATTTTCTATACCGGAGCAGGCTAGATATTTAAAGGCAGTTGCAACTCTAGGTACTGTATGTATGAATGCAAAGTTTACATTCTTTTTTAGTATTTCTATTGATGATACTATTAGTGCTTTAGGTAGTTTATCTTGCTTTGCCAGTTCAGCTAATATTGAAGATATTAAGTAATTAATGATAAGGCTGCCGCTTATACTTGGGTCATTACTTGCCTTATTAATCAAAGACTCAATTAATTTTTCCGATAAGTCATATTTTTCCGAAAGTATTTCTAAGCTATACTTATATCCGACTTCCAGTAAAGTTCTGTATTCTTTTTTTACTCCGCTATCGCTCGCTAAGGTTTCGTTACGTAATATGTCTATCAGGAACTGATCATAAAGATCAACTAGTTCCCTGCTGATAGATACTTTATTCTCTAAAAGCTTTTTTATTGAATTATAGGTTGTAGTTATTGTCTCAAGATAACCTTGCAGATTTTTATATTGTAATCCATAACCTACTATCAATTCGTCTGATTGCGATTTATCCTCAAATTTACTACCTGAGTCTACTAATTTTTCTAACTGCTGCCTATAAGTAGGTAACATACTTGCTATAGTTTTAAAATCAGCATTATCTACAATGCCTTTACCCCATTGATTAGTCCAGTTTTCAAATCCCACAGGATAAGATTCAGGCATTATTTTTGGTAAAATATCAATGAATTCCCTTTTATAGGATAACCATAGTTTATAGTTAGGCAATGATCCCTCAATAGTTTCAAACTCTCCTCTATCAATAACTCCTTTAGCCCACTGATTAGTCCAATCTTCAAATTTTACCGGATACCATTTATGATATAATTTGGGTACAATATCTATGAATTCCCATGTTAAAAGCCGTTGCTTAAGAGCAAGATTATCGGGTTGCTTTCTAACCTCTTCCCTTAAGCAATTAATTTCCAGTGAATCTGCCAAAGATTTTAAGGTAATTTTAATCTCATTAAAATAAGTCTCAAAACATCCTTGATCATTTATTAACTTCGCTATCGGTAATATTAAACTTTTGTCCTGAGATAATTTAAAGAAATCCAGTAATTGCGGAGATAATAATTTACATGACCGGCTATCGTCTTGTAGGCTTTCTACAATTATTAGTACTTGTTTTTTATATACGGCGTAGTTTGGATCGTTGCTTTGAATCGTTTTTGTAGCATTAATTATATAAGCTAAAGACTGCGTACTAATTATTTCTTTACTTATAAGTAATTTAAGCAGTGGAGTCGAATTGGAAGAAATTACAAATTTATTTAATTCTGCAGTTTGTTCCTCATTAAACTCATACTCGGTAGTAGTTAATAGTTTGCAAATGGAATTCCTGAAATCAGGGTATTTATCCTGAATTAATAATAATGTCAACTGCCTACTAAAATGAGTGGCTAGTAAATTGCTAACCTCACAGGATTTATCTAATAAATCTAAACATTTTATTAAAATATCTGAATTAGTAGTAGATGCGGGGTTGGTAATCATGTTTTCAAGTAACCCACCGACGATTGCTAGAAATTGATTTTGAATTTCTTCGCTAGATATATGGGATATATCAATACCGCTACTGGCGGCTAAACCTGATAATATACCAATATGATCTACGAAATAATCACGGAGACCTGAATCAAGAGACAGTACTCCCTGAGCAACCTCGTTTTCTTCGTCATCCATTTTGTTATTATTTTAAAAACATTGATGGATCATATTGATACTCCGCGCTCCATTGAAAATATTCATCGTAAAATGAACTCTGTAATTGTACTTCTACAAAGTCATGATTGTTACTTACTCCTATTCCTAATTCTGCTTCTAATTTCTCGGCTTCTAACCTCTGGGTTTCTAGCTGCTCTACCTCTACTCTCTCAAGTTCCAATCTTTCAAGTTCTAGTTGCTCGGCTTGTAGCCTTTCCTCCTCTAACTTCTGAATTCTTAGCTGTTCTGCCTTTATTCTTTCAAGTTCCATCTTCTCGGCTTGTAGCCTTTCTGCCTCTAACCTCTGGGCCTCAAGTCTTTCTTCTTCTAGTTTTTCAGCTAGCTGTCGCCTATAAGTAGGTAACTGCTGTTCAATAGCTTCAAAGTTTCTACCATTGATAACAGTTTTCCCCCAATCATCTGGCCAATTTTCAAAATTCACAGGATAATAATTAGGATATAGTTTTGGTAAAATCTCAATCAATTCTTTTGTTAAAAGCTGTTGTTTATAAACTTGCTCTGCCTCTAATCTTTCAAGTTCTAACTTCTCGGCTTGTAACCTCTCCTCCTCTAGTTTTTGAGCTTTTAACTGTTCTATTTTTATCCTTTCAGTTTCTAATCTCTGAAGTTCTAGTCTTTGAGCTTCCAACCTTTCCGCCTCTAGCTTCTGAGCTTTTAATTTCTCGGCTTGCAACCTTTCTTCTTCTAACTTCTGAGCCTTCAGTTGCTCTGCCTTTATTCTTGCTGCTTCAAGTCTTTCTGCTTCTAATTTTTCAGCTAGTTGTCGCCTATAAGTAGGTAAGTTTGCTTGAATGGTTTCGTAATCTCCTTTATCTATAACATCTCTTTTGCCCCAACTATCAGCTGGCCAGTCTTTAAAATTTACAGGATACCAATTAGGGTATAATTTATGTAGAATATCAATAAATTCATTCCTTAAAATCTGGTGAATTACTGCCTTCTCAGCTTCTAGATTTTTAGCTTGCTGGGTATATTCAAATTGTATCGGACTAAAATAGTATGCAGGCATTACTACTCCTCCCCAAGATCTTTTTATTGCCTGAATTGCATTGATTTCATTATTAATCAGCTCTTGTGGACTAATGCAAAAGTTTCGCCACCATAACCGATCGATACAAGTGTCTAAATCTGGTTCATAATTCTCATGCCAACTAGCCATATTAGCCCTATAATTATTAAACCATGCTTGTTTTTCCTGTTTTAGTCTTAAAAGCTCATTTTGTTTATGCTCGGCTATTGCTTTTTCTCTTTTAATACGATGCTCTTCAAGCAAACTTTTCATATTTTACCTTTGCTTTGTTATTTTGGTTATATCTTCTATATTCTTTTCTTTTTGTTATAGCGTCAATAACAAAATCTACATCTTTTTTTGTCTCAACTGGCATTATGCCGGTAAACTACCAAAAGGATAAAGTCCGTTTAGATTCTTTATTGTTGGTTTCCGCGAGTATCAGCAGATCTTAAAGCTTGAGACAAAGTTTTCTGCAACTTGTACTAACCTTAAAGTGACCGGTTCTTCCTTTACCGTCCAATAATACTGTTCTATATCCTGAACAAACCAATGATAGGAATCACGGGGTAATTCTTTAGCTAGTTCCGGATGCCAAAGATATGCACCTTTTACAACATCCATTGCTAATTTACATGGTTTTTCTAATTTGAAATGATTATACTGTTCTTCTTTTGTCTTATGAGGTATTCGTATAGCTCCATCCTGCCAAGGGTTTTCTTTATAACGTAATTTACTTATATGATCAGAGCTATTTAAACTACCCCATTGGATATTAGAGTTTTTACGATCTATTGCATCAACACATTTTAAGAAGTTAAGTGTATAAAAATCTTTAATCTCAAAATACTCGCTGTTTTTACGTTGATTAACTATTGTTACCGGTATTGCTTCAAAATCTTCCGGGCATATTTGATTCATAATATCAATTACTTTTTTATGTAGTAAATAGTTTGGACAATTTATAGCAACCGACATACAGTCTAAATACGGTACTTCTTGCAGTTCTTCTTTATTAGCTCTGCCTTTATATCCTGCTGTAATCTTATATTCTTGATCAATTTTTCTAATAATATAAACCGAACTGCCGATATCATATTCGCTAATATCCGTATCCCATTTCGCGGTTTCAATTTGAAATTTACGAGGATAATATTCTATCGGCCTTAACTCAAGAGGCTTTGCTCCCTTAAATCTTCTGAGGTATTCTTCCCAATGCAAATTTTTATTTTCCAACAGATGCTTTTTTAATTTTTGTAACCTTAAATTCTTGTTCATTATTCATTTACCTTTTCAAGTAGAGTTTTAGTTCCTTTGTGATGAATATTAACAAATTTTAATTCCGATGTCTCAAAAACCCTCGTTCTTAACACTTGCCAAAATCAGGAGAATCTTTTGAAGATAAATTAAAAAATCTTTCATAATCATGTTTTTTTATAGTCTCACATTCGTAATCATACCATGATTTATCCTCAAGGTATGTGTTAAGAGACCTATCATAATCATATTTTGCATCATTAACTTTTAAATAATCGTATAACTCTTTAGCTTTTTTACACACTTGGTTAAAATTTTTATCAGTTAGATATACGTAATCATAATGACGGTATTTTTTTCGATATTGTTCTGCTTTTGGATGGAGAGCATGTGCCCAATTCCATATATATTCTCCAAATTCTCTAATTTTTTTAACTTCCTCTAGCGTATATAAGAAACCACTATAATATGGATACATTTCTTTTAATCCTCGATCGAATTCAGAATAGGTAGCTATATAAGCTATAACTGATTCATAAAAACCAACATACTTATTTTCCTTTTTTTTCCACGCTTCTATTTGATTTGTATCAAGGCAATCTTCTAAAGCACCCTCGAAGCCTTGCCTTGATACTACATATTTTAGTTTAATATATTGTTTTTGCATAATATTTATTACCTAAGGTTTATTCCATTCCCTCCATTTTATCCATTCACTTAGTGGAATGTGGGAATCTGGATGCTTATAAGGTTTGTTTACACCTTTTATATCAGGCAGCTTTACTTCAGTTTTAGAATCTGGTGCTAATGGATTGTTTTTTTGAGGATTTGCTTTATATAAACCATCAGTTTTTTTTATTATAAAACTTCCATCTTTAGCTAATATTTGACCATTAATTCTAAGGCTCACATAATCCATTTGTTGACATGCGTGTTCAGCATCAGGCCTAGCTTTTTTTATAACTACTTCATTTTGGTTTCCATTCCATACCTTTCTAATACCAAAGGTATTATCTTCTTTAGGATATGTAGAAACCATATCATGTACATCTGGCAATTTAGATTCTAAATGATTAACATGATCAGCAAAACTATCCCATTTATGCGCAGTTGAAAAATTACGTAGTTCATCATTAAGACCATTTTTCTCTAGAATTTTTATACCGTAAGCTTCTTGCTTTGATAAATTAGACAGCATACCTTCTAGATCAGGTACTTTATTGTGTTTTATAAATGAAATTACTTTACTAAGCACCTTTGTAGCTGAATAAATACCTGCATATTCAATGAGTTTTTGATGCCCTTTGGTAGAATGTTCATCAACCCAGTTCAAGCCATTTTTTAAAGAACTCACCGTTGATTCAACATTTTCTTGGCCAAAAACCTCAACTGCCCCTTCTAATCCGGTTGTAATTGCTTTTTCCATGGCGTAACCAAGGCCGGCTTTTAATGTTGCAGTAGTTTTCGGCATATTTGAAGCGACAATATAGCCTACTTTATCTTCTACGTATTGTATCATGTTACCTATAACGTCAAGACTGACTATAGTGGGATTTAAAATTGACGTTTTACCAATTACTAAGTTAGCTTTTGTTTTTTCCCAAATTGAAGAAAAAGACGGACCGCCTTTAATTACTTCTTGTCTAATATCAACTAGTTCTTTTGATACTCTTGTTGCTGCTCCTGCAATAGCTCCGTCATGGGTATCGGCAAACTTATTTAATGCCGCAACGGTTAAATCAAGATTTAGAATATCCTTACTAGTATTGTAAGCAACCTGATCATTAACTAATTGACCTACAGAATATCCAACCTCAGAAGCTTTTAGAATAACTAAGGCGTCATGTAGTGATTCTCTAGAAATCTCCGGTGTTATAAGGTTTGTATAACTATCGATACCGGGTAACATATCTTGATATTTTTCTTGAAGTTCTTTTGGTA
>Ga0209229_10000562_pt1 | contig 15182 bp, 21 predicted proteins | sample SanBayMetagenome_FD_187466 | JGI IMG/M metagenome (GOLD analysis project Ga0209229, IMG submission 187466) | Freshwater and sediment microbial communities from dead zone in Sandusky Bay, Ohio, USA (SPAdes) (version 2) | ecosystem: Environmental > Aquatic > Freshwater > Lentic > Sediment... | reverse complement strand
GCGGCATCGGCGGCAACATCGGAAGCAACCTGACCAGCATGACGGGCCAGGCTTTCGGCGGGGCGCAGCAGATGGCGGGGAATGTGGCGAGCTTCAATGCCAACATGATCGATAGTCGGGCGAATGCGCAGCTTAATAACTGGTCCGCGATGAACGCCGCCCGCATGCAGTCCAGCGCCCTCAACCAGCAGGGCACCATGGGCATGATCGGCGGCATCGGCAGCGGGCTCCTGCAAGGTGCCGGCATGGCTTTGGCCTTCAGCGACAAGCGCATGAAGAAGGAGATCAAGCCGCTCGGCAAGAGCGCCAGCGTGCTCGGCCTCAAGATGTATAGCTACAAATACAAGGGCGACGACAAACAGCGCATCGGCGTGATGGCTCAGGACGTGCAGAAGGTTCTGCCGGAAGCCGTTCAAGAGGTTGACTACAAGGGTAAGAAACGTCTGGCAATCAAGCCGGCGGTCATCGGCGCGGCCCTCGCTGAAGAACTGGCTGCGCAGGCGGCTTAATCAAAAGGAGAAAACTATGCTTGCTTACAATCCACAAACTCAAGATCGCTCCGGCGAGATCATGGCCATGGGCCAGGTCGGGGCGGCCGAGACTCAGGCCAATATGTATAACCGCCTCGGCAGCGACATCGGCGGGGCACTCGCCTCCATCGGCAACATGTATGGCAAAGCCCGCGACAAAAAGAAAATGCTCGCTGGTATGGACAAAGCGGTCGGCGCCATGTCTGACATGGGGGCAGTCACGGCCGACTTCCGCGACAGATACATGGCCGTTGATCAGGAGATCCGCCCGTTTCTCTTTGAGGCCATCGCCTCGCCGATGTTTAAGAGTTACACCGCCGGCCAGTCTGCCGCCGCACAGGCGCAGGCTTGGGATAAATACAAAAAGACTTGGGGCTCTGACGCCGGTGGCGAGCCGCAGGGTTGGACCGTCTACTAATTACACGCATGGACCCGAACACATACGCCAAAGAAGTCTACGGACTGAAGGTTGGAGATCCGGTCACGCCGGCCATGGCCGCGCAAATAAAAGCGGAGTTGGAATACTACCGCAAAAAGAAGGTTGAAGCTCTTGTTAAGCGCCAGTTTGAACCGGGAACACAGTCTGCGCCCGAGCGCCCCGTTGGCGTTGGATACATTACCAATGCGCCGCGAGTCACGATGGAGACGAATGCGGCTGGCAACGTGATCACCAACACAAACAGCGGGCCGATTGTCCATCAAGTTGAGAAGTTTGCTGACGGAACATTCCGCATTATCCCTCAGTCCGTTCAAAACTTTAGGAGCGGATCAGCAGAAATGGTTGCGCCGGGAACGTCTCGGACTGTTACAAACGAACAGACTGGCGCCCCCGAGCTAAACTATAGCTCCGAGTATTCTGAGGGAGGCGGCGGCGCTGCCACCATTGGCGCCTACAATGCCGGCGCAGTTCCCCCAGCGGCAACGACCGTCAACACAACGACCGCCCCAACTGTCGCGCCGCCCCCACAGCAAGCCGCTCCGCAAATGCCACAAGCCAATCAGATGGTTCGCGTTATTTCCCCAGATGGGAAGCGTGGCTCCATTCCAGCATCACAAGTAGATCAAGCTCTCCAGCAGGGATTCCGTTTAGTGCCTTAAAATGGCCATCAACTTCATCCCAGACGACACCGCTGCTACGGACCCAAACAATCCGCAGCCGCTAACGCCTGTTGACTTCGTCCCAGACGGTGACTTTGGCGTCGGGTTTCAGCCAGACGAAGGGGATGTAGAGCGAGAGAACATTGTTATCCGCTCGCTTGGCAATATCGGCAACGCGGCGCAGCGGGCCTACTATCAAAGCCGCCTTGCCACGGAACTCCAGCAAGAGCAACCGGACGCCAATCGTGTCATCGAGTTGCAGCAAGCCATGCAACAGGTGCCGCCGTCGCCTGAGTATATGGCGGCGATGAATGACGAATTGACGCCGGAAGAAAGCTGGAACGCTTTCATCAGCAATCCAGTTGGCGTGATGGGCGAATTGCTCACCGAGTCACTTGTGTCCTTTGGCGAGCAGATGATCGACAAGGCGCCGGCAACTGTGGCCATCGGAACGGCAGCAGGAACGGCGGCCGGTGCTCCCGTCGCCGGCATCGGCGCTATTCCCGGCGCCGCTGTTGGGGCAAGGTCCGGCCTCGCCGTTGCGTCCTTCTCGGCAAGCCGCGCCCTTGAGGCAAGTGACGGCATCCTTCGCTCGCTGGAAGAGGCCGGCGTTCCCATGAACGACCCGCAGGCATTGTCGGCCGCACTAAACGATCCCGAGAGGATGCAGGTAGCCCGCGAGTTTGCCGACAAGAAAGCCATTCCGGTCGGGCTCTTTGATGCTGCAAGCATGCTTTTGGGTGGTCGCCTCATGGGACAGAAGCCGCTTAACGCTCTACAAAAGATCGGTCGTGGCGCGCTGGAAACCGCGATTCAGTCGTTCCTCGGTATGGGTGGCGAGGTCACGGGGCAGCTTGCCCAAGATGGCGAGATTACTAGCGGACGAGCCATCATCGCCGAAGGCGTTGGCGAGATTGCGCCAGGGGCGGTCGAGATCGCCATGGGAACAAGACTGCAACAGGCGGAAGGCCGTGGCATGCCAGAGCAACAGCAGCCGGTGGATGTTGAGATGTCGCAAGACACAATGGCTGTCGGTCCAGCACAACCAGCGGCTACAGAAACACCAACACAAGACCAGCCGGCTCCGACTGTTACTCCCGTTGACCGCGCCGGCAACATCCCGACGCCAACCCCCCTGCCCAATCCTCCCGCTGCCGTAAAGCCGCGCACATTTGAGCAGAAGGCCAAAGAAGCCAGCGTCATCACGCCAGAAACGCGCGAGATGATCGGCTCGTTCTATGGCGCCTACAACCAGAAGGAAGCCGAGAAGGCGGCCAACGATTGGGTCGATGCGAATGGCGTTGATGCCGCCATCGAGCGGACAAGAGACTTTAACCGGACAAAGGTTGCCATGTCGCCGATTGATGCGGCGATTGCCCAAGTTGCAGCAGCCCGCCTCGGAGCCATGGGGCAGCATGAGCGGCAAGCGGCAATCGTCATGGACTTGAGCGAGATGGGAACAGCCTACGGCCAGACCATCAGCATCTTCAACATGCTGCCCCGCATGACGCCGGAAGGCATCACTGTCTATGCCCAAAAGAAAATAGCAAGGCACATTGCGGAGTTGCCAGAAGACCGCCGCCAAAAGATCCAACAGGACATTGATGCGCTGCAAGGTGTGCGCGGACAGCTTGGCAAGATGCGGACGGACTTTGCCAACAAGGCAATTTCCGAAACTCCCTATGGTGGCGAGACAATCAAACAGCGCATAGCGCGGCGGATCGGCGACACGGCGCAATCCGAGCAGGCGCTTGTCGGACTGCGCGATGTCATGGTCAAGGCTGAGAACCGCGACGAGGCCAAGGTGCTTGTGTCCGACTACCTGCAAGAAGCGGGCATATCGGAGGGCGAGGCTAAGTCGCTTTCCAATCAGCTAAACGAGCGTTTTTACGGAGCCATGGCGGCAGGGCGCCGCGAACTGGCGGCATCCTTGGCCCCGCAGGCATCGGCGCCGAAGGTGATGAACGACCTGTTGAATAGGGTCGGCGACAGGGACATGAGCGACAATGAGTTCATTGCCCGTCTATCACAGAGCAAGAAGATCCCGGCGCTTACGCCAGAAATTGCGGCCAAGCTCAAGGAATACGCTCGCCAATACCAAGAGGCGACAGATCCAGAGATACAGATGGTGCTCGGCGCCAAGATGTATGAGGAAGTGATGGGCCTTGTGCCTAACGACATCTTCGGCAAGGCGCGGGCTGTCAGCTATCTAACAATGCTCTTTGCCCCGAAGACATGGATTCGTAACATCGGCGGCAACACGGTTCAGTTCATAGCCAATGCGGGGCGTGACGCGGCTATCGGCTACGTTGTCGATCCGCTTGTCAGCATTGTTCGCGGCGACAACAAGAGGACTTCGGCCGGCGCCGGATCTTTGTCCCGCCTCAAGGGGCTTTCCGCTCCTCTTGTCGATCTGAAGAAGGGATACGAGTGGAACAAGAAGCAGAATCCAGAGGCAAACTTTGTCCAGAACTCGCGCGCCGCATTGAGTCATCTCCGCGTGCTGGCCAAGCTGACCACGCAGAACAAGTGGGAACTCAATGACGTTAAGGATGTCAACCGGCGCATGTTCTCCAGCAAGTTCATGCAGATGTTTGAATCGACGCTGTCTGTCGCCCTTGGCGCTCCTGACCGCGCGTTCTTTGTCTCGCAGTATAGGGCATCACTCGCGCAGCTAGAGAAAGCAGCAAAGCAGAACGGTGAATGGATGGGCGCACCGACGCCCGACATGCTTGAGCAGGCACAAGCCGAAGCCATGTATGCAATTTACCAAGACCCGAATGCCATAAGCAGGGTTCTCGGAGAGTTTCGTAGGGCGGCCAACCTTAACAAAGAGTTCGGCCTTGGGACGGCGGTGCTTCCATTCACTCAGGTTCCCGGCTCAATCGCCAAGAAGGGTCTCATTGATTGGTCCCCGGTTGGATTTATCAAAGCCATATCTGAGGCAGGAAAGGCGGGACTGTTTGGCAAAGACTTTAACCAAGCCAAGTTCAACAAAGACTTTACGCAAGCTGCCATCGGATCGGCTGGATTCTATGCGCTTGGCTACTGGTTGTCACAAATCGGCGTGATTACAACCACGCCCGAAGAAGACAAGGATCTTGAAGCCATGCGCCGTGCGTCAGGTCTCGGCCAATACCGAATCAACGTGACGGCGCTCAACCGCGCTAGGCTGACGGGCGATTGGCGAACTAAGCAGGAGCCGCAGGAGGGCGACACGATTGTTAGCTATGACTGGATTCAGCCGGCCGCCATCACTCTTGCCGCAGGCGCCGAAGTCTACAACCAAGAGCAGATAGCTCGCCGCAAAGAACTTAGAACGGGAATAAAAAACGAGAGCGGTCAAATCGCAACGGCATTGATGGCCGGCAGCAAGACCTTGAGCGAGCAACCGCTTCTTGGCGGCCTCGGCTCGTTTATGAAGTCGTATTCGTATAGCAAAAACAATTACGTTGAGGCTATCGCGGATACCGTTCTCGGAATCCCGTCGATGTTTGTTCCGCAGCTTGTTAGGCAATTCTCACAATGGAGAGACAACACCGTTAGAGAGACGGGGGCTGGCGACACAACCCAGCGAGCGTTCGCTCAGGTCGCGGCGCAGATACCCGGCGCAAACGAGATGTTCCCGCCCCGCTTTGACATTATGGGGGCGGCACAAGAACGCTACCAATACGGCTCAAATTCATTGCTCAATGTGCTCCTCAATCCTGCATCAGTTAGCAAATTCAAGGCCGACCCCGTCCTACAAGAAGTCACGCGGCTAATGGAAACAACAGGCAGGCAGGACACCATTCCTCGCAAGGTTGACAGGTCGGCAAAACTCAACGGCAAACCATACGACCTGACCAACGAACAGATCAGCGCATACCAGTTCTATGTCGGCAACCTGACGATGAGCATGTTCCAGCGCAAGATCGCCAGCCCCAAATACGCAAAGCTGCCCGACAACGTGAAGGCCGATGTTTTGGCGCAAGACTTGCGTGACGCGCATGCCGCCACAAAATCCGCCGTGCTCGGCGAAGATGTCCGCAACCTTTCTCGCAAGCAGCGTGCGATCCGCTCGCTCTTAATGAAAAGCCCGCTCGGACAGATGCCGCCAACAGGCATGCCGTTCCAGAGCTACGCGCCGCCGCGAGAGGTTCCGCCCCTGAGAGCAGCGGCCATACCAGGCGCAACCCCCCGCCCGTAAAAGCAAACTGCCCTCCGGTTTCCCAGAGGGCAGCGGCAGGGCACAACCCCTGCGATTTGCCGGAGACACCGACAAAAGTTTCAGTAGCCGTAATACGAATACGGTCTTGGCGCAACAATAGGACGGTAGCCGCCGAATTGCGAGACCACTGTGCCGGCGCTCGATTGCGTGGCCACGGTGGTGCCACTGCCGGGGCCGACCACGATGACAGGTTGCGGCGCCTGCTGCTGTGCGGCCATGGCTTGCGTGAATACGCTGCCATCAAAGGCGGCGGTCTGTCCCGGCGCCAGCCATGATGTGCCGTCGCCAAAGTATGGTGTGCCCTTCTTCACCCAATCGCCGCAAGGCGTTTTGATATAGCCCTTGGCCTGCATCTTCTCGGGCGTTTGGCAGCCCGTGGCGGCCATCACCAGGACGGCAGCGGTCATTGTGGCCATTAGTTTCATAGCGGTCTCTCTTGGAATACCAGCGGCACGGTCACGGCTTTCTGCCATGTCGCATACCAGCGGGCGGTTGTGGTGGGCGTGCTATGGCCCAAAAGGTATTGCACTTCACTGATCCGGCCGGTCGCTTCCAGCCAGTCGGAGCCAGCCTGTTTGCGCAGTTCGTAGCAAGCGCCCTTGCGCTCGGGGATGAACTTGCGGACCCAGAGGTTGAAGACGCGGAGCATGTAGCTGTAGCGCAGGTTCGGCGTCTCGTATGGGAGCATGTAATCGTCGGCGGTCATCAGTTCTTCGGCCATCCATGGCGCCAAGGTAATGTCGCGCTCGCGGGCGCCGCCTGTCTTTAGGGTGAACTGCTGATCCCGGCGCTCGCGGATGCACATTGTTTGTCCGTTCGGCCGCTGCTCGATCCAGCCGCGCCGGCAATAGCTGATCTCCTTGGGCGTCATGCCGAGGTATCGGGCGCAGATGAAGGCCCGGCGGATCAGTTTATCCATGCGGCTATCCTGCTCCATGGCGTCCAAGGTTTCCTTGGGGATATGCTGGAAGCTGTTGGGGTCATACTTCTGCTTGGCCTCCTTGCTGGTATTGAGGAAGCCGGACAGGTCAGGCAGCGGGAAGCCGACCCAATCCTTGGTATGGGCAAAGACAGCCTTGGCGCCGGCCAGTGTCGTGCCCTTGGTGTAGGCGTTGGTGCCATCATCGGCCCGCTGGTAGGCCACGGCTAACTCGGCAGTCAGTTCGGTGGACTTGACGGCCATCACCTTGGCGCGAACCGATTGGCTCATGGCGCGCTCCTCGCCGCTGTCCCATCCCTTGGCGCGGGCGACCACCCGCATCAGGGCGTTGACGTTGCGGTGGGCCGAGTCGCTGGTGTTGACCGCCTCGTAGTGCTCGACCATGGCTCCGATGGTCGGGGCGTCATCGCGCAGACCGGCCACGGCTTTGAGCTTGGCCATGCCTTGATCGGCTGCAATCGTTAGGAACGCCATGCCCTTCTGCCTCGCCATCTTTTCGTCGGTAGTCTTGAGGCTGACGCGCCGCATCTTGCGGTTGGACGGGTCGGTGAACCGCAGCCACCAGCCCCCGTCACGGATGAAACAGGTGCCTCGGATGCCGAGCTTGGGAAGGTCTAGTTTTATGCGCTTCATAACAGTGTCAAAATACTCGGTGTCAAAATCGTGTCAAGAACGGTGTCTTGCGGGTGTCAATAAAACAGGGGTTTTGTGGTGTAATGTAGTGCAACAGCACACACGTTTTATTCTGTTATTCAGCTTTCGGGGGTGTAGCTCAACGGTTAGAGCAGGCGGCTCATAATCTTCTGCTGATTGACGGACAACAGAGTAGATTCGCCTGTTTCGGTGAGACGTGCAGCGTGAAGTGTCAATTCGCTGGAGGTAGCGGCCATCACCACCCCGTCACCGGGACAAAGGCGGTCGGCCTCTGCCTCGGTGCGGTGAGCGGCGAATTATTCGGCAATCTCCACGGCTTGCGGATCGCCGGCCATGATGCGGTTGAATGATTGCGCGGTGATCTTAACGGCCGAGCCAGACTCGCCGAATCCCGATTCGCGGGCGTGCTGTCTGGCCTCGGCTTCGTTAAGCCCCACCCCATAAGCCGGTCCCTCTCGGTCCTCGGACATGATAGCAAAGTGTTGCGCTTGCTCGGCATGAACGAGCGAATCGGGACCCTCGCTGTTAAGCGCGGCCTCAATCGCTTCCGTTGTAGTGTCGTAGGCATCTGCCGCCGACCGGACAGCTTCTGCCAACGTGTTGCCATGGCCCGCCGGATTGCCCTCGGGCGTGATGATTTTGTGTTTCATGGTCATGGCGGCCATCACTTGTTGAACACATGCGCCGGCCGTGGGACCTGACGCATGAACTCCCACAATGCTTCCATGGTGTAGGGCATATCAACGTCCCACAGCTCTAGGGTTCCGTCTCCCGGCCACCGGCCGAAGCTATACGTCACCCCGTATTGCGTCACCTTAAAGAAGTATGAGCAATGACTGTCTGTTGGGTCTCTGACCTCGACTTCAAAGTATGGCTCTTCGTCGGGATCGTAGTCCTTTGCGTTTGGTTGCGGTCCTGCCGATCCGCCGCAGATAACGTCATCGAATGGCAGCAGGGTTGCCCGTTGCTCTGTGAGTGTCGGGGCGTATTGCCTGACGTATGCGAGCGGATCGCGGTCATCGTTGTCCGGCTTAACTGCTGCCGGTTTCTTTGCTTTAGCTTTGGTTGTCTTTTTCATGTGTCTCCTTTGTGTTGTTGGTTACTTGGTCACGGTGACGATCAATTCGTCATCGCGGTCGCGTGATACTGCCGTCCATTTCCCCGGCGTAATTTTGCCAAGGATGCACGGAATCTGCCAGCCTCCCGGCAGATTGTAGTTGGCAGCCTCCTCGCCATTGCCGTCCGTGTATGTGTCGCGGTGTTTGGCAATTTCCTTGAGCGTGTATTTCGTTTTGATTCCGCGCTCGGCGGTGCTTCTCGCCTGTTCTTCGCGCTCATCGCACATCTGCTCTGCCTCTGCCTTGCAGTGTTCAATCTGCTCGGGCGACAAACCCACGGCGATTCCCTCGCACAGCTCGGCAGCCTCGCGGGCCTTGGCATCGTCTGGCGCCGTAAGGCACAAGAACAATCCAGTGGTCAGGGCGGCCATCACCGGCGTTTCATTGTCGCCCGTCAAAAAGGCGTGGGCAAAGACGGCCCTCGCCTGACTGCTGATTTGTCGGACACCATCGGTCTTGCGGAGTCGTTTGTGGTGCTCTGGGATTGCGGCCCAGAAGGCTTTGTTGTCGGTGGCCCCGGTGCTGAATGGCTTGAAGCTGCAAGCGTCTGCCGTCTGCAACTTGATACCGGCCCACGTTGTCAGGATTTGCCTCTGTGAAGGCGATTTGCTGTATTTGCCCCCCATTTGGACGGGGCCTTTGATGCGTGTGTATTTCATGTGTCTCCTTTTGTGTGTGTTTGGCGGCCATCACCGCAAGGCGATTCTGGCCGGGATCGCGTTTTGCTCTCCGTTCTGGCCTCGCCGTGGCGAGACCAGTGGCGGAAATCAATTTCGGTGCCACCATTCTCTGACCCTAGCGGCCATCACCTGCCACCAGGGCCGCGCTTCAGCGGGTCGGGCGGCCATCACTTGCCAATAGCTGCACCAGTCAACTAGCGGCCGGTCGTGCGTGTGGTCTCCGTGACTCATTGGCTGGCCTCCTCTATCGGGAGCATGAGTTGCGGATCTTGTGACTCTTTGCGCGCTATCTGGACAAGGTGCGCGTGGCGGATGACCATTTGCGACAATTGCAACGCGGCGCCGATATCATAGTCATGCGCTTCGTTGAAATGCGCGGCGGTTTCTCTGATTTGGTGGGTGTTCATCAGTTGAACCACCTTTCTGCTATGGTCCGCCCAAACCGGCGCCGGAAATTGCGACGAAGCGCATCACCGGCAGACTCGCCGGCCTTTGCGGTGGTCGCGTAATCGTCGCGGTGGTAATTCCAGAGAGCTGCCGCGCAGACTGCGCAAACGGCCGCGCGGAATTCGGTGGGGAAAAACTGCCCGGTGCAATAGTCGAGCTGGCCACCGTCCCATGACAGGCGCCCGCTATACGCGCGGAAACCCTCGCGCAGTTCGTCGGCAGTCATGCCGGACAACTCGATTTGTTCCAGCAGTGTTTCGGCCTGGCGCAGGTCTTGTGTGATTCTGTGCGATTCCTGCCGGTAACCGTGACGGTCCCCATATTCGCGCGGATCTAAGCCGGGACGCTGGCGAATGAATGCGCGCATGGCGCCCGTGATTCTTTCTTTTTCTGTCAGTGTGTGCATTGTTGTGTCTCCTGTTGTGTGTTGTGTTTTGTGGTGCGCTATTGGCGCTCCATGCTGCCCGCCGGCGATCCGGCGGACAGTGTTGGAGTGTCAACTTTTCCAACTGTCGAACTGCTCAAACGGGATCGAGAAAACAAATCCCTGCGAGTCTTGAATGATTACCCAGTCAGAGACCTCGGCGCCGAATGTCTCCATTTCCGATCCGGTCAGGTGGATCCTCTCGGCCCAGAAGGAATCAGTTTCCTGGTCCGCTAGTGGCTCTAGGCAACCTTCCAGAGACGTTTCCCAGATAAACACCGTGAGAGGAGACTGGCCCTCAAACTTCCCCGGCCGCGCGGCCTGCTCCTTGTAGTAGTCGAGAGTTTTCATTCTTCCTCTCCTCCTTCCCATGGCAAGCGCATGGACTCGCCCGGTTCGTCGTTGTTGACCAGCGCGACGACTGCCGCGTCGATTGCGTCAGTGGCGAGGCCAAAGGCCGGCCGGTGCGTGAATGATCCTTCCTGCTCCGAGTAGAAGAAGTCAAAGGACGCGGACGGATTCCATTCGCGCAGAATTTCCACGCACCTGTCGCGCCAGCAGTCTGCGCGTAACTTGTCTTCTTCCGTGATGCCGGAAGCATCATTGTTGACCAGATACGAAAGCGCCCAAGTTGGCACCTTCGCATCACAATAGTTAACGATTTTCATTCTTGTGTCTCCTTGTGTGTTTAGTTGTTTGTCGCAGTGGCAATCAGGTCCGCGTTATTGCGCGCCTCTGCAATCGCCTGCCGCACCATGGACGAAAAGTAGCGGCAGACAGTCACGTCATGGCCGGACTCGGCCGACAGTTTGCGCTCGTATGGACGGACTCCCAGGTGGTCACGGAATTCCTCGGGCGACTTGTAAATGCAGTTGCCCAAGTAATCGTTGCCCAGCTCAATCTCGGAATCCCCGCAAAACACTACGCGCGCTTTTGCGGTGAATGCGCATAGCTCTCCGGACTCCAATCCCTCCGCGACTTCGCCGGATTCGTCCCAAGAGATATCAAGGAAGTCTTCCGGTTGTGCGATTACTTCGACCAAGAATCTCTTGGTACGAAACGACCATATTTTGTTTGTCATGTTTGTGTCTCCGTTTGTGTGTTGTGTGTGTTGTGTTGTGTGCTTCAGAAGGCGAGCAAAAGCGCGCCGGTGATGAAGATAAGAAGGACGGTCAGAACCTCTGCCGCCATGGTCAAATAGTGTTTCATAACAATGCGACCGTAATGTTTTGTGTGCTGTCTGTCAAAATAAAAATGCATGGTGGTGCAAACTTTTTTCGGCCCTACTTTTTCGCCGGCTTGGCAGTGTATTGCGCTATGGTTTCGGCGATCCTGCTGCGCGCCATGGCAATGCTGGCAAGCGCGGCCTGGCGCTCTATCTCGGACGGTTCCCGGCCGCCGGCAGCGTCAAAGCAATCCAGCCACCAGTCAAAGGCGGCCCGATAAACGTCCGCCGGCAGCCACCCTAGCTCCCGCGCGGCAGCTCTTGCCCGGTTTTGTGTTTCCTTGGTCGTCCGAGTGTTCACGGTCACGTCTCGGACGTTGCGCGTCCGAACGCGTTGCGTTGTCTTTTTCATAACGTAGCAAACAAGAGCACACGCCGCTCGGAGTTGCAAAGCCTTTCCTTGTGGGGACTTTTACCCATACCCAAAACTCTTGCAAAGTTGTTGTTGCGTTCTGTGTGCTGTTACGCTACAAACGCGCGCAACATGCAATCCGCCCCGCTTGAATACCTACGGCCGAACGAGGCAGCGCGCCGCCTTGGAATACACCGGAACACGTTGAACCGCTATCTTGCCAAGGGCCTCATTCGTTGTTCGCGTCCGTCCCTACGCTGCACGCTCATTAGCACGGCCGAGCTCGCCCGATTCTACAACGCAACAGCGCAACCCGTCCCGGTTGCCATTAGTCGCGCCGCCTAGCTTATGGCCGCCAAGGTCAGGACCGCACCCAAGGCGAGAAAACGCGCCACAGAGCCCGCCAAGGCCCAAGAATCTGCGCCGGTTGAACAGGCAGAACCGGCTCCGACAGAGAAACCCTTGCCGGTAGTCGTTCAAGGCGTGACCGGCCTGACGATCCCAGAAGACCGAGCACAAGCTATTGCGGCCGCCCACATGGCCGGTATGCCGATCAAGGAAATCTGCCGCACCTTTAATTGTTCGCACCACACGATAGCGGCCCTGATCCGCAACCGGCCCGAGCTGCTCGCGGCCGCCCGTGAGATCACGGCGAACAACTGGCGCACCTTGGCGGCCCTTGGCAGTGCGTCCCTCTTGGACCGCTTGCCAGATATGAAAGATCACGCTCTTACTGTCATGAGCGCGATTGCCACGGAGAAGGCAGAGCTTTTGTCAGGCGGTGCAACCGCACGGATTGAAGTAGTCGCCGCACCGGCCGCCGATGAATGGGGCGATGTTGTTGAGGGTGTGGTGTTGGAGCCCTTGCCAACCGGTAACACCAGCCGGACGGCCGCGCCAAAAGGCAAGGCGGCCCCGGCAAAGGTGTTGCCACCCCATGCAGACGGTGAACAACCGCCCGCTATTGACTGCTCGGACAGTGTTGACGCCTCCGGTGTGTCAGTTTTTGAGCCGATAGGAGCCCAGTTTTTGCCGCCTCCTCCCCCCACCAGCACCGGGGGGGCGGGGGTTCGTTCTTCTTCTAGGACAACACTACCCGATTCATTAGACGACTCCGAAATTTTTCGCAAAAGCCCCTAACCCCCAACCCCTTACACCATGAAAAAGTCCCTAAAACCCTATCACGACAAGCTGAAGGCGCTATTCGCCCAGCACAACCCGCCACAAGATCACCCAGAACCGCCCAAAGACGAGCCGATTACAGAGGGGCCCGAGCCGATTGCCGCCGGCCCCGAGCCTGTAGACCCGCCCGAGTTCGACCAGAAGGCGTTGGCCGAGGAAGTCGCCAAGCAGGTCGGCTGGCAGGTGGGCGACGAGGCCCCCGGCAGGGTCACTAACCGTCAGATCATTAACAAGAACATGGTGTGGGCCGCGATCAGTGGATGGTCTGAAGACGTTCTTGTCTCTGTCGCCGACCAGACTGAGTGGCCGGCAGGCTCGCCGATCAAGTGTTACTACAAGGGTGCCGACGCAGACGGAAGGCTAGTATTTAATAGCCGAGTCCGTGGTCCCAAATGGAAGCGGAGGGGCAGTCGATGAGCAAGCTAGTCGCCTCTGTCTGTATCTGTAGCCTGTATGCCGGTTGTTCGGCCAAGAGTTGGCAGCATACGGCCCCGCACAACATGCCCAAGGCGTGGGAGTTCAACGCCCCGATGGAAGGCTGGCGGTCATTGTATGCCGGCTGGAAGCAACTGACGGCGCCGGAGGGCATGATCTGGGATGAGTTGATGGGTAGCTATCAGCAGGACTTGGGGGTGGAGCGATGAGCGGCCAAGCTATAGGCTGGGCCTTTGACCACAGTGAGGCCAAGGGCACGACGTTTGCCGTGTTGCTCGCCATGGCCGATTGGGCGGGTCAGGATCATAAGTTGTTCGCCTCTTATCGCCGTCTGGCGAGGAAGGCCAGGGTCAGTGTCTCGACGGTGAGGCGTGCGTTGAGGGAGTTGGAGGTGTTGGGCGAGGTCAAACAGGTGGCGCCCGGCGACTTTGGAACCGCCCCTGATCGGCAGTCCGCTTCTGATTGGGTGCTCGCAAAAGTCCCATGTGTTCAGGCTGACCATGTGTTCAGGGTGAACACATCATGTGTTCAGGGTGAACACTCAACTATACTAAACGTAAAAGAGAATAAGTCGTCTACGGGGGCTAACGCCCCCGAGTTACGGATTCTAAACGAATCCATTAACCCACCTCTTTCTGAGACTACGGTAAAGAAAGGTGGCGCGAAACGAGAAAACATTCTCGGCAAGGGCATGACCGACGAGGAATGGCTCACCCACCTTTCCCGTCGCCCTGAGTATGCCCGCCTCAATGTGCGGGCGAAGTTCTCGGCGATGCTGGCATGGTGCCAGAAGCGCGGCGAGCAGCCGACGCGGAAGCGGTTGCAGGTCTGGTTGGATAAGGACGCGCAGGATCAGGTGATGGTGCCGGTGGCGGCGGCTCCGGTGCGCATCGTCCGTGACGAGTTTGAGGAAATGAAGAGGGAGCTGGCGGCCGGATGACTGACGCCCTGTTTAACGTAGATCAGTTTGAGGTTGCTGTTGAGCGGCCAGAGGTTTTGTCCGCCAACAACCATGCCGGCACCACGGCTGAGATCGCGTTTCTCAAGGAGGCTTCGATCTTGGGCTATTCGGCGTGGGTTCCGATCGGGCACGCCAGTCGCGCAGACGTGTGTATATGGAAGCCGCCCACGGCGCCCCAGATGATCCAGATAAAGAAGGGCGTCTGGCAGAAGGACCGCAAGTGCTGGAAGGTCATGGTGGGATCAGGCAAGCCGTCTTGTGCCTCCAACCCCAAAGACTACGGGAAACGCTACACGCGATACGCCAAGGGCGATTTTGACGTGTTGGCCATGTATGTGCAGGAGCGTGACAGCTTTGTGCTATGGGAGCTTGATGACGTGCTGAGTCAGTCCACGGTCTCTTGGCGCCCCGGCCTTGGCCCCAAAGAAAATAACTGGGAGGTCATCGCATGAAACACGGCGCCCACCACTACTACGGCGACCGAACAAGTGGAGGCACGCGACCAATGACTATCGAAACCACCAGCGGCTCAACCGCGTTGCCTCCCACGACTGGTTCTGCGGGGCCGACGCACTGCGACATCTGCCGGGAATGGCCAGCACGCCAGACCGAACGCGGGAAGCGGTGCCACATGTGCGAGTTTCGGGAATGGTGTGCGGAACACCCCGCGCCACTCCCCAGTAATCTCGAAACCGTGAAGGAACTGGCCGCCCTCGGGTATGAACCTGCGATCCGCCATCTTTCGCAGAACGCATCGGTCGCGGCTTCCGCTTCATCAGCAAGATGGGGCCACTGCCCCGAATCCGCCGGGAGGTCTGGGCAGAGGTGTTCGGCGAGTTCCCTGTAGAGGCGATCTTCAAGAGGCGCAAACGGAGGATGAGAACCGTATAAACCTTGCGATAACTACTTGTTGTTTTTTTTTTTTT
>Ga0209229_10000560_pt1 | contig 15220 bp, 21 predicted proteins | sample SanBayMetagenome_FD_187466 | JGI IMG/M metagenome (GOLD analysis project Ga0209229, IMG submission 187466) | Freshwater and sediment microbial communities from dead zone in Sandusky Bay, Ohio, USA (SPAdes) (version 2) | ecosystem: Environmental > Aquatic > Freshwater > Lentic > Sediment... | reverse complement strand
GTACAACAGGTACGTCTGGCACTAGTGGAATAAATGGTACAAACGGTACATCAGGTACTACAGGAACTAGTGGAACTACTGGAACAAGTGGTACTTCAAGTAGACCTTGTGCAACTTGGAGATGGGATACTACAACTCCTCCACCTACTTCAAGATTCAATATGAGTAGTGGTCAGATTGGTGGAAGTACCGAAGTTTTAAATATTTCAGAAACAGCTTTAAGTGCTATTGATTTTCAAGCAATATTTACATCAGCAATAATTAATAGTACTGTTTTAATAACAAACACTAGTGGTTCTCAATATTGGTTTTATACTATTACATCTTTTACAGATAATGGTACTTATGCCACTATGAATTTGACATTACAAACATCTAACACTTCAATAATACCAACTAGCCAAAACTTTAATCTTTGTTTCTTAGTTGGAGCACAAGGAGCGACAGGATCTAGTGGTACCTCAGGTTCTACTGGTACAAGCGGAACTTCAGGAATCAATGGAGCTAATGGGACTAACGGAACTAGTGGTACTACAGGAACATCAGGTACTTCGGGTATTAATGGAACATCTGGTATAAATGGAACAAGTGGTACGTCAGGTATAAATGGTACATCAGGTGTCAATGGGACATCAGGAACCAGTGGGATAAACGGTACTTCAGGCACAAGTGGTATTAATGGAACCAGTGGCACTAGTGGAATCAATGGTACTAGTGGTGTTAATGGAACATCAGGAACATCAGGAACTACTGGTACATCTGGTACTAGTGGGACTAGAGGTACCTCAGGAACTAGTGGAGCACAAGGTAACAAAGGTGGATTACTATATACATTTAGTACAGCTACATCAGGAGTAACTTCTTCTGGATTCTTTAGATTTAACAATGCAACTATTGGATCTGTTACATCTGTAGTGATAAATAATGTAACTACTGATGGTGCTAACGTTGTTAGTTATTTAAGTGCAATAGGTAACACACTTTCTACACCTCAAGGGTATATAATTATAGAAAGTAATACCAATAATGATAATACTTATGCAATCTTCTCATTCAGTAGTGTATCTACTGCTTCAGAAGTTACTTACACTGCAACTTATATATCAGGTACATTACCAAGTAATAATGAAGTTTGTGTAATTAGCTTTAATAGAACAGGAAATCCTGGTTCAAATGGTTCATCAGGAACATCTGGAACTAGCGGTGTTAATGGTTCTCCTGGTACCCCTGGTACTAGTGGAACTAGTGGAACGTCTGGTATCAATGGAGTTAGTGGTACATCAGGAACCTCAGGTAGCTCTGGTGTTAATGGTGCTGCAGGTACATCTGGAACAACAGGTACAAGTGGAACATCAGGAGTCAATGGTGCTAATGGTACCTCAGGTACTTCAGGTGTGAACGGAGCTAATGGCTCTTCTGGAACTTCTGGGACAAGTGGAGTTAATGGAGCAAATGGCACCTCTGGAACTACAGGTACTTCAGGTACTTCTGGAACACGAGGGACTTCTGGAACATCTGGAGTGAATGGAGCAAATGGAACTAGTGGGACATCAGGTGTTAATGGAGCTAATGGAACAAGTGGAACTAGTGGTGTAAATGGTGTGAATGGCACATCAGGTACTTCTGGACTTAATGGTGCTAACGGTACTAGTGGAACCTCTGGAGTAAATGGAGCACCAGGTGCTTCTGGTACAAGTGGTACATCTGGTAGTTCAGGTGTAAGTGGAGGTGGAGGATGTACTACAGAGCACATGTTAATAGCATCTCACTCAGGTAAATTTCAGGAAAGTGCTAATAATCCTGGTGATGAATATTATATTGGTGATAAAGAATGTGGGTGGGATGCTTGTACACTTACTGTACTTAATGTTATATCACAAGAAAGAACTGATCCAATTAGTCCAGCAAATAGCTTTTCTGGAATACCATGTCCAATGGATTTAGGTCCAGGAGACACAATTAGGTTATGTGGAATTGCATTTATGGATAATTCTAATAGTGGTACATTTGGAGCAGCACTTGGATTTTTTACATGTGCTGAGTTTGCTAGTGGTGAATTTCCTCTTAATGATTTAGTTTATGATAACACTACATATACGTATTCTGATCAACATGTTTGTTGGGAGATAGCTTATACATTACAAACAGGAGAATATATACCACAATGTGAGTCTTTCTTTGTAGTGGGTATGAATACTCAAACTTCTGCAGCTGCTGTTATCAAATTCTCATATACACTTCACATTACAAGAAACTGTTCATCAGGATAATAAAAAAAGCTCCTAATTAAGGAGCTTTTTTATTTGGTCTATCACCATTTTTGGTGTTATGCTTTTCTGACATTCAAACTGTCTGTCTGTTCCTTTATGAACAGGGCACCAATCCCAATCTCCTTTATCAAATGTATACTGTGGATCATTCCAACATCCATGGCATACATTTGTATTCACTGGTCTATGGCATTGGAACTCGTGATTGGCATCAGTGAAGTTTGAGATCATGATCACTTCTTTATTAAGAGCCCAAGCTAACCAACTTAATCCACTAGATAGTCCTATAAAGAAAGCACTTTGTTCTATTCGTTCTATTGTACTATTCATTGACTTGTCAAGTAATCCTTGACATCTGTCAAATGGATTATCTTCTAGTGATACATTCACTATCTCGTAATCATTATTATGTAAATAGTTTATTAGTTCTTGCCAATTCTCTCTAGTCCAGAACTTACAACCAGCGGTTGAGTTAGTTGCTATTGTTACTAATTTCTCATTAACAAATCCTGGATTCATTGATAGTATTCTAGGTTTAACTTCTTCATAAGGAAGACCTAGAATGTTTGTAGCTGTTTGTTGCAATGGTATAGTGTTTGGCAGAACAGGTTCTTTGTTTTCATTATAGAACCAACCAAGCTTGTACATAGCATATAGATTATGTACATTGGTCCCTGGTGCAACAAACTCAAGTTCTGGATATTCTTTTTCAAACAAGAAGTTTTTGAATGTACTAACAATCACATCACACTTATGCTTCACCTTGAAATCTAATACATAAGGTATCCAAGCTATAGTATCTCCTAAAGAAGAACTATCAAACGATATATAAACTCTTTTACCCTCTAGATCTAGAAGTTTATCATACACCTTCTCCCCATCTTTATACACTACAGTTCTCCACTTAGTGTAATACTCTCTAGCAAGTTTTATCCAATGATTACATTTGATGACATCGCTATGAACTAATTGTTCACCATCATAAAACTCTACACGAAAGTCACTAGTAGATGTACCTGTTATCTCTAAGAATGGTTGGCCTACAAAGTGTTGTGTTATATTCCAATCTTTTATATTGTTTTTGTGTGGAATAGTGGACACTGCATGCTTATACAATTCTAAGTTAGCATTAGCAAAGTTCAACGATGTGTTGTTAGTTGGTATAGGGTAATTTGCAGGAGTCTCTAGAAGACTTCTTATTTGTGAAGCAATCATAGTAGGATCTAAATCAGTTATATAATTAGTGAACATATCTTTATATTGAGGAAGGTTTCTGGCCAGAATACTCTTACCATAACTAATAGCTTCTCTGATAACAAGAGGATTACATTCCCATGTAGAGTTAAACATAAATACATCTGCAGCTTTCATAAACACATGTGCATCTATTCTCTCTCCCCACACAGTAACATTCTCTGGAACATTCTCCATTAATGGTTCCCAATAGTCTATAAAGTTACCAGCCTGGTTACCTACAAAGTGGAAGTGTACATCGGACAACTGCTTAGCTACTTCTAATCCTTCTCCCTGATTCTTTCCTTTGGTCCAAAGTCCTATGTTTACAACATGCTTCTTTGTAAGATCCATTCCTAGATTTGATTGTGCACCAATCTTCTCATTCCATCCCATGAAGTTGAACTCAATAGGGTACTCAATCACTTGTTTATATCCATCAACGTTAGCAAATGTATCTATATGATAAGGACTACAGAATGCAAACGCATCTGGTATAAATATTTTAGTCTCTGGTACAAAAGAAACATCATGACAAGTTTCAATGATACGATATGATCTGTTATGATTGTATAATGATACGATCATCTCTCTATCAAGCCTTTCAGACATCTCATCTATATGGATGACATCAGGTTTAAAATGGTCTATAACCGTAAAAAGTTCCATCTTATCCTCATACAATGTGTGTACAGGCACAATGTCCATGATCTGATCTCTCTGTACAACAAAGTCTAAACTGTGACATTGATATTCTACAACAAAGATTTCTACGTCTGTAGAATCTTTCAATGCTTGTATTCTCTTAAGAAGAAACTGAGGCATACCACCTGTTGACAAGTGAGGAGCTAGGAATAACACTCTTAAAGGATTAGACATTTTAGATGGTAGTTTAGACATTATTTTAGACATTACTACAGGATCTTTCTCTCCATGTAAAAAGAATAACTGGTCTTCACTCTCTGGTAATTTAAACCAAGGCTCTACTTGTTTACCCCAATTATCTTCATTATATATCTTATCTAGTTTATCAAGACTAGCATTAGTGTATATATAAGGAAGACCATCTAAGTATTTATGTTTCCATAACAGAACATTCACTATTGTCTCTTCGTGATAAGGAGCATAGTATTGAGGATTCTTTAACACCTCTGGGTGATTACACATCCAACTCCATTCATTTAAGAATGGTATAGTGTGTTGACCAGCTACAAAATATCCTGTCTGTCTATACTTATCTCTAATAGATTGATCTACATCAAACAATTTACATGCTGGAGCTTCAAGACTATTATGTAAGTTCTCCCTTCCTGTTACACCACCTCTACCATTAGACATGAAGTATTCATACACTCCTTCTACAAAGTATGGATGACAAGATTGTTCATCGTAATATCCAAATATATCATCAACGTGTGCTGTAGCTATACTATCAGAATCTATATAACATACTGTCTTAGCAAATCTTTCAAGAGCATCTTTAACTATAAGAGGTCTCTGTATTAATATGTCGTATATTTTAGAATTGTTTCTATCTATGTAAGTGTTCTTTGGTAAGTCTTCAATACCACATTGCCACCATACAGTGTAAGCTCCTGGAACTTCTTTGTAGTCATCTAACATGTACACTATTACAGGAATGTCACTCACCTTCTTAATACTCTCTACAGCCATGCACACAACATCATAATAAGATGGGGTTGCATATAATACGTACATTTTTTCTTCTTTTGTACGTGTATGTGTGTAATACCCATAGTATTCATTTCTGTATATACAAGATAGATCAGGATATCTTTCTGCCATCACCTCATGTGTAAGGTCTGGTTGGTAGTGAGTTTCATGAATATTACCTTCATGTTCTCCTTGCTCCATTTCATATGGGATGGCAACTAAACATTCTTTCTTAGCAGCTACAATATCTCTAATCAACTCCTTTGCATAGTTTGTAGGAATGTGCTCTAACACATCTCCTAGAATAATGAAGTCATAATCATTGATATCAAATGTAACAATGCTTCCTATAAAGACATTATCATACTTATCTCTAAGATTATACTTCTCTATGTAAGGTTCATAGATTTCTACAGCATCCATTCTATATCCTGATGAACGCAATAAGTCTGAATAAGTTCCTATTCCAGGGCCCACATCTAGTATTCTTTTACTAGTAGGAACGTTCTCAAGGAACCACTCTTTCACTTCTTCTTTGAAGTAGGTAAAACTGTAAGGCATAGTGTTGATTTTTTAAAAACAAAGATAGAAAAAATATATTTATCTTATGCTATATTATGCTAGAAATATATTTTAACTATTTCGTTATTCCAAATATAAAATTTATATTTGCTTGATATATAATGGTATAATCATTGCAGCGTTGCACCTATGCATGCGTGTGCTATACTAATCCCTTAACCCTTATGGAAAACGCATTTGAATCACAAGTTGAAAAAGAATTAAAAAGCATGGACCAACGACTGTATGATCTAGAGGAGAAAATGACTTCAATAGACACTAAACTAACGCAAGTAGTGGATGCAATATTAGGAAATGCACTAACAAAAACTGGTGGATTTGTTGCTGACATAAATGAGCTTAAAGATAGAATCAAAGATTTAGAAACTAAGCTTCAGAAACAAGAAGAATTTAAGAAAAGATTTACCTGGACTGTAGGTATAATCATAGGGATAGGTGTCTTATTACAATACTTATCTACACTATATAGAAATATTAAATAATGAGTACAAAAGAGAAGATAGATTTTTATTTAAACAAATGGGTGAGCAGAAAACTCACTGTATTTGTTGTAGGTTCTATTGGTCTTTTCTCTGGAAACTTAACATCATCTGATTGGGTGATTATTGCAACAGCATATATAACTATAGAAGGAGTAACAACTATTGTAGAAAAATTAATGAAAGCTAAAGCAGGGATAGTATGATCTTAGCAAAGTTTCTTGATAGTCTTGAAAAACAATGGCTTGCTGTTGTTGTTGCTGCATTATGGTTGTTTAGCTACACTGCTAATCAAGAGAAGAACAATGTCTTACTTGAACAAACTAAGAATCTAGAGATACAAATCTCAGAGCTTGAAAAGAAAGATCATGAATCTGCTAAGATTATTGATAGCTTATCTAAAATAGACACAGTGATTGTAAATAAGATTAAAACCATAAAGCAAAAAGAATATGTACAGATTAAGATTATTGATAGTCTTCCTATTAGTGGGCTTCAAAAGTATTTCTCAGACCGTTATCCCCAAAGATAGTGTTGTTGTTCTAACAGAGAATCAAGCTAGAGCTGTTGCTAAAGATCTTGTACATTTAGATGCTGCTAAAGAGGTAATCAAAGAACAAGAATCTAGAATCAAAAACTTTCAGAAGAAAGAAACTGAATTCAAGAATCAATTAGCTATAAAAGATTCCATCATATTCTATCAAAGAGAAATGATTGATATCCACAAAGAGATTATTAAGAATAAAAAACCTTTTGAGATACATGGTTATGCTGGTATACAAACTACACAGTTTACATTGAGAGAGCCTATGTTGTACACAAACTTGATGCTTGAGTTTGCTAAGTTTAATGTGGGAGCTCAATACTTTGTACAACCAAACAACCCACCAGGGTATGGTATTATTCTAGAATACAATTTATTTTAAACCAATAAGCTATGCAACTAAGTAAACACTTATCACTTGCTGAAGTTACAAGAAGTGAATCAGCAAAAAGAAATGGTATTAGCAATCAACCAACAGCAGAACATTTAGAGAATTTCAAAAAGTTAGCTGAGAAAGTATTTGAACCTATTAGAGAACATTTCAAAGTACCTATTCATATCTCTAGTGGATATAGAAGTCTTGCTTTAAATAAAAAGATAGGTGGATCATCAAGTTCACAACACTGTTCTGGTGAAGCTATCGATATTGATATGGATGGTACATCAATTACTAATAAGCAAGTTTTTGATTTCATTAAGCAACATCTAGAATTTGATCAACTTATATGGGAATTTGGTACAGCATCTAACCCTGACTGGGTTCACGTATCATATGAATCAACTGGTAAACAACGTAAGCAAGTTTTAAGAGCCATTAAACAAGGTGGAAAAACAGCTTATGCTCCTTATAAATAATAACCAATGGCAAAAGTAACCAACACAGTAGAGAAAAGAATCAAGATTAAAGTGAGCAGACCAGGTGTCCATGCTAAAACAAAGACATCGAAGCTTAAATCTTCAAAGAACTATAAGAAACTTTATAAAGGTCAAGGTAAATAATTAAATTAGTTAGACTCGTTCTAACTATTTTTGTTATTTTAATTTGGTGAAAAACACTTACTTATAGTGAAAAACACTTATTTTTGTATATTAATTAATAAAATTTAAAATCATGGCAATACCATCAAGAGGAATAGGCTGGAGTACAACAGATAACTTATTATGGCAGATATCTAAGCAATTAGAACATCTTATTAATGTTACAGCACAGGGTAATACATATCTTACTACCACTACCACTACTACTGTTGCACCTACTACAAGTACTACTACCACACCGTAAATAGTAATTTAAAATAAAACCAACTACATTATGAAAGATTTAAAATTTGTACAAGCTTGTCCTAGCGATATTTATTACACATGGCAAGTAAACCTTTGGATGGAGAGTCTAAAAGAGATAGGGCATTCTGACAAAGCAATCAATCTTATATTCACTCCTAAAGGAAGAGAGAATAAAGACAAATGGAAACAGATCGAAGACCTATATCCAGAAGCTGAATTCCATTACTATGCAGATGAAGATAATTTAAATCAATTAATTGGAATCTATATTCCTGTTCTACGTCCTTATGTTCTTTGGAAACATTTCAAAGCAAATCCAGAACTAAAAGAAAAAGCAATCTTCTATTGTGACTCTGACATTCTATTCATGAAGGATTTTAATGTAGATCAATTCTTAGAGGATGAAGTGTGTTACTTATCAGATACAAATAGCTACATCAATGCTAAATATTTTGATAGTAAAGTGCACCAAGTGCTACCAGAAAAACTGGAAGAATATAAAGGAAGAGACATCCTTGCAGAGATTGCAAGTGTAATAGGAATAAACAGAGAAATCTGTGAAGCTAACAATGATCATTCGGGAGGAGCACAATATCTATTAAAGAATGTAGATGGTGAGTTCTGGAGTAAGGTGATGAATGATTGTATTCTTATAAGAACCTATTTACAAACAGTGAATAGAGAATTCTTTAAAGATGAGAACACAGGATACCAAAGTTGGTGTGCTGATATGTGGGCTGTTCTTTGGAACTTATGGTTTAGAGAACAAGAAACAAAAGTGGTTCCTGAAATGGCATTTGCTTGGGCAACTGATCCTATCACAAAATTGGATACCCACACAATCTTTCATAATGCAGGAATAGTTTCTGAAACAGGAAATGGTTACCCTGCTTTTTACAAAGGTAAGTATCACATGGGAACTGATCCAACAAAAGATCCTAACCTAGATATGATTCTTAACAATGAAGAATCAAAGAAATATTGTACGTGGTTTTATGCCACTAAGTTAAATGAAATCAAAAACAAATATAACCTAAACTATTAACCATAAATTTTAAACAATGGGAAGCATTAATTCAAGACCTTTAAAGGCTTATGTTAGATTCGATGGATCTGGCAGAATAGTTGCAGGAAGTTTGATTCTAAGAAAGAACAAACCTAAAGTTGGTAAATGGAAAGAGATTCCAGCATATGAGTGCTGTAATCCTACAACCACTTCAACCACTACAGCTGCACCAACAACAACAACTAGTACAACTGTAGCTCCGACTACCACAACAACAACACAACCTGGATAATCATGGCAAGAAGTAATAACAATAATAAGCTTAAAGCTTTTGTACGTTTTGATGGATCAGGACGTATTGTACCTAGTAGTTTAATTGTACAAGCATTTAAACCTAAGGTGGGTAACTATCAAGAAATTGATGCTAAAGAATGTTGTAACCCTACAACAACCACAACAACTACTGCAGCTCCTACTACTACAACTAGTACTACTGTAGAGCCTACAACAACGACTACCACTACAGAGTTTCCAGGATATTACACATGGATAGCAGGAAAAAATATTAGTGCTGCCACTGCATGTGCTGAACCTACAGCTCCTATATATTCAGCAGTTAGTCCATTGACATTTGGTGTGATTTTATATGAAGACACAGCATTAACTATTCCTGCAGCTGTTTCGTTTTATGCAACAGGTGGTATAGCATATGAAGTGAATGGATCAGGATCTATCATATCAGAAACTCTGTGTTAATAATAAATAAAAACTAAATAACATGGCAGTAAAATCATTATTTCCAGATGACATGATGAAATCATCATCTGAAGGCTTAACGTTAGATAGTATAGCTGCAAAGCTTACTTACTTCCATGAGCAATTACATCTGCTACATTGGCAAACAACTAGCTATGCAGAGCACCAAGCTCTTGGTGGATTGTATGATTATGTACATGATTTTAAAGATGGAGTGGTAGAAAAGATTATGGGATATACAGGTAAAAGACCTGGTCTTTATAAGATTGAACCTCTTACAAATTGCAAACCTGAACAATGTGTAGCTGATCTTATGTCATTTGCATCTTCCTTAAAGATGTATGGTGAGAGAAATAGTTTCCATGATGTGTGCAACCTTGCAGACTCTCTATCAGGAGAAGCAGCTAAAACTAAATATCTTTTAACATTGTCATAAATGGAGGTTAACAAAAAACATTTTCCTAAAGTGATGCAAGATAATGATGAAATCTTTCTTGCACACTTAGAAGGTGTTATCTCTTCGGTGGATGAATTATGTAGTCTAGAGATTACAAAGAACACCAGCTCATATAGATTTAGGATAGCACCTAGTCTTCCTAAATATAGTAATATGCTTATAGAAGAAATACTAAAATTCTGTAATCTATTCAAAATGAGAATCGATATGAGTAAATCAATAAAGACAACTAGTGTTATTACATTTGAAATAAATTTGGAAGTGTAACAAATTTAGTATACATTTGTTACATAAATCAATAAACAATTTTATTATGGCACAGTATGACCCTTCAAAAAGGTACACATGGACTCCTGAAGACACATTTACATTAACAGGAGCACAGTTTGGATTATTTCTAAACACAGTTAGAGCTTACTTATCATCAGAAGAAGCTGCACGTTTTCAATTAATGATGCAAGCTAACCAAGTAATTGAAGAATTAATGGTAGCTGGTGTTGAAGCTGATATCATTAAGGAAGTAGAAGCTCCAGCAGCAGAATAATTAACATACCTGTTGGGTGACGAAAAACAGGTGTTCTCGAACAAAAGCACTTCTCTATGAGAATATATGAACCAAAAAACAGAATAGATGTTATAACACCCAAGGGAGATGGGGTAATTTGGTTAGTGACTGATTATGGTCATGAAACTGATACCATCTATACAATTATAATTAATCAAACAGGTGAGATGTGGCAATACACTCACTCACAAATTATTGTTAAACCCAATATAACATTTAAACGCTATGGCAACAATGAAAAAAGCAGCTCCTAAAGCTCCTAAAGCTCAAAAAGGAAAAAAAGTCTCAGTAATGAGAGCTTATGTAGATAAGTATAAAAACTCAGGTGGATTATCTGGTAATGTAGCTAATGATACATTAGGTGGTAATAGTCCAAGATTCAATAACTATGATGGAGGATTTGCTGGTGGACGTATGAATCAAATAAAAGATTTACAAGCTGCTCATGATAAGAAGTTTGGAAAAAACTCAACCGTAGATGAAAGAAAAAACGGTGGTAAAGTTGCTAAAAAGAAAATGAAGAACGGTGGTTCTTTATCTGGTCTTAAAGCTTCTGCTAAAAGAGTTGGTCCTGTAGATCCTAAAGGTGCTTGGACTAAGGTACAAGAGAAAACATTAAAAGGTGCTAAAGGTAAAGCTAAACTTACAGCAGACAAACAACTTGGTGCTACTAAGATGGCCAAGAGAGGTATGAAGATTTCTAAAAAGAAATAAGTCATGAGAACCATTAAGAAAGCACAGAATGGTGCTAAGACAGCAGACAGTACATCATACTTCAAAGGTAGAGCAAAAGATATGGCAAGACAATCTCTTTATGCAGAAGCAAAAGGAGATAAAAAATTATCTAATGTTTATATGGATGTAGCTAGTAAAGCTACTTCGGATGCTGAAAGACAAAAACTTAAAGGAAAACCTGGTTATGATAAAAATGGATTTCCTTTAAAGAAAAAGAAAGCTCAAAATGGTGCTACCACTACTCCTAAGAAAACTTGGCAACAGATGAGTGCTGGTGAAAAAGGAAATAAGAAAAAAGAACTTGTAGAAAAAGGTGGAATTGCACTTTTTAATAAGTATAAAGATTCTATTGGTAAAGAAGCAATGGGAAGAGTACAAGGAGAGTTTAATAAAGGTGCTACATCTATGGGCATGACTCCTGAACAGTATTCAAGATATCTAGATAGACAAAAAAAGAAACCTGACACTAACACTTCTTCTAGTGATTTTAAAGAAAAAAGATACAATGTAGTTTGTGGAAAAGGTGGATGTAAAAAGAATGGTGGTTCTATTAAGAAAGCTAAATCAGGAACTACTATAGCAAAAGCTAAAGATGGTATGTGGATGCAGAAAGCTGCAGCTTCTATAAAACGTAGAGGAACTGCTGGTAAATGTACACCTATCACCAAACCTGGTTGTACAGGCAAAGCTAAAGCTCTTGCTAAAACATTCAAGAAGATTGCTAAATCTAATAAGAAGAAATAATCATGGGAAAGATTACTAAGGTTCCTAATGGCCCTCTTATCAAAAAGAAAGGTCCATATGCAGGAAGTACATTGAAAGCTGGAGGTGCTATTAAAAAAGCACAGAGTGGTGAAACTATAAAAGGTTCTAGAAAAGGACGTGTGTTTAAAACTACAAAAGAAAGAACAACATCTGGTGGTTTACTTGAACCTTATAAATATACTACTAAATCTATTGATACAACAGGGTATTCAAAAGGTAAACCTACTTATGAGTTAAAATCTGAAGAAGGTGAAGGTGATAAAACTTTCTCTAAATCTACTTCTACCAAAGTCAAAAAAGTTCCTAGAAAACAAGTACCTTCTATACTTAAAGATTTAAACAAAGGAAAGAACGGAAGCAAAGTAAAAAAAGGACAAGAAGGAGTTAAAATAGGTAATACAACTTACACTATAACTAATTCTACCAAAGATACTATCAAAGGTAATCCTAAATATCCAGGAATTAGAACACCTCGTATATCTACAGGTGGTGGTAAAGCGGATAAAAGTATAGCAGATGTTAAAAAACTTCTTAAAAATAAAGCTGGTGGTTTGATTAAACGTGCTGATGGTTCATATTCTAAACGTGGATTATGGGATAACATCAGAGCTAACAAAGGATCTGGTAAGAAGCCTACTAAACAAATGCTTCAACAAGAGAAGAAGATTAAAGCTAAAACTAAGAAATAATGGCAACACCTGCATGGCAAAGAAAAGAAGGAAAGAATCCTTCTGGAGGACTAAATGCTAAAGGAGTAGCTTCATATAGAAAAGCTAACCCTGGTAGCAAACTTAAGACAGCTGTAACTACTAAACCTTCTAAGTTAAAACCTGGAAGTAAAGCTGCTGGTAGACGTAAGTCTTTCTGCAGTAGAATGTCAGGTATGAAGAAGAAACTTACATCTGCTAAGACAGCAAATGATCCTAACTCAAGAATCAATAAATCTCTACGTAAGTGGAATTGTTAATCATATAAATAATAAATCATGGCAACAATAAAAAAAGCTCAAACTGGAGCTAAAGTTAAAAAACCTGTAGCTAAACCTAAAGAGGATAAATATAAAGGTTTAGGTGGAGAAATTGGTAGACCTATCTTCTCTGATAAAGAACAAAGAGAAAGAAGAAAAAAATTAGGTCTTCCTACATCAAAAGCTGAAGAAAAAGCTTACTATGAAAAAATGGCTAAAGAAGGTGGTAAGAATGGTAAAGTCATTAAGAAAGCACAATCAGGAGATACTATAAAAAAGAAATATCCTACTGAAGAAAGATTTACTACTAAAAACTATGATCTTAAGAAAACTACATATCCTGGAGGAGGTAGTAAAACTGAAACAACATTTAAATCTGGAGCTAAATTTAATATTCCTTCTATGAAAAAGAAGAAAGCTAAATCTGGTACTTCTTTAGGAATGAAATCTGTTAAGTCTGGATTTGATAATAACCCTGGTGTAACTAGAGCTGATATTATTACAGCTGCTAAAGGAAAAGCTAAGTCTGGTGCTAAGATGAAAAATGGAGGTACCAAAAAAGCTGCATTAGGTGCATTGTTACCATTAGCTATGAAAGCTGCACCTATGGTAGCAGGAATGCTTGGTGGTGGAGGAAAAGGTAAGTCAGGAGGAATGGGTGGAATGCTTGGTGGATTACTAGGAGGAAAGAATGGTAAGAATGTAAATAAAGCTAAGTCTGGTGGATCAATGAAAAAATGCAAATATGGCTGCAAGTAAATCAATGACTTCTGGTAAAGCTAAGAAATCTGGTAAGCCTAGAATGGCTCCTAAGGTGAAACCACCTAACCCAATCAATGGGAATTATATGAAGGAAGCTGGAGACTCTGGTACTAAACGACCATTGTTCAAAAGAAAAAGAATATCAAAATAATAAACAACATGAAGTACATCTGTAATTTCATCTCGAAAATAACTTTTGGTAAAGTTTGTTTTGGATGGTGTAAAAAATAAATCAAAGCCCTCGTAATTGAGGGCTTTTTTTATTTAACTATAATAAGAAGTTTGTTGTGATGTGTCTGGTAGAATTCCTTACAAGGATAATTGAGAGCTTTTATCTCTGCAATCATCTTATGTTCATCTAATTGTGCAGCATGTAAATCTTCTATGATGTATATACCACCTTCTTTTAGATATGGGTAGAGAGTCTTGAAGCTTGTAACAATGTGCTCACCATAATGAGAACCATCATCAACAATAAGATCATAATCTGCTCCATAAGTTTTGATACATTCTTCTAAATGCTCAGGATTGTTCTGGTCTCCAATGAATACAGACACTCCTTCTTTCTCAAAGTTTTTAGCATCTGGGTTGATATCATATCCTATAAGTTCAATATCAGGAAAGTATTCTTTCCACAACTCAAGAGATGCTCCAGGGAACCTAGGATCTGCTACACCTATCTCTAACATCTTTACATGTCCTTTAGATAGTTCATTTAATAATTCATGGTAGAACACTGTATAACCATGACCATAATTCATTGTACCTTTATCGGTACCTATTCTATTTGCTATTTCTGTTAATCTGTTCATAATAATTATTAAAAAATTTAGGTTTAAGTTCAATTGTTCCTGTTGTGTTATCTAACACTTTGTCTGCTTGATCTAATATCACTTGATTAGGTTGATGACCCATTCCTGATATATGTAATGTATTCATTCCCCATCGATATAGCATTGTACTTTTGAGTTTTGACTCATATATCTTACCATCTTTATGGAATGTTATGTCTGCATCTTCTCCAATACTTGTATCAGGCCATGCTATTCTATCAAAATAAGCTTTACTGTAAACGTTTCCATTATTTATATTAGAACTTTCCTTCTCAAATATATTATTTACAAAGAAATACATTCCTTTG